>MDTD01160492.1_pt1 | contig 14577 bp, 13 predicted proteins | sample 811221 | NCBI WGS metagenome assembly MDTD01 (sample SAMN05326646, study PRJNA326480) | marine metagenome | isolation source: seawater | place: Pacific Ocean: South West | collected 2011
GAAAGAAGGGAATAAAGATGAAAAAGGTAAGGGAGATGAGGACAACAAAAAAGATGCTCAAAAGAAACAACAACCCAAACCCATTTCAAAAGAAAAAGCAAATCAGCTTTTAAAACAGCTAGAGAGTGATGAAAAAGCAATCAGAGAAAGGATGATTCAATCTCAGATGAAAAAAGTCCCTCGAAAAAACATTGAAAAAGATTGGTAATGAAAACTTATTTAATCAAAAAGAATAAATATCGGTACAGTTTACTTGGGTTACTTTGTCTCTTATTTTCCCAAACTCTTATGGCCAATGGCTCATTCAAAGGAGTTACCCAGATTGATGGTACTGAATTTGAAGTTGGAGAAGAATTCGTAGTCAGCTATAAATTAGCAGCCAAAGGTAGCTACTCGTTAAGCAATCCAAAATTTGGTCTAAGCGGTGCAAAATTTGAAGGTTTAGAGGTTATAAAACATGGGCAAGACCGCTCCTTTAGTTTTGGTTTTGGAGACAATGCTGTCTTTACCTACAAGTATATTTTAAAAGGGACTAAAACCGGGGTTTTTACTATCCCTGCTGTCACAATTCAGATGAATGGAAAGTCCTATCCAACCCAAAGCAAAAAAATAACCATTATAAAAAAATCAAAGGATTCAGGTGTTACAGGAGATTTGATGCTTCAATTAAAGCCAAATAAAACATCGGTTTATGTAGGAGAACCCATTCGGTATGACTTGCATTGGTATTCTTCTTTTCAAGCTCAAGGGTTTCAACTCAAAGAGCTGCCCAAATTCGACGGATTTGTTGTAAAGAGCATAGAATCAAAATCCAAAACAAAACTTAAAACCATAAATGGAAAAAAATACCTTACCGGAAAAAGTTACTCCTTTATTTTAACACCAATAAAATCGGGAAATATTAAGTTACCTTCGGTAAAAGGAAATATTTATCTAACAACTGGGAGAGGCTTTTTTCAACAAACAGAAGCCAAAGAAGTATCCTCTGGAAAACTTTCCCTTAAAGTAAAATCTTTACCGACTCCTCCACCAGGAACATTAACCTCCCCTCTTGTAGGGAAATTCAAATTAAAAACTAAACTGGATAAGAAAGAACTCAACGTCAATGACGCGGTAACGATTAAGCTAATTGTTAAAGGAACTGGAAACCTCAATGCGTTGAACGATATTTCAATTGATTATCCAAGTGCTTTTGAAACGTTACCGCCTACAGTTAAAAACAATGTAAAAACAGATTTATCGGGTATACACGGAAGTAAAACCTTTGAATTCGTAGCTATACCTAGGCAACCGGGAACATTTACAATTCCTCCCATTACCCTTTCTGCATTTAACCCACAAAAAAAGGAATATTACAATTTACAGTCCAGTACAGTTACCATAGAAGTTAAAGGCGCAGCTAGTTTGGATGCAACACCTTATGTTTCTTCTGGTGGACAAGATGTAGAAATACAAGGTAGCGATATTCGCTACATCAATACCGTAGAAAAATTGTCAACTGAGAAAAAATCAGATTATACTAGCTCAATTCTACAGTATCTATTGCTTACTGTGTCGATTTTAACTTTTGTTTTTGGAACTTTTGCCTTCAAAAAAAGGCTCCTTTCCAAATCGGAAATTAAAAACAATAAAAAAGCAAAAGCCAAGCGAGTTGCACAAAAACATTTAAGAAATGCGCAAAAAGAATTAAATGGCGATAAGACTAAATTTTATGAATTGGTTGACAACGCTATTAATAACTATCTGCTAGGGAAACTGATGATTGACCCATCACAATTGAAACAACAAACCATAGCTGAGGAACTGAAAAAACAAAATGTAAATGAATCTTTAATTGATGAAACACTACAAGTTTCTAATGATTGTAAAATGGCTCGTTTTAGTCCTCTTGTTTTAGCGCCTAATGAAATGTTTTCAAAGGCTGAGCAATTAATTAATGACCTTGAAAACCAATTGAAATGATAAAAAAAACATTCATTTTTCTCTTTATCTCACTTATAAGCATAAACCTTTCGGCCAACGAACCCCTATTAGATTCTGCCGAATCGAGTTACGCTACTAGCAATTTTGAAACCGCTGTTCAGCATTACCAATCCATCCTAAAAAAAGGTTTGTCATCGCCAGACATCTATTACAATTTAGGGAATTGCTACTTTAGAAGTGGAGAGCTTGGAAACGCTATTCTTTATTATGAAAAAGCGCTTAAAATGGATCCAAGCCATGAAAATTCAGCTTTCAATCTTACGCTGGCTAAAACCAAAAGAATAGACAAATTTGACGAGGTTCCTCAATTCTCTTTTGATGTTGTTCTTATTGGTTTAAACAAATACATTTCTCACAATTACGCATCCATACTAGGTTCGATACTAATTGTTATTGCCGCATTAGGCTTTATTTATGCCAAAAAACAAAAAGTTAAAAAATTGATAAACCCAGCCAGAATTGTGGCCATTGTAGGCTTGATAATTACATGTATAGCTTGGAAACAACAATCCGCTGTAAACGATTACAAAACAGGTGTTGTTGTAGTAAAATCATCCAATATTTTTAGTGAGCCCAACCCAAACTCAACCTTACTCTTTGAGATTCACGAAGGTACTAAAGTAGAAATCCTATCCGCCTCTGGAAACTGGTTAAATGTAAAAGCTCCCAATAATTCTGTTGGATTTATTGAAAAGCTGAGTCTCCGAGAAATTTAATTCACAAAACCATCCTAGAAGGCCTTTGTAACCCTTCGACTACCCTCTATGTAAAATTAATAGATGGAAGTGATTAGCATCTTTGACATTTTTAAAATAGGTGTCGGCCCCTCGAGTTCCCATACTCTAGGACCTTGGAGGGCTGCGCAAAATTTTTCGAGCTCACTGAACAATGTGAATTTTGACAAAATAGAAATTCGTCTCTATGGATCTCTTTCAAAAACCGGTAAAGGCCATGCGGCAGGAAAAGCTGTCCAACTAGGGTTACTGGGTTATGATCCTGAAACCATTCCAACCGACAAAATAACTGACATTTTAGAAAAATTGAAATCCAAACAAGAAATCACCATTCAAAACAACACTTTTTCTTTTGATGCAGAAAAACATATTGTTTTCACTGATGAAAGCAAACCAGGACACCCAAACACCATAAAGTTTAAAATTTACTTAAAAAGAGAATTGATTAAGGAAACAACCTATTACTCTGTGGGTGGTGGATTTGTAACACAAAAAGGCAATAAGCAAAAAAACAACGTTAAAAAGATACCCTATCCCATCCAAAATGGCTCAGAATTAAAAAAACATATTGAGCAATCATCATTATCTATATCGGAAATCATTTGGGCAAATGAAACTGCACTGCGACCTGAAAAAAAGGTTAAAGAAAAAATAGAACTTCTTTTTTCAACCATGAAACACACAATTCTAAACGGTGTAACTACCGAAGGCACATTGCCCGGTGGTTTAAATGTTGTGAGAAGATCTAAAGTTCTTTTTGAAAGTTTAAGCAAAACACCAGTAGAAACTTGGGAAGATTTAGAAATTGCCATTTACAAGAAAACATGGGATTTTAGCGAAATCAATCAATGGATTTCCTGCTTTGCTATGGCCGTTAATGAAGAGAACGCTGCTATGGGAAGAATTGTTACCGCTCCAACGAATGGCGCCGCTGGGGTGATTCCTTCAGTGCTTTTGTATTATTATTTCTTTTGTAAACATGAGTTTAAAAATGATATAGAACAATTTTTCTTGGTTGCTGGTGAAATTGCTTCATTGTTTAAAAAAGGAGCTACATTATCTGCCGCCATGGGCGGTTGCCAGGCCGAAATTGGGGTTTCTTCCGCAATGGCTGCTGGTGCATTAACCAACGTAATGGGCGGAACCTATGAACAAGTGCTTATGGCTTCCGAAATAGCAATGGAACACCATTTAGGGTTAACTTGCGACCCTATAGGTGGATTGGTTCAAATACCTTGTATTGAAAGGAACACTATGGGTGCCATGAAAGCAATTACAGCATCAAACCTGGCGCTCTCTTTTGATCCAGCGAATTCAAAAGTAGATTTAGACACAGTAATTAAAACAATGTGGGATACAGCAAAATCAATGGACAGTCGATTCAAAGAAACGGCCGAAGGAGGCTTAGCTTTTAACATTTCGGTTACACTGCCAGAATGCTAGAAAAAGTTAGGTTTTATGGTTTGAAAACAATTCTTCCACCTTTACTTTTCGATGCTCAAAGATTTTGAAAATCCTTGGTTTGATAATGATAGGGTTCATCAATCGGCCCAATATACCAAAAGGAGGTACATAGTCCACTATATCAATGATTTGTACACCTCCATCTATTGCTTTAAAAAAATGCTTGTGGTGCCAAAGTTCGTATGGACCATAGAGTTGTTTATCGGCAAAAAAGTTTGGTGGTTCTACATGAGTTATCTCAGTAACCCAAGTTGTTTTAAAAAAAGGCAATGGCGTTATTTTATACTGAATAATCTGGGAGGGATAAATACTGTAACCAGAATCATCTATCGTCTTGAACCCCAAATTTTCTGGGGTTATTTTCAGTAAGTTTTTCGGATTGGAAAAAAAGTCCCATGCCTCACTTACAGAAATGGGAAGATCTTGTTTGGCTTCCAAACGATAGACCTTCCCTTCATTGTTAAACTTTATAGGATAACTCATAAAGCAAAAACAGGTGTTTAACAATTTTTTAATGCTGAGAACAACTCAGCTTTTGTGCTCTTATTTTGAAAAACGCCACCATAGTGCGCTGTAAACGTTTCAGAAGTGTCATCTTTAACACCTCTAGAAGCAACGCATAAATGTTTAGCATAAATTAATACTGATACGTCCTCAGTTTGAAGAATGTTTTTTAAATCGTCTGCTATTTGATTGGTAAGTCTTTCTTGGACTTGCGGTCGTTTGGCATAATACTGCACTATTCTATTTATTTTTGATAGCCCAATTACTTTTCCACTAGACTTGTAAGCAACGTGTGCTCTTCCAATTATTGGAACAAAATGGTGTTCACAATTTGAATAAAATGAAATATCTTTTTCTAACACCATCTCGTTGTACTGATATTTGTTTTCAAACAGCGATATTTTTGGCTTATTCTTTGGGTTTAATCCTGAGAATATTTCATCAATAAACATCTTCGCTACACGATTTGGAGTTCCTTTCAATGAGTCGTCTTTCAAATCCAATCCCATTGTTTTCATAATCTCTGAAAAATGATACGATATAATCTTTTTCTTCTCTACGTCGTCAAGGTCAAAAGCACCTTTGACCATGGGAGTTTCATAGCTACTTGAATGGTGACTATCCCCTATTTCATCAGCGAGATTATCGTCATTCTTAAGCTGGGTATTCTGCAAAATTTCTTGGAGTTTCATAAAGTGTAATTTTGATATCAAGTTCTTCACTAATTTCCACACGTATTTTTTCGTAGATGACTCTGGCGATATTCTCTACAGTTGGGTTCAATGCTTTAAAATCTGGGACTTCAACATTTAGGTTTTTGTGATCAAAACGATTGATTACTTTTTCATTTACTATGCGTTTCAAATCTTTAACATCTAATAAAAACCCTGTTTCTGGATTTACTACTCCAATTACTTTGACTTCAAGTTCGTAGTTGTGACCGTGGTAAAGGACATTATTGCATTTACCAAAAACCTCTTTGTTCACATCATCCGACCATTCACTGTTGTGTAATCGGTGGGCTGCATTGAAATGCATTTTACGTGTAATGGCTGTTTTCAAGACTTTTTGTTTAACTAATTCAACGTAAAGTTAAACAAAAGGTTTTTTTGAACCTTTTATATTCATCAAAAGGTAAAAATCGTGTTTGTAAGGTTTTTTTTAATTAATAAAGGACTTACTCAACTACATTGTACTAAATTCAAGAATTTGCTAAGTCATCTATAGCCTCTAGAATTCTATTTTCAGTTTCAGGAACTACAGGAACAAGTGGTAATCGTAAAACATTTTCAATGATTCCAATTTTATTCAACATTGCTTTTACTCCTCCGGGGTTCCCATTGGCAAACGTGAGTTCAATTAAATTCAACAACTCATAATGTGCCTTTCTAGCCTCGGTATACCGATCTTGTAAAGAGAAGTTGACAACACTACTCATTTCATGAGGAAATGCATTAGCTATAACACTTATTAGCCCTTTACCTCCTGATGCAATCAAAGGGAGAGTTATTCCATCATCACCTGAAATTACATCAAAGCCTTCCGGAGCATTTTTAATAATGTCCATCATTTGATTCAAATCACCAGAAGCCTCTTTTATGGCTAGAACTTTGTTAGGAAATTTATTGGCAATTCTTAACGTAGTTTCTGGAAGCATATTTACCCCTGTTCTCCCTGGAACATTGTATAAAATAACCGGTAAAGGAGATGCTTCAACAAAAGCCTTATAGTGCTCATACAACCCCGTTTGGCTTGGTTTATTGTATGCGGGCGTTACGGATAAAATAGCGCTTATCCCGTCCAAATCGTAGTCGTTAAAGGATTCAATTAAAACCCTCGTATTGTTGCCTCCATGACCGAGAACAATGGGAACTCTGCCTCCCGTAATTTCTTTTATTTTATTTAAAATGGCGACTTTTTCAGACTTAGTTAGTGTTACGCTTTCTCCTGTTGTACCCAAAGCAACCAAATAATCAACACCACCATCAATTACATGATTTACCAATCGTTCCAAAGCAGAAAAATCCACTTCTCCTTCTTGCGTAAAAGGAGTTACCAACGCTACTCCTGTTCCTTGTATTTTACCTACAGCCATATTAATCTTTATTAATTAAGTGCAAATAATTATCTATTCCTTTCATTAGCTGACGAATCCCCTCCTCTGGCTGTAAATTAATGGTAAAATCCAAATCATCTACACCGTTCTTTGTTCCTCCTACTTTAAAGCTAGCTATTGATTGCTTTACAACAAATCGAATAACATCATCTTGCTCAACAGTGGTATCAATCAATATATCAAAGTCCGACTGAACAAAATTAATCACCTCAGAGGCCTGAGTTTCCAATTTCCAATTCAAATCTTTTTTAAGGAAATAATCAAACTCTAGTTTAGGCGTCACATAACGAGGAAGTTCATCCCGATCATAATAACCCAATGCTTTGCACCTAATTTTGTACTCCCTTAAGAACTTAACATATCGCTCAACCAACTCTTTCGTTTCATCATTATCTGCGCGATAAACAATTCCAACGGTTTGAGCGTGTTTAATATTTATAGCTTTAACCTCTCTGTTTGGCGATCCTTTTCGCTGAAAAGAGAAGTCGGATAGCTTGCGTTTTATATTATCCATTACTCCCATTGAAATCGAAAATCAAAAATAACATTAGTTTTCGATATAAACTAAGGATTAAATGGGATAATTAATAGGTTATTAACACACATTTGAAGAAGTCTTTTTATTCTAGGAAATCATCTGAATGAACTCTTCTTCTGAAATTAACTGAACGCCAAGTTTCTCAGCCTTTTCTAGCTTACTTGGGCCCATCTTCTCACCGGCAATAATGAATGAAGTTTTCTTAGAAATGCTTCCTACATTTTTTCCTCCCAGTCGCTCAATAGTTTTTTTCAACTCATCTCTTGTAAAACTTTGAAAAACACCTGAAACAACAATAGATTTTCCGATTAGTATTTTATCAACCGAGCTATCTTCATCGGATTCCTCAATAGCAAACTGAACACCAGCCTGTTTTAATCTATTAATGATCTCTATATTTTTAGTGTCTCGGAAGAACTCTTGAACACTCTCAGCAATCTTAATTCCAATTTCATCTACCTCAATCAACTCTTCCAATGTGGCGTTGCGCAAGTTGTCAATATTTTTAAAACTCTTAGCTAATGTTTTGGCCACTGTGGACCCTACAAAACGAATACCTATAGCAAACAAGACCTGCTCAAAAGGAACCCGTAATGAATCTTGTACTCCTTTTAAAATATTATTTACCGACTTGTCCGCCATTCTTTCTAAGCTCAGCATCTTAACGGGATCTAAGGAATACAAATCGGCTATATCCTTTATCAATCCTGCTTTATAAAATTGCTCAACTGTTTCTCCCCCCAACCCATCAATATCCATTGCTTTTCGTGATATATAGTGCTGTATCTTACCCGTAATTTGCGGAGCACACCCATTTTCATTTAGGCAATAATGATTCGCTTCCCCATCTTTTCTAACCAGTGCTGCAGAACACTCAGGACAATGCGAAATATACCCTATACGCTTCGCATAACTTGGCCTGGAAGCAATGTTAACCCCAACTACCTTTGGTATGATCTCCCCTCCTTTTTCAACAAAAACCTCATCCCCGATATGCAAATCCAGCTTTTCAATTTGATCTTTATTGTGGAGCGAAGCTCTCTTTACAACTGTCCCCAATAAAGAAACGGGCTCTAAATTAGCTACTGGAGTGACTGCACCCGTTCTTCCTACTTGGTAAGAAACAGAATTTAAAACCGTTACCGCTTGCTCTGTTTCAAATTTATAAGCGATGGCCCATCTGGGTGATTTAGACGTAAATCCAAGACGCTCTTGCTTTTCATAACTGTTTACTTTGATTACAATTCCATCAACTTCGAATGGCAATTCCTTTCTTTTTTCATCCCAGTAATTAATAAACTCCAAAATACCTTCAATTGAGTTTGTTTTCTCAATCATTCTCTCCGATTCTAAGGGAACCTTAAACCCCCAATCCCCTGCTTTTTTCAAATTGGCTAAATGTGTGTTTTCAGGAAGGTTTTCTCCCAATAAATAATACAAATAGCAGTCTAAACCTCTTTTAGCCACCAATTTACTGGACTGCATCTTTAATGTTCCCGAAGCTGTATTTCTAGGATTTGCCATTAGAGGCTCTCCAGCCTTTTCCTTTTCTTTATTTAATTGTTCAAAGGCTTTTAAAGGCAAGAAAATCTCACCTCGTATTTCAAATTCCTTCGGGTAATCGCCCTTGAGTTCCAAGGGAATGGAACGAATTGTTTTCACATTATTGGTCACATCATCTCCACGAGTTCCATCTCCCCTGGTAACCGCTTGAATCAATTTACCGTCTATATACCTCAACCCAATTGCAACACCGTCGTACTTCAACTCGCAAACATATTCCACATCCTCCTCAATTAACTTTTGAATTCTTTTTTCAAAATCAATTAAATCCTCCTGGGAATAAGAATTGCTCAAAGACAACATCCGATACTTGTGAATAACGGTATCAAATTCTTTAGTTATCGCACCTCCAACCCTTTTGGTAGGTGAATTTTCAGCAGTCAATTCAGGAAACTCCTTTTCTAATTTTATTAATTCCTGAAGCATTACATCAAACTGATAATCCGAAATAGTGGGCTGCGACAAAACATAGTAGTTGTAATTGTGTTCGTGTAACTCCTTACTTAACTTTTGAATTTTTATTTGCGCACTTGACTTATCCATGGAACGGTATTTGATGTTGAAAAATACGAAGGAGGTTTTATCCAGAAAATAGATTTGAGAATTTGTTTTGAACAAATTAACTTATTTTAAAATTTCTTTGCGAACCTTTTTGAGTCAATATTTGTAAACCTATTGAAAGCATAAACTTTGGAAAGTAAAGACAACATAGTAAAAAACTGGTTACCCAGATACACTGGAATGCCCCTGAAAGATTTTGGCAAACATATTTTGTTGACCAATTTCAAAGAGTACATGAATCATTTTTGTAAAATGACAGGGGCCGAAGTAATAGACAAAACAAAGGGGATGACTGCGGCCACGAACGATGGAATCACCATGATTAACTTTGGAATGGGAAGTCCAAACGCTGCAACAGTAATGGACCTACTAACAGCTATCGATCCTGATGCAGTATTGTTTTTAGGAAAGTGTGGTGGTTTGAAACGAAAAAATAAGATTGGCGATTTAATACTGCCCATTGCTGCCATACGAGGTGAAGGTACATCAAACGACTATCTTCCTCCAGAAGTGCCTGCAATGCCAGCATTTAGCCTACAAAGAGCAGTATCCTCTACAATACGAGCGTATGATTTAGATTATTGGACAGGAACCTGTTATACTACCAACAGACGAGTTTGGGAGCACGATGAAAAATTTAAAAACTATCTGAGAGAAACTAGAGCAATGGCTATTGATATGGAAACAGCAACCGTATTTGCAACAGGTTTTTATAACGAAATACCAACAGGTGCCCTATTGCTAGTAAGCGATCAACCCATGGTTCCAGATGGTGTTAAAACATCAAAGTCAGATAAGAAAGTTTCCGATAATTTTGTTGAAACACACATAAAAATTGGTATTGATGCATTGAAAGAAATCAAGTACAACCGACTCTCGGTAAAACACTTAAAGTTTGCATAACCAACAAACCTACATTGTATTTTGCAGTCCAATAAAAAACTCAGAACAAAGCCTTATCGTCATCTAGAGAACAAGGCTTGATCTGAGTTCAGGTAATTCGAGAATAAAGAACGTATAAAGCACAAGCTAAAACAATACAAAAATTATTTTGTTACATTTCTCTTAAATAAATTTTTATCTATTTTTATCCAAACAAAATTATCGTTTTTGGCACGGGCTTTGTTATAACCTTGTCAGAACTTAAAAACACAAAAAAATGAAAACTATTTCAAAATCATTATTAGCAGCATTTTTAATTGTTGGATCAGTTGCATTAGTAGGATGTAAAGCAAAAAAAGAGGAGCCAAAAATTAAAGGGGAAAAAGAAATCACAATGCATTGCTTTGGAACAGATTTCTTTTCAACAAAGAAAAACTTAAGAGCTTCCGGTTTAGGAGAAAGCATGGACAGAATGACCGCTTTAAAGAAAAGTAGAAATGAAGCCAAAACTGCTTTAGCGGGAACTGTTGAAACAAGAATCAAAGCTACTATTGATAATTATGTGAATAGTAGAGAAATGAACAATAGAGAACAAGTTGAAGAAAGATTTGAAGGTTTATCTAGAGAGGTTATCGACCAGAAACTTTCAAATGTTAAAACAATTTGTGAAAAAATCACTGTAAAAGAAACAGGCGGTTACGTTGCATATATTGCTTTAGAAATGAAAGCAGATGATTTAATCGAAGCCATTAATGATCGAATCACAAAAGAGGAAACACTAAGAATCGATTACGATTACGAAAAGTTCAAAGAGACTTTTGACAAAGAAATGGAAAAATTAGAAAAAGGTTTATAAAATCTAGTAATATAGATTTTGAAAAGGGCGCTCCACTTGTGGGGCGTTTTTTTATCCACACAACATGATTAAATTAATAATTTAAAACAAATCAACTAACCTTTTAATATTCAACTCATTACTAAAATTAAAAAGAATATCTTTCCGTTTTTGTACAACATCCTTTTCTAGTGAACTCATGCTCAATTCAGCTATCTTTGTTTTGAATTCTTTAGCAGAGTTTGCAACATTAACCACCTCTTCTAAACCTGTTCCTTCAATCATGTGCTGGTTCACCAAACAATGGGCTCCATTAAACAAAGCAGCCAGTAACTTTAGTTTTATTCCAGTGCTTTGAAAAGTAGGAAGGATATTAATTTTCGCTTGGTGAATTAAGTCATTTATAGCACCTGAGGAAAGATCATCTTTTAGTTCGACATTGGAGAGTTGACTAACCAGTTTTTGCAATTGAACAGAAGGGTTGTTTCCTGCTATAATTAGCTTATGGTTCAACCCCCTATAAACATCTCCCGCAAGAAAAAGAGCTGCTTGATTGTTTTCACCCACACCTAAATTACCGTGATACAACGAAAAGTCCTCTGTTTTATCAGGTATGTTTACTGATTCAAACCCATGAAAAGCCGATACTTGTACAGCGTTTTCATACTTACCTCCTAAATAGTCTGTATCCTTTTTCGATATGCCCAAAACAACATCTGCGTTTTTGTAGGCCAAAGGCTCGAACCTCTCTAGTTTTCTTGCTTCCGTTTTGTAATACAAACGCTTCATTGGATTACGCTCTAATTTGGCTAACGCAGAATAATAATCGTGCTCAATATTGTGTGAGCGAACCAGTTTTTTCCTACCTTTTAAACGCTCATCCAAAATAGGCATGCAAGTATGTAGTCCTTCAAACAAAATTGGAGCATCGTCTTTTAAAAGATTTTCCATCAACTTTTCACTGCTTCTGGACCCCACAATAAAAGGATAAAACCCTAATAAATATGCCCCTCTCATTTTCCTTGGATAATAAAACACTTCCTCACAAAACTCTTCAAGCTCTATGGCGGGTTCTCTATCGTATTGAAAACAATGTAAAACAACCTTAATACCTGTTTCAGAAAGCGATTTAAGCTTATAAAAAACATCTATTACTCCCCCATAATTAGCAGGAAAAGGAACGGAAAAGGAAACAACATGAAGCTTTTTATCCAAGATTAGTATAACAGTTAATTAATATTTCTTTTTCATTTTCCCAAATCAACTCCAACTTTGCTCTTTGCACATTTTCTTTGGTTTGATTAAACCATTCGCTATTGTTCAAATAACTGTTTATTTCGCTAGCCATTTTTTGAGGTTTATGTGAGGAAAGAATTATACCCGATTGATACTTTTCTATAACCTTTCTAACCTCAATTAAGTCTGAAGCAATCACCGGTAAATCGGCTTGAAAATAGTCAAAAATTTTATTAGGTAAACTATACCGATAATTCAGGTTGGTATCTTTGTCTAAAGTAACACCTACATCCGCTACTTTCGTATAAGCAATCAACTCCTCGAAAGGAACTCGTCCAGTAAAAACAACTTTTGATTGTAAATTTGAATTACGAACCTTTTCTTTTAAAGAATCTATAACATCTCCAGAACCGACAATTAAGAAAACAGCATCAATCCAATTCATAGCTTCCACCATTTCCTCGGCTCCTCGATCAACATTTATACCAGCGCCTTGAAGCAAAATAATCTTCTTCTCTAACGGCAAACCTAAATCCTTTCTTGATTTTACCTTAATTTTCGAATTGAATTTCCCAGCAATAGGTAAATTCCTAACCACCTTTAAATCTACTCCATACAAACGCTTGTAAATATCAGCAATGGATTGGTTTACAGTTAAAACATTTTTTAATTTGGGAAAAATTGCACGCTCTATTTTCAACCACATTCGCTTTGCAAAAGAACCTTCAACCAACTCTGGGACTTCAGTAAAATACTCATGAGAGTCGTATACCAATTTAACCCCTTTGAGCTTTTGTGCAAGCCGATTTGCTAAAAGGGTATCCAAATCATTAGCGTGCAGAACATCAAACTTTGTAAACAGCAGCAACAAAAACAATCTTAAGTTGTATTCAGCATAAAACAAAGCTCCCCTCTCAAACAAAAGATTCATTCTAGTAGTTTTGTATGCTCTTGGGTTTAAGGAAGCGCTTGTCCTCAGTTTTCTACCTACAAGCAGCACATCAAAGCCCATTTGATGCAGTGTGATGCAGGTCCTATCCACCCTTTGATCACTACTTAAATCGTTAATTACAGAAACAACAACCCTATTACCCACCAAACAAATTTAGCTAAAACAGGCTGGTTTTAAGAGATAAAATCAAATTACTCCTAAGCAGCTCAAAAAAAATTAACTTCTTTTTTGCAAACAATTGTTGAATTGTGCCTTCTTTACTTTTATATTAGCGCTGTTAACCATTGAAAACCAGTTATGTTCACTTCTATTGTCCAAGATTTAAAAGGGCTGCTCTCTTCAAATTCAATTTTGAACGAAAGTAAAAAACTTGAGGAGTTGATTCAACAATACAACTCACTAAAGAATCAAACGAATGATAGCGAAGACGTTAATCAGCTTCTTGCCAGCGATTTAATTAATGAACTCAAAAAGAAAATTGCCGAAGAAAAAGAAACGTTAAAAAAACAAAGCATAGCCATAAAAGAGCAAAAAGAAGGTTTAATTCAACAGCTGGAAAATTTAATTCAAAATGAACAAAATATTGGAAAAGCATTTGCCGATCTAAAAACAATAAGAGATACTTGGACCACTCTATCAGAAAAATCACCTTTAGAGCAAAAAGAAATCGATAGAAAATTCACCAAAAAACTTGAGGACTTTTACTACAACATAAATATATACAAGGCTATTCAAGAGCATGATTTAAAGAGAAACCAACAGCTTAAAGAAGTCATTTTAAACAAACTGGAAAAAGTCACCTCTACTACCGCCTCAAAAGAATTGATTTCAGTCATTAAGCAATTGAGATCAGAATGGGAAAGTATTGGGCCTGTAACTAAAAAATTGCAAGATGATTTTTGGAATAGATACAGAAGTTTATTAGACACCCTATATTCTAATTTCAAAGATTTCAAGGCATCTGAAAAAGAGGAGCAAATAGAAAATAAAAACAAAAAACTTGCTTTAATTCAATACATTAATGAAATTGACACTTCTGAGTTAAATTCTGTTAGAGACTGGAAATCAAAAGTCAAAAAGGTACTTAAGAAACAGGAAGAGTGGAAATCTATTGGATTCGTTCCAAAAGACTCAAAAGATGAGCTTTGGGAATCCTACAAACTAGTTTGCGATGCTTTTTTTGGAGCAAAAAAAACATTTTTTGAAGAC
>MDTD01049444.1_pt1 | contig 14576 bp, 13 predicted proteins | sample 811221 | NCBI WGS metagenome assembly MDTD01 (sample SAMN05326646, study PRJNA326480) | marine metagenome | isolation source: seawater | place: Pacific Ocean: South West | collected 2011
AATCCTAGATTTATATTTTGCGACTTTTAAGGCAAAGTTGTCAGGAATGTAATTATTGACTTTACCAGCATTTAAGGTTTCGTTTACCAAATTCAAATTCTGAAATATCCAGTTTTCTATATCAAATACAAAACCTTGTTTGTCTCTATTAATAAATTCATTGCTAAAGTCTTGAGATAAATAGTTTTTAAGAATATTTTTTGAATTATTTAAGTCAATATAAGACGACTTAGTAGACATAATATATTCAACTAATTTATGATCAACAAATGGTGAACGTATTTCTAATGAATTTGCCATAGAAGTTCTATCAATTTTAAACATCATCATATCAGGCAAATAAAAACCATAATCAGAAATCAATAAACCTTTATAATCTTCATAGTGATCTTTGATATTAATTACATATCCACCTCGTGGCGGAGTAATTTCAAGTAGTTTAAGTAAATTCATATCTTCTAAGTACGATCTATACCTTGTGTTGATATTTGATGACTGAGATAAGAACTTGTTTCCTGTTCCTAAGAAAGGAGGATATAAATTATAAAGTTTTGAAATTATATTATTAATGAATGATTTTGATTTTAAACTATCCATTGTTCTCTTATAACCTCCAAGTAATTCGTCACCACCATCTCCTGAAATAGCAACTTTGTAATAATTTGATATTTCTTTTGAGAGAACATAAGAAGGAACAACAGAAGGATCATAATATGGCTCATCAAGACTTCTTAAGCTATTGTGTATTACATTTTCATTTATTTCCGATGACAAAAAAACTTCTTTATGATTTGTTTTATATTTTTCTGCAACCATACGTGACCAATTGCTTTCATCATATTTTGGATCTTTAAACCTAACGGAAAATGAATTTATATTTTTATTGTTGTCATACAAGTTTTTAATTATTGATGTAGAGTCAATACCTCCTGAAAGAAAGTTTGCAACTGGAACGTCAGCGTTGGTTCTTATCTCAATAGATTCAGTTAAAATTTCAAAAAATTTTTCTGTACTAAATTTTTTTTCGTCGACAAAACTTATTAACTCCCAGTATTTTTCACTACTAATATCAAATCCAAGAAAATTACCGCCCCATCTAATTTTGATTATTTCAGATGGAAGAACTTTGTAGTAATTTTTAAATATAGTTTTATCTTCAGCAATCACTCCATATCTAAAGTATTCATTAATTTTTTCATTATCCAAAATATAATTTTTATTTAATTTAATTAATGACTTTAAATTTGACCCAAAAGTTATAGAGTTATTTTCCAAGTTATAATATAAAGGTTTTTGCCCAAGCCTATCTTTAATTAGGTAACATGTATTTTCCTTTTTATTTAGAAAGAAAATTGAAAATTGACCCCTTAGTTTCTTAACAAAAGAAATACCATGTGTTATTAAACCATTCAAAACAACTTCGCTGTCGGAATGACTCGTTCTAAATTGGACTTGTTTTTCTAAAGATTTTCTTAATTCTTGGTGATTATAAATTTCTCCATTAAACATTAAGATATAATTTTGATCACTAGATGTCATTGGTTGATCTGCATTTTCATTCAGATCAATTATTGATAAACGATTAAAAATTAATGAAACATCATACCCATCTACATTAGTAGAAATATTTTTTGTTGAATCTGGACCTCTGCAAAGTATAGTTTCATTGGCTTTGTCTAGGTTTTCTATATCATGGCTAGATGATGAAATTTTTCCAATAAATCCACACACATGATAATTATATAGCTATAAAAATTACATGAATGTAAGATTCTTAATAGTGATTAATGGAGAATTTTGAACTTTATTTATTGTTTTGACTCAAATTATAATTCTCAAGCGTTTACTTCAATAATTTCATTACTTGATTGTGTAGATAAAAAAATAGATATATTTATTATTCACAATGATGAAAATATAAAAGAAATAATTCCAACAAAAATTAACAACCATAAAAATTTAAATTCATTACATATTTACAGTTTTCAAGAAACAGGATATTACTTCCCAAACATACCAAACACTCATGTATCTGAGGCAACTTACTATAGATTGTTTATAGAGAACTACTTACCCAAAACATTAGACAAGTTAGTTTATTTAGATGCTGATATTGTGTGTTTGAAAAATCCCATACCTTATTTAAATGAAGAGATAGAAAAATTAGAAAAATCTAAATACTTGGTTGCTGCAAGAACTGAAGTATTGAGACGAGAAGTAGATAAACGTTACGTAAACAATTCTGACACTCCTTGGGTAAGGCTATCAGTAAGTGAGGAATACTTTAATGCAGGAATAATGATTATTAACTTTAAAAAATGGATTGAAGAAGGTTATACGGCAGAGTTTCTTAAAAAACTAAAAGAATTAAAATCAAAAATAATTATGTGGGATCAAGATGTTATGAATGCTGTTATCAATGGAAATTATTCAAAACTTTCTCTATTTTTTAATTTTAAAGATAACGATTTAGAATCAAGGAAAGATAAAAATACATATAATTTTGAGGATATTATTTTTTATCATTTTGCTGGTAGTGGGAAGCCATGGAAAACAAATGGTGCTTTTAGGAGATCAAGCGATTTTTATCATCGTAATTATAGAAAAATTCATAACAGTCATTTTCACATTGAACATGAAAATATTTCCAATTCTATAAAAAAATTTTATGAGAGTATAAAAAATAAGTCATTTCACAATTTAGACAATAAATTTACTTATCTTTATGAATTTATTAAAACACTTATAATGAGAATTGCGACATTCAAAAGGAAAAGCAAATGAAGATATTAGTTCTTGGAAGTAATGGTTTGGTTGGTTCTTCTCTTGTAAGAGTTTTAGGTCAGAACAATAAATATAATATTCATCCCTCTACAAGAAATGATGCAAATTTATTTGTTAAAGAGGAAACAGAAAAATTAATTAACAATGTCAAGCCGAACCTAATAATAAATGCTGCTGCAAAAGTCGGAGGAATTGTTGCAAATAATACAAATAGAACAGAATTTATATTAGAAAACTTAAAAATAAACATAAATTTGCTAGAAAGTATTATTCCTCATAATGAAATAAAACTAATAAATTTGGGTAGTAGTTGTATATACCCATTAGATTCACCCAATCCTATAAATGAAGATAATTTAATGAATGGAAAATTAGAACCCACAAATTCGCCCTACGCAATGGCAAAGCTAGCAGCTATTGAGATGGGTGATGCACTATCACAACAATATGGTCATTCGATTATAAACTTGATGCCAACAAATTTATACGGACCGAATGATAATTTTTCAGAAACAAGTAGTCACGTAATTCCAGGATTAATTCGAAGGCTTACTATAGCAAAACATAATAAAGATGAAGTATTTAAAGTTTGGGGTACGGGTACTCCAAAAAGAGAATTTTTACATGTGGACGATTTATCTGATGCAATTAAATTTTTGATTGAGAGTAATGAAGTGCCCAAATTAATTAATGTTGGCAGTGGTCAAGAAGTAACAATTAAAGAATTAGTTTCATTACTTGTTGATATTACTTCCTTTGAAGGAGAAGTTATATACGATAGTTCAATGCCTGACGGCAATCCTAGGAAATTGCTAGATTCATCTAAATTAAATGAAATGGGATGGATTAATTCTATAGATTTGAACACTGGTCTAGAAAGTACTTATAAATGGTTTATGGAAAATGAATTTAATTTGTGATTGGATTTTCCCATGTTGGTTTTAACAGATTTTGATCTAGTAAAACTTTTTCTTTTTCGGCATCAAGTAAATCTTTTTCAACCATCATTTTTACTAACTCTTCGAAACTAGTTTTTGGATTCCACTTCAACTCTTTTTTTGCTTTTGTAGGATCTCCTAGCAAATGAAAAACTTCATTAGGCCTTTCAAATTTTGACGAAGTTGTTACAAACTCTTCCCAATCAAGACCAACTTCTTTAAAAGCAAGTTGAGCAAATTCTTTTACAGTGTGTGTTTCCCCTGTAGCTAAAACCCAATCATCCGGTGTATCATGCTGTAACATCATGTACATACCTTCAACATAATCACCAGCAAAACCCCAATCTCTGTAGGCGTCTAAATTACCTAAAGTTAGTTGAGATTGAATTTTATGATATATTCTTCCAACGGCTTTTGTAATTTTTTTGGTTACAAATGTTTCACCCCTGTATGGCGATTCGTGATTAAATAATATACCGTTTACAGCGAACATATCATATGATTCTCTGTAAATTTTTGTTATTTCATGTGCAAAAACTTTTCCTGCAGCATAAGGGCTTTTTGGGATGAATTTTGAATCTTCATTTAATGAGTTTTTGTCAACTCCTCCAAACATTTCAGAAGATGAGGCTTGGTAGTATTTTATTTCTTTTTCACTATTTTTAATTGACTCAAGTAAAGTTATTGGACCAACGGTGCTAGTTTGTGTAGTAAATAAAGGATTTTTAAATGAAACAGCTACATGAGATTGTGCTGCTAAGTTATAAACTTCATCTGGTTTGATAAGATTAATTAAATTAGATAGCGAAGAAGGATCTAAAAGGTCACTGTAATGTAACTTGAACATTCCCGTATCTTCAAATTTTGAAATTAAATTATCGATTCTTTGAGTATTAATATTTGAAGATCTTCTTACAGCTCCATGAACTTCGTAACCTTTTTCAACAAGTAGTTTTGATAGATAATGGCCATCTTGACCTGTAATTCCAGTTATTAACGCTTTCATTAGATTAATTGTATATTAAATTTTTAAATAAACCAGTAGTTCTATTCTCTTTAAAGTTAACTAGCTCAAAATTTTGGTTAATTAAGTAATTTGTAACCAAAGCCACTGTGTTTTCACCACTGTCACCTTTTTCACCACCCATATCAACTGCTATATATTCAATATTTGATAATGTATTTTTAGCTCCCAATAAGACTTCTATTTCATGGCCCTCTGCATCAATTTTCAATAATTTTACTTTTTCATATTTATACGAATCTAACTCCTTAGTGTCGATATCAATATAGATTTCAGTACTAAATGCCTCTAAAGAAGAATCACCAGTGTCGGCATTAATATAAAATTTTTTTTTATTATTTTCGTTACTTAAACCAATACAATGCAGGTCTACATTATTGAACTTATTTAAATTTAATTCAAGACATTTAAAGGTCCTTGGGTCTGGCTCGAATGCCTTATAATTAAAGTCTTCAAAAAATCTATTAATGGATAAAAATAGGTTTCCTACATTTGCTCCACAGTCAATTATTAAATCATCTTTCTCAACTTTGAAGACTTCCAACCCATAAGAAAATAGAAGATTATCTAGTTCATAATTATGATTTACCATAGAACCAAGTATTCGTGTTTTGTTAGGATAATGGATTTGATTATTTTCATGATGCTTTAAGTAAGTGTCATGTTGCTGAGAGAAAGTTATTTTACCGTCTTTTTTATAAAATAAATTCATAAAGAAGCAATATAAATTTTTATTAAATAATTTATAAATCAAAATAATAAATTTAGATTTTATTAGAAATAATAACTTTGATATAAAGTTTAAATTCTCTACTTTTTTGTCTCTAAATACAAAAAAAGGTAAATCGACTATAGTTTCTTTAAATTGGTCGAAATTTACTTTTATGCTCATTTAAGCATTCTAAACACATTCTATTTTTGTAATTTTATAATAATTGAATTTGAAAAAACTAGTAAAAACTTAAGAATTTAACTTAAAATTAGGTATTAGTGGTAGAAAATATTAAAACAGCAACATTTGTAATCTCTTCAAATACTTATCCAGCTGTAAGAAATGTGAGAATGCAAAAAAAACTTTTTACAGATCAAACCAACGAAAACAGAGAATTTTATTGGTATCGACAAGGCACAGAAAAACAACTTCTTGGAAAAGAATCAAATCTTATTGGGAATGATTTATTTTTAAATGTAAAAGACGACACATTAAGTATGGGTAAAAAAACAATAATGGCTTTTGACTGGGCTTTAAAAAATATAGACTTTGATTTTTTTATTCGTCCTACACCAAGTTCATATGTGAATTATTTAAATTTAGAGAGCTACATAAGAACAAATTTTATAAATATGGATATTGTATACGGTGGAAAAATTCAAGAAACTAATAATAAGTTTGGAAAAAAAATAAAGTTTGTTAGTGGATCAACTTTGATTTTGAGCAAGAAGTGTATTGAAATTGTTCTCGAGCACGAAAACGATTGGGATCATGATTATTGGGATGATGTAGGACTTGCAATATTGTTGGAAAAAGCGGGTGTTAATCCATCTGGCGGAGACCGTTTTGATGTTACAGGGAATCCATACAAGCAGAATATAGACTTAACTTATTATCAATATAGATGTAGGAGTGACAATCACTATGGTTATCCGAGGGTGATTGAAGCCCATGTAATGAGTTCGGTTCATAGATTGTTTAATGAAAAAAAATTAGGAAAGATAAAGAAGGAACTGAACTCTTTTTTAATTGAACTCCTAAAATTACTTTATGTTTATCAATTTGGTTGGAAATCATTTACATTCTTTAGAGGATTGTTGAAGTTTATTCTTCCGAAAGTTATTTACGAATATTTAAAACGAGTTACTAGTCAAAAAATAGACTCTTTCAAGCACAAAAGATTTAAGACATGAAAGAAATATATAACTAGGTATGGCTAATAAATTAATAATTTTTGAAAAACTTGAGGTCAATAGAAAAAAGCCAGTAAATTTTAAAGAAGAAGACGCCTACTTATTTCAACATGAATTTAAAAAAGTTATACCAGAATCTTATTTGTTAAAATTAAGTCAGCCAATAGTAATTAACAATTCTATATTTGATTTTAAAAATTTAACATTTCACTTCAAACATACGTTTTACAAAAGTCACTCAAATTCAAAATTAGCTAAAGATACTATAAAAAACATAATATATGCAAAGAAGGATATTAAAAATTTAGACAAAGGAATTTGGATAGTTAATAGTAAAAGTAGAAATTTTGGTCATTGGATAATTGATGCAATGTGTAGATTAATGCTGATACCAGACAGGTATAAAAATTATCCTGTGCTTCTTCCGTCAACTTTTAATATAAATTGGATAATTGAAATTTTTGACTACCTAAAAATTGAATATATTTTATTGGAAAATAACCAAAAATATAAATTGAATGAATTAATTTTAACAAGTGATGCACACCCGTCTGGAAATTTCAATCCAGATATTGTAAAAAAATTAAGAAATATATTTTTAGAAAAACTAGATAAAAGTAATGAAAAAAAAGTAAACAGGGTGTGGGCATATAGGGAGCATATAAGTAGAGCAGTTGGAAATTTTGAGCAGATTGAAAAAATACTTATTAAATATAATTTTCAACTTGTTAAAACTGAACAGTTAAATTTAGTTGAAAAGATTAATTTATTTAAAAATACGGAAGTTTTAGCAGGAACACATAGTTCCGGTTTAGTAAATATGATATTTATGGAAAAAGGTTCAAAACTTTTTGAAGTAAGAGATTACCAAGATTCTCATAAGAATGCTTTATTTTCACTCGCATCTGCATTGGGTATAGATTACTTTTACACAGAAAGAAGTGAATCTCTTATTGAGGGTGATGGAAATATAGATCCAATTATGTTTGAGGAGTCACTAAAAAAATGTCTTTGAACATGAGTCATTTATAATATACATATGTCTAATTCAGAATTAGAAAATATTGAAAATCAAATAATTGAACTTACTAAATCTTACTTTGATTTAAAACAATCAAACGAAAATGGTTTTGTTCCTAATATTTCTTCTGTTCCAGTTTCTGGGAAAGTTTTAGACAGTAAAGATATTTCACATTTAGTATCTTCTAGCTTAGAAGGCTGGTTGACAAGCGGTGATTTTACTGATAAATTTCAAAACTCAATTAGACATTTTTTAGGCGTTAGGCACTGTTTGTTTGTAAATAGTGGGTCATCTGCTAATTTACTTGCTCTTTCAGGACTAAAAAAATTATTTAACATTGAGGACGGGTCCGAAGTAATTACATCTGCAGTAAACTTTCCAACAACCTTAAATCCTATTTTGCAGAATAGCCTAAAACCAGTTCTTGTTGATGCTGAAATGGGAACTTACAATATAAATCCTAACTTAATTGAGGATAAAATAACATCAAAAACTGTAGGGATTGTTTTAGCACATACACTTGGAAATCCATTTGGATTAGAAAAAATAAAAGAAATTTGTGAACAACACAATTTATTTTTAATGGAAGATAATTGTGATGCTTTTGGATCCAAATATAACGATCAATTTACTGGTACATTTGGAGACGTTGCAACATTATCATTTTATCCTGCTCACCATATCACAACTGGAGAAGGCGGTGCAGTTTTTACAAATAATACAAAATTAAAAAAAGTTTTAGAATCATTAAGAGATTGGGGGAGAGATTGTTATTGCCCTCCTGGTGAAGACAATACCTGTAAAAAAAGATTTGACTGGCAGCTTGGTGGATTGCCGCATGGTTATGATCATAAATATATTTATTCGAACATTGGTTACAACTTAAAAGCTTCTGATATGCAAGCAGCAATTGGTTTAAGCCAAATGGAAAAACTTGAATCATTTATTAATAAAAGAGTTGAAAATTTTACCTACTTATACAAAGGGTTTCAACAATTTAGTGAATTTCTCCTTCCTGAGTGGGATGAAAATTCAAAACCAAGTTGGTTCGGGTTTCCTTTGACTCTTAAAGAAAATGTAAAATTTAATAGAGTCGATCTACTAAAGTATTACGACGAAAGAAGAATAGGAACAAGATTATTATTTGGAGGCAATATAACGCTTCAACCCGCATATCAAAATATTGACTTAGGCAATCCTGACGATTTTCCAATAGCCAATAAAATTGTAAACAATACTTTTTGGTTAGGTGTTTACCCTGGGTTAACAAATGAAATGTTAGATTTTGTTATAAACACAACTAAAGAGTTTTTAGACCAACAATGAATGTTCTAATTTTAGCTGGAGGCAAAGGAACACGTTTTAGAGAAGAGACTGTAATTAAACCTAAACCAATGATCGAAATCAATGGAGTTCCGATGCTATTACATATCATCAATCACTATAACCATTATGGTCATAAAAAATTTACAGTACTTGGGGGATTCAAAATTGATTATATTCATGATTACTTTAGTAATTTATTTACCCGAATAGAGACTAACACTTACAAATACAATAATTCTGAAGTTACAATTCTTGATACGGGCCTTGACACAATGACCGGTGGTAGAGTGAAACAAGCTATTGAGTTTTTTGATGACGAAGAAGAATTTATGTTAACTTATGGTGATGGTATTTCAAATGTGAATCTAAAAAACTTATACAAATTTTACAAAGACAAAAATTTTCTTAGCGTGGTTACTGCAGTAAGACCACCAGCTAGGTTTGGTAGGTTAAGAATTAAGAATGAAACTGTTATAGAGTTTGGAGAGAAAAATCAGGCTGATGAAGGCTGGATTAATGGTGGGTTTTTTGTTTTCAAAAATGAAGTAAAAAATTACATTCAAAGTGATAGTACTATTTTTGAAAAAGAGCCTCTTGAAAAATTAACAAACGAAAATAAATTGGGAGCTTATCTTCATGAGGGATTTTGGCAGTGTTGCGACACAATAAGGGAAAAAGAAATACTAGAAGAAAGAATTAAGCTAGAAGGCTTAGATTATGAAAATTGAAAAAAGTTTTTGGAATCAAAAAAAAGTATTAATCACTGGGCACTCGGGCTTTAAAGGCGTTTGGTTATCAATAATTTTAAAAGAACTTGGTGCAAGTATTTATGGCATATCTAAGGAAAATCTAAATTGTGATTTATATAATTTTTCGTCTAGGAAGGATATTTTTGTTGAAGAGCATTTTATTGATCTTGGAGTGAGTAGTTCCGATGAGTTAAAAAAAGTTTTAAGTAGTAAAAAGTTTGATATAGTTTTTCATTTAGCAGCTCAATCTTTAGTTCCTGAAGCTTACATAAATCCACTTGACACTCTAAAAGTAAATATTTTTGGAACTTTTTATATACTTATGGCGTGTGTTGAAAGCAATCTAACAAATTCTGTTGTAGTATCAACTACTGACAAAGTTTACAAACATGCCTCAAGTCAAAACAATGAGGACTCTCCACTTGGAGGACATGAATTCTACAGTTCTAGTAAAGTTTCTCAGGAAATGGTCATAGATGCATTTAAAAATTATTCAAAAAAAATTAATATTTCAACAGTAAGATCTGGAAACGTATTGGGTCCTGGAGATGGCGCCAAAGGAAGAATAGTTACGGATATAATTAATGCTTTAAAGACCAAGACAGCGATTGAACTTAGACAACCTTTTTCCATAAGACCATGGCAAGATATTTTGGATTCACTTTACGGTTATTTGCTGGTTGCACAAGACAACTTTACAAACAATATAAGCTCAAAATATAATTTAAATTCTGAAATAAATAATGAGACTACTGTAAAAGATATAACCGAAAAATTTATTTCTAAATGGGGTTCAAGTATTGAAATAGTTAAACTTGAAAACAAAGAATTTTATGAATCAGAAGAGTTAAGGCTTGATTCATCAAAAGCAAAAAATGAATTAGGTTGGAATAGCACTGTAGAAATTGATTCAATAATTGAAAAAATATGCGAATGGGAAATCGCAGAATCAAAAGAACTAAAAGAAGAAATTATAAAAAGCCAAATAAAAAATTACTTTTATTTATGAAATATTTGATTTTAGGTGGAAGAAGCTATTTAGGAAGATCTTTCACTGAATTTCTCAAAAAAAATAATCACCAAGTAATGACATTAAATGAAGAGAATTCTAATTTTTACTCTACCAATGTATTAGAACAATTATTAAAAAAAGAAAATCCACAAAAAATTATAGATTTTAAATTTCCTGTAGTTTCTTCAAACGATGATGATTTCAATCATATTGATTTAAATAAAATTATAAGCCCCCAAAAAAGATTAATTAATACATTAGATAAATTACCAGAAAACAATTCAGATATTTATCTGATTTCAACTTTAAACATAAATAAGAGGAAAAATTTGTATACAAAATATAAGAAAAAACAGGAAGAATACTACAAAGATAATTTATCCAAAAAAAACAAACTTACAATTCTACGACTCGAAAATGTTTTAGGCCAGGGTGATATCAATACAAATAGGTTAGTTCCTTATTTTTTCAGCAAAGTATTTGAAAATCAACCATCAAATTTAAGTGTGAATTCAAGAAAAAAAGGAGAATATATTTTTATAGAAGATTGTAACAAATATATATTTAACTCTTCTTTGAATGAAAGTTATAAAAAAAATGCTTTCAGTACAACATATAAAAATCTCATTTTCAAGCTTTCTTCAATTCTTGAATATGAATATAATTTTTATCATGGTGTTTCTTGGAATAACCAAAAAATAGTTAATAAAAAGATTAATAATAAAGATAAGACTAATCAGAATCTCATAGAATTAACAAATTGGTACATTAAAAACAAAGAAAGTTTCGGAGTAGGTTAAATGAAAATATTAATAACTGGTGGTTGTGGCTTTGTTGGTTCTAACGTAGCTCTTAAACTATATCAAGAACATGAAGTTTATTGTTTAGATAATTTATCAAAACGTGAGAGTAAATTAAACAAGGGATTACTTCAAAAAAAAGATATTTCTTTAATTAAAGGTAGTATTTCCGACAAAAAGTTTATCAATGACCTTATAGATGATTTGAAACCAGATTGCTTAATTCATTTAGCTGCTCAGGTTGCTATGACCGATTCTATAGAAAACCCACAGAATGATTTTGATATAAATCTTTTGGGAACATTTAACCTTATCAATGCAATCAATAATTTTTCTAAGAAAACTAAATTTGTAAATATTTCAACTAACAAGGTATATGGAGATTTAGCTTGGGATGAAATAACTGAGTTAAAAACCAGATTCTCCTCAATTCAAAATAATGAAGGATATGATGAAAATACGCCTTTAAGTTTTTCAGGTCCTTATGGTTGTTCTAAAGGATCTGCCGAGCAATATGTTTTAGATTACAATAAAACTTTTAATTTAAATACAACTTCTTTAAGGCTTTCTACAATATACGGACCTAATCAGTATGCTACTTTTAATCAAGGTTGGATTGGTTGGTTTTTACAGCAAGTAAGTGAAAATAAACATAAAGAGCTAATAGAAGTTCCAGTGCATGGAAACGGAAAACAAGTAAGAGATATATTATTTATTGATGATTTTGCTGAGTTGATAATTTTGATCATTAATAATTTTTCCAAAATCAATGGAGAAGTTTTCAATATTGGAGGTTCATTGAAAAATTCACTTTCAATTATTGAGTTACTTCAAAAATCTCAAGACTTATTTGAATTTAAGTCCGAATTCAAAATACATGAAAAAGAATGGAGACCAGCGGACCAAAAATTTTATGTTTCTAATATAAATAAAATTAATAACAAATTGCAGTGGTTGCCTAAAACCAATCTTGATATTGGATTAGAGCACTTTGCAAGTTGGTTACAAGAATAATAATTTATTAATTCTTTTTAATATTAGATTTAAATAGTCCTAAGAGACCAAAAAAAACATCCATAAAAATAAGCAAAATCCTTATTTTTATCAAAAAACTGAAAAGATAAAGATCATCAAAAGCGATGTTACCTATTGATAAGAAAATCGCTTCTCTAATACCAATTCCAGCGGGAACTCCTATAAAAAACAACCCAATGTAGGTTGCTAAAAGATAGATTACAGCGATTTGTAAAGGATTTTCATAATTGAGGTTTAAAGCGATAATGTAATAAATAAATAACGGATAAATTTGATTGAATAAAAATAAAAAACTTTGATTACTCATAGAAATGAATTCTGTTTTAGAAGAGGAGTAAATCAATTTTACTGTTAAAAAAATCACTAATATAGAAATTGAATAAATTCCATAGATTTGATATTCATTTTCAAAAAAAAGGCACAAAATTAATGCAGGTATTCCAATAAATGGAATCAAAAATTGTTCTTCTAATAGACCAAGTATTAATTTTTTTGAGTTTTTATTTTTAGGAAAAGTTTGATTTAATCTAACACTCACAGTCATTAAACCAGACGGTATATATTTACCTATTTTTGAATATGACCAGTTAAAGAAATAATCAACAAAACTACCGCCATAGTTAGACACTAAAAATTTTGACCAAAGCGTGCCTGTCGAAATATAAAATAATATCATTACAGTTACTTCAATTAATGAAAATTCGAAATTAATAGATTCTTGACCTTTTATTTCTGATAAATTTCTAAAAATAAATAAAATACAAAATAAACTAAATACAAGATTGATTCTTTTCAGATATTTTTGCACAGATTCGTTACTAATAAAATTTACAAAGCTGTTTGTATATTTGTATACTTTATCTTTCACAGTCTATATAAACATTTCTAATAGCTTTTTCTTCTTTAAATGAAAGAACAAAAATCACTAAATTAAGTAAAAAGTTTAAAAATAAAATAATAAGAATTGTTCTCGGAGCAATTAAGGAATACTCTGCAAAATTAACAATGTAAATTATCTGAATTATCAAATACAGTGTGATAAAAAAACTTGTTAGAAAACTGAGATCTAGAAAAGCTGATCTTTGGTATATTCCAATAGATTTTTTTATCTTTATCTTTTTAAAGTAAAAGAATACAGAAAGTCTTAAAAGTATAGCCAAAACTTTTAAAGGACTAAGGTTACTTTTTTGATTTTCATACTTTACAACGTTATTAATTTGAAAAGTTTTTAACTCATTTGTTACCGATACTGCGGTTATGTAAAAGGGATATCCATATCTATTTGGATATTTTTTATCCAAGTCTTTTACAATTTCCGTAGATACCCCAAATAAACCATTAAGAGGATCGTATAATTTATTGGTTCCTGTGACAATTTGTAAAAGTATTGTTGCAAAAAGATTACCAAATAACCTTTTCTTTGGAATCTTTCCTTTTATTCCTCCACTCCAGAATCTATTAGACTTTATAAATTTGTAATTGTTTTCACTGTACAGTTCTGCAATTTTTTTAATATCATTTTTTTCAAACTGGCCATCACCATCGACTTTTATTAAAAATTCGAAACCATCATTTAAGGCATTTTCAATTATGACTTTAGTCGAGTATCCCGCTCCATAATTTTTATTATTTTTTAGTAGTTTAAAATTGTAATCATTTTTTAAATTTTCTAAAAGTTTAGAAGTTCCATCTGAGCTTGAATCATCAATTACAAATATGCTTAAATTTAAATCTTGAACATCACTAATCACATCTTCTATATATTCAGCTACATTATATGCAAGTATGCCTATTGCAATTTGATTATTCATTTTAAAAACATAATAAACCACAAAAGAACTTATTTAAATATTTTTAATTTATTGAAAAAAAAATAAGTAATATGAGTGGATATATGAACATTCTTAAGAAAAAACCTATCATTTTTTTTCTTCTGATAGTTACTTTGTTAATTTTTTTAAGAATTGACTACAGATTTAAAT
>MDTD01058474.1_pt1 | contig 14575 bp, 14 predicted proteins | sample 811221 | NCBI WGS metagenome assembly MDTD01 (sample SAMN05326646, study PRJNA326480) | marine metagenome | isolation source: seawater | place: Pacific Ocean: South West | collected 2011
ATTTTTTAGGAGAGGTGGCCGAGTGGTTGAAGGCGCACGCTTGGAAAGCGTGTAAAGGGGTAACTCTTTCATGGGTTCGAATCCCATTCTCTCCGCCATCTTATTTACTATTTTTTGATAACTATTAAGCAATTATCATTTACATTATTAGAATGGTAGATATCAACTATTCTAAAATCTAGATTTTCTTTAACAAGCAAATCATAAAATTTTTTAATATTATTAGGTTTTCTGTGAACATCTTCAATAATATAATATCCACCTTTTTTAATAAATTTAAACGAGTTTAAAAACAAATTTTTATTTGCTTCAAAGCTATGGTATCCATCATCAATTAATATGTCTATCTCTTTATTTACTTTTTTCCACATTTCTTTAATTAAGAATGAATTGAACATGTCAACATAAAATGTTTTAATTTTATCTGTATCTATCAAAATTTTTTTATCAATATCTGCTCCAAAAATATTTGAATTTCTAAAATAATCTCTCCAAGCATATAAGGAGGCTAATGGCTTATATTTTTCCCCCATAAATTTCATATGGAAGTTAACGCTTTGATCTATAGAACCTAATCCGACTTCCATTATATTGAGTTTATCATTTTTTATTTCACAAAATAGACTATCATAAAATTTTGAATAATTGTGTTTGTTATTTAAATTACCCTTATCACTTCCATACTTATTGAATAATAGTTTGAGTGTATCATTTTTGGAATATGGTAAATTATATATATTTTTTTTATTTTTAAGATTGAGAAATATAATGTAACTTGAATATCTTATTTGTCTAAAAAAATTATTAATTAATTTAGTAACTTTCACAATTTTTTTCCTCAAAAAATGTTATGTTACATGTAGTTGTGTTAAAATTTTTTTTGAACCAGTAAGGCATATATCTTTCTGCTAAAAAAGCATAGATACGTTTTTGACCATAACCTTCTAGATTCTTATTTTTAAATTCATCTTCACATTTAAAAAGCCATTGAAAAATTTCGTTGTAAAATTGATTTAAAATTTTTGAGTTTCTACAAATAAACATATTGTATGGATTTAATTCATAATCGTTTAAAAAAATCTCAAAATTTATTTTGTTATCTTTTGATAAAAAGGTCAATGATTTTTCTAAAAAGTATGATCCATGAAATATCCTAAATTGGTCCATTAATGTATTTTTTTTTATTAAAACTGAGGGTTTTTTTAATACTTCAAAAATATTTCTTTTTATTAATTTACTATTTTTAATTTTTTTAAATTTTAAAGGTTCACCCAAAATAACATCAAAGTTAACCCAACTTGATTGTTTTTCTTTTATTACGAGGTTATTAAGTTCATTAAATGACGTAATATTACTAAAATTTTTTTTTGTCCAAAATCTTCTATAGGAACAGAAGCCAATCCAATTATTATAAATTTCATCAACAAAGCCATTTTTCCAAAGATGGTAGTGAAAAGTATATTCACCAAAATTATTATTTTTGTGAGAAATATTTAATGGACCTTTATCATTAAGCCATTCTGAGCCAAATTTAGCATTTCCTAAACCTACTGGAATTAAATTTAAATTTTTTAATTCATTAAGGTTATTATTATAAATAGAGAGAGCAAATATTTTCATAAAGAATTAATAATTATAAGATATAAAGATTTTTTAAAATTTATAAATTAAAAACAATATTAGTGAATAAAAATATTAGTACAATTGTAACCCTGTATAAAACTCCACTAGAAAAATTAAATAATTTAAAACAATATAAGGTATTTAAATTAATGTTATTTGAACAAGAGGGAAGTAGTTATGCGAGAGCAAATATTAAGAAAATTCTAAAATTTAAATTTAAATACTTTTTTTCAAGAGAAAATATTGGTTTGAGCAAATCATCAAACTTTTTGTTCAAAAATGTTAAGACACGTTTTTTTTTATTTACACAACCCGATATAAAGATTAATTCGAAATCTATTTTAGCTCTAAAGAGAATAATTATACAAAATAAAGATTTAATTTTTGTAACGCCTAATTTCTCAATTAATTCTAAAATAAAAAAGAAAAATATTAGTTTTGTAAAAAAAATAAACGCAGCTTGTATGATGTGTGATGCAAATAAACTAAAAAAAATTGGATTTTTTGATGAAGACTATTTTTTATATTGGGAGGATATTGATTTGATTAAAAAAATTAATGACTCAAATTATAAAATGGCAATAGCAAATAATATTTTTGCAAAACATGATAGTAGTCAATCATCAGAAAATACAATGAGAATAAGATTTTTGCGACAATCCAATTTTATATATGGTGAGTTATTATATGATTTCAAACATAAGAAACTAAGAAAGATAAAAATTATTAGAAAATTATTACAAAATTCTTTTTTATTTTTCTTTAATATATTTATTTTTCAATTAAAAGTAGGTTTAATAAATTTAGCTCATCTGAATGGAGTATGTAAATTTGTTTTTTATTATCTTAAGAAAAAATTAAAATTATGAAAAAATTTTTAGATCTAGGATTTCAGCCATTAGCTAATTCATATTTAGATAACAAAACTATAAAAAAAAAAGAAAAAAAGTTTAGATTAGAGGTAATATTCAATTCAAAAAATTTTCTTGTTTCAATTTTGAATAAAGTTCCAAAAGAGAAAATGTTTAATGAAAAATATCCATATAAATCTTCAGAGTCAAATACCATGAAGAAATCTTTTAGAAAATTATCTAGTAGAATTAAAAAAAGATTTAAACCAAAATTTTTGTTAGAAATAGGAAGTAATGATGGAGCGTTTGTATCTAATTTTAATAGAAAAACTATTATTGGTGTTGAGCCTTGCAAGAACTTGGCAAAAATTACAAGATCAAAAGGATATAAAACTTTTTCTAATTATTGGACGATAAATCTTGCAAAAAAAATTTCAAAAAAAAGAAAATTTGATCTTATCTATTCAGCAAACACTTTAAGTCATATTCAAAATTTTTCAGAAATATTCAGAGCTATTAACTTATCATTAAATAAAAATGGAATTTTAGTTTTAGAAGATCCATCTTTGTTAGAATGTATTAAAAAGGTTGCTTATGATCAATTTTATTGTGAACATATTTATGTTTTTTCATCAATATCTTTACAAAAAATTTTAGAAAAATTTAACTTAGAAATTTTTGATATTGAAAATACTAATACCCATGGAGGTTCTAACAGATATTTTATCAAGAGAAAATCAAATAAATTTCATAAGGTAAGTTCAAACGTTAAAAAGAATTTTAATATAGAAAAAAATTTTGGTCTTCATAAATTTTCAACATATTTAAAGTTTGCAAAAAAAGTTCATCAATCGAAAAAAAAACTTAATAATATTTTTGATAGTTTAATAAAAAAAAATAAAAAAATAATTGGCTATGGAGCTACAGCAAAATCTTGCACAGTGCTCAATTATTGCAAAATAAAAGATAATACAATTAAATTTTTTTATGATACTACTTCATTCAAGATTAACAAGTATTTACCGGGAAGTAGGATTAAGATAAAAAAATATAAAAAATTAAATATTAATGATGCTGATTATGTATTTTTAGGTGCTTGGAATTTTAGTGAGGAGATTTTTAATAAAGAAAGAGAGTATATAAAAAATGGAGGAAAGTTCATTACACATATACCGTCACCTAGAATTTTGTAAAATCATTAAAATTCATACCTTTTTGATCTTTTTTTGATAGAATTGGTTTTTTTATAGGCCATTTAATTTTTAGTTTTTTGTCATTCCATTTGATAGTTTTTTCGCTTTTTGAGTCCCTATATTTTGAGCATTTATAATAAACAGCACAATATTTTGATAAGCAAAGAAAACCATGAGCAAAATTTTCAGGAATATATAAAGAGAAATTTGAATCTTGAGAAATTTCTATAGCAAAATGTTTTCCAAAAGTTTTTGATTTTTTTCTTAAATCAACCACAACATCTAAAATTTTCCCTTGTACTACAGTTATAATTTTTGCCTGACTTTTTTTAGTTTGAAGATGCAAACCGCGTAAAGTGTTTTTTTTTGAAAAAGAGAAACAATCAAAAATAAATTTCTTTTTAAGGATATTATTTCGCTCAACTTCTTTAAAAAAACCTCTTTTATCTCTATAAATCTCTGTTTTAATTAGTGAAAGATCTTTAATTTTTGTTTTAATTATTTTCATTTAAAAATTTTTTTTCTATTTTTTTTTGGATTGTTATATCAGCTTTCCATTTTGGTAAAATCTTTAAATGAGTTTTTTTTGGCTTTTCCACCATCTTACTTTGGTAAACTACTAAAAGTTTTTTTTTTGATTTTTTATTTATTTTTAAAATAAAGTCTTTAATTTTAATATTTTTCTTTTGCATTAAACAATAATCACCACTTTTGATATTATTATTCAAAACAGTATCGATTGCATTGAGAATGTCATCTACATGTAAAATATTTAGTTCAAGTTTTTTTGAATTTATTAATGTTTTCTTTTTTTTTTTAAAATTATTAAATAATGTTGGTAAAAGTTTCTTTCTTGAATCAACTTCTGCATAACTTTCATAAAACTTTAAATTGTAGAATTTAGTTTTTTTATTTAGAGAGATAAGATATTTCATAATAATTTCGAAAGCAGATTTTGAAGATGCATAAAAATTTTTTGGTTTATTTTTTTTATCACTTGTATGCTGCATCATAGTTCCAAAATTGATTATTTTTTTTGTATTATGTATAATTGTATCAAGAACTACTGATGGAAATATTATATTACTATCGATAAAGTTTAGTATTTCTTTATTTGTATGATGGTTCTTATAAAATGTTGCGAAGTTGATAAAGTAATCAAATTTTTTATTCTTTAACATTTTATTAAGATTTTGATATTTTGAGTAGTAAATTGAATTGTAAGTTTTTGAATATTCTTTTTTCAAATTAACTAAATCTTTATCTCTCTTTTTGTTATTTCTTTGAATGTCAATAACTAAATATCCTTTCTTTAAAGCTCTCTTTATAAAAAACTTTCCAATGAATCCAGATGATCCAGTAACTAATATAATTTTTTTTTTCAATTTATTATTTTCTTTAAGTAGGCACTATACTCACAGTCACCATAAAAATTTATGTTTTTTTTAATTTTGTTTTTATTAATCCACTTTTTTAATAATGATATTTCCTCTAAGCATGCAATTTTAATTCCTTGAACTTTTTCTACTGATCTTACGTAATTTGAGACATTATTTAAATCTTCCATTTTTCCTGCATCTGACCAGATGGCGCCCCTACCTATTAATTCATATTTTAGCTTTTTTCTTTTTTTATACTCTTTAATTAAATCAGTAATTTCGAGTTCACCTCTTTTTGATCTTTTTAATTTTGCTGTATAATCAGAAACATTTTTATCAAAAAAATATAATCCAGTGATTGCTTTATTTGAAATAAATTTTTTTGGTTTTTCAACAATATTTTCGATTTTATTTTTCTTAATTTTTGCTACTCCATAATTTTCTGGCGCTGAAACCTCTTTAAGAAATATAGTTGCACCAGATCTGTGTTGTGACGATTTTTCAAGTGTTTTTGTTAGACTTTGACCGTAAAAAAAATTATCTCCCAGTATCAAAGCTACATTATCATTTTGGATAAATGATTTTCCCAAGTTGAAAGCATCTGGTAAACCTCTCGGCTTTTCTTGAATTTTATAACTAATCTTTATTCCATATCTTGAACCATCACCCAATAAATTTTTAAAACTTTCGATTTGGCCAGGATTTACTATCATTAGGATTTTTCTTATATTAGCTAGCATCATCACTGATAGTGGATAAAAAATCATTGGTTTATCATATACTGGTAATAATTGTTTATTGACTGCTTTAGTGAGTGGGCTAAGTCTTGTTCCTGATCCACCTGCAAGAATAATACCTTTTTTAATCATTTTAGTTTGTAAATAATCAACATATATTAAAACTTCTGTATTTAAATAGTATAATTTATGATAATGTTAATCTTTCCAAAAAAATGAAAAAAAATACTTATCAAGCTGATTCTATTAAAGTTTTAAAGGGTCTTGAGGCAGTCAGAAAAAGACCTGGAATGTATATTGGAGATACAGACGATGGCACTGGCCTGCATCATATGGTTTATGAAGTCGTCGACAATTCAATCGATGAGGCCTTAGCCGGTTATTGTAAAAATATTTACGTAAAAATAAATGCAGATGGTACAATTACTGTAAAAGATGATGGCAGGGGAATACCAGTAGATCTACATAAAGGAGAAAAGAAATCCGCAGCAGAAGTAATTATGACTCAATTACATGCTGGAGGGAAATTTGATCATGATTCATATAAAGTTTCAGGAGGATTGCATGGTGTAGGTGTATCAGTTGTTAATGCTTTATCTGAAAGATTAAAATTAGAAATATTCAGAGATGGTAAAAAATATTTTATAGAATTTAATAATGGGAAAGCAAAAGCACCACTTAAAGTTATTGGAAAGTCTAAGGAGACAGGAACTATAATCACATTTTCTCCATCAAAGGAAATTTTTTCATCAATAAAATTTAGTGGAAATATTCTTATTAAAAGAATGCGAGAACTTGCTTTCTTAAACAAGGGTATAAAAATTATATTTATTGATAGTAGTCAAAAAAAAGAAAAAGCTTCTGAATTTAAATTTGATGGTGGAGTCTTAGAATTTGTAGAATTTCTAGATGAAAAAAGGGAAAAATTACAAAATAAAAATGGAAACGACTTATTTAAAAAACCAATCTATATAGAAGGAAAAAAAGATAATATTGAAATTGAATGTTCATTGAAATGGAATGCCGATTACAACGAAGACGTATACCCATATACAAATAATATATTTCAGAAAGATGGCGGTACCCACTTACTTGGTTTTAGAAGTGCTTTAACAAGAGTTATAAATAAATATGCAAATGAACATAATCTACTGAAAAAAAATAAACTAAATATATCAGGAGATGATATTAAAGAAGGATTAACTTGTGTACTGTCTACTAAAATTCCAGACCCAAAATTTTCATCTCAAACAAAAGATAAACTTGTTTCTTCAGAGGTAAGAATGATAGTTGAAACTGTAATAAATGAGAAATTGTCTATATGGTTTGATCAAAATCCTTCTGTAGCAAAAATAATTTTAGCAAAAATAATTCAGGCTGCTTTAGCTAGAGATGTAGCTAGAAAGGCCAGAGAGAGTGTAAGGAGAAAAGGTTCACTGGAATTAAGTGGATTACCTGGCAAATTGGCTGATTGTCAAATTGGCAAACAAGAAGGAACAGAGTTATTTATAGTCGAGGGAGACTCGGCAGGCGGCTCTGCTAAACAAGGCCGAAATAGAGAAAATCAAGCAGTATTACCTTTAAGAGGAAAGATTTTAAATACCTATGTAGAGGAATTTAAGTCTAAAAAAAATGGCAATAGTAACAATGGTTCAGATCAAAGAACCAAAGCATTGGCAAAAATGATATCTTCAAATGAAATATTAACGCTAATTAATGCACTAGGTTTAGACCCAAAGTCTCAAGAAATTGATATCAAAGATCTTAGGTATGGTAAAATAATAATTATGACTGACGCGGATGTTGATGGTTCACACATAAGAGCATTGCTACTCACTTTTTTTAATAATAAACCATTTAATAAACTTATTGAAAATGGTCATGTTTATTTAGCTCAACCACCTCTTTTTAAAATAACTAAAGGATCGAAGGGAATTTATATTAAAGATGAAAAAGAACTTGAAAATTATATTTTAGATAACAACAAAATTTTAAAAAAATTGAAAAAGGGTTCTAAAGAATACACTAAAGAAATAGAAATTGAAAAATCAAAAATGAATATTCAACGATTTAAGGGTCTTGGAGAAATGAATCCTGATGAGTTATGGAATACAACTTTAGATCCCTTAAAAAGAAATTTATTACAAGTACAGTATTCAAAAGATACAAAAAAAGATCAAAATTTGATACATACTTTGATGGGAAATGATGTGTCGTTAAGAAAAGACTTCATAATCTCAAATGCTATAAATGTTCAAAATCTAGATGTTTAAAGATGAAGTTTTTTGAAACTTCAAAATATTATACTTTAAAAAAATCAACATATATTTCATTAAGATGGATTGGTATTATTGGCCAGTTAATATCGATTAATATTGTATATTTTTACTTTAATTTTCAATTTAATTTTCAAATTGCAAATCTCATAGTTTTGCTAGGTATTATCAGCAATTTATATCTTGTTTATTTTTACGAAAAAACTCAATTGTCTGATCGGTCTGCATTATTGTTTTTAATAGTAGACATTTTCCAGCTGGGTATTTTAATTTATTTAACAGGAGGAATAATAAATCCTTTCGTCATATTTTTAATTATTCCTACCGTATTTGCTTCATCAAACTTAGGCCTTCGAACAAATATATCACTCTTGATACTAACAATATCAATGATCGTTTTTTTAACTTTTTATTCAGAAGATCTCCCCTCTCCCTTGGGTAATCATTTTCATGTTAGTCCTTATTATTATTATTCAATACCAATTTCTTTAATTATAGCTTTAGTATTTTTAAATTATTTTGCGATTATTTTTGGAGCAGAGTCAAGATTAAGAAAAGAGGCGCTTAATAAAATGGAGGAAGTTATGGCCAAAGAGCACGAAATGTTATCGTTGGGTGGTCAAGCGGCTGCTGCAGCTCATTCATTAGGAACTCCTTTATCAACAATAAAAATTATAACTCAAGAACTTCTAAAACAATTACGAGATAATAAAGATGTTATTCAGGATATAGAGTTATTAGCCAGTCAAGTTGAGAGATGTAACCAAATTTTAAAAAAATTATCACTTAATCCAAGCGAGGAAGATGATTTCATAGATGAAGACCTTACTTTAAAAGATTATCTTAAAGAGATCATTTCATCATTTAAGGAAACTAGTGAAAAAGAATTTTCTTTTAATTTTACACAAGACTCCAATTCAAAAAAAATAACAAAATCTATTGAGATCGTATATGGACTAAGAAATTTTATAGGAAATGCAAATAAATATTCATCAAAAAAAATATTCATTAATTTAAAAAGTGATAGTAAATCTACAGAGATTTCAATTGAGGATGACGGCCCAGGTTTTTCTAACGATATTTTACCAAAGTTAGGAGAGCCATATTTAAAATCATCAAGTTTTACAAATAAAACAAATTCAGGTCTTGGTTTAGGAATATTCATTGGAAAAACATTGCTTGAAAAAAATTTTGCATCAGTATTATGTAGAAATTCAAAAACTAGAAGTGGCGCAGAAGTAATTATTAAGTGGGAAAATAAAGATTTGATTAAAATTTAATGTAATTTATTCTTATTTTCAAAAAGAGAACTTAACTGGGATACCATTACGTCACCTAGCTCATTTACATCAGTAATTTTAATTGCCCTGCTATAATATCTGGAAACATCATGTCCAATTCCTATAGCTAAAATTTCTATTTCAGTTTTGTCTTCAATAAACTTGACCATTTTTCTCAAATGTTTTTCTAAAAAATCACCTGAATTGACGGATAAAGTAGAGTCATCAACTGGTGCACCATCTGATATAACCATTAATATTTTTCTTTCTTCTCTCCTCTTTTTTAATCTATTGAAAGCCCATGAAATAGCTTCTCCATCAATATTCTCTTTTAATAGACCCTCTTTTAGCATTAATCCTAAATTATTTTTTGATTGGCGCCATTGCGTATCGGCTCCTTTGTAAATAATGTGTCTTAAGTCATTTAACCTACCAGGTGTTTTCGGTTTCCCTAATTTACTCCAATTTTCTCTGCTTTGTCCACCCTTCCAGTTCTTTGTAGTAAAACCTAATATTTCAACCTTTACAGAACATCGTTCTAAAGTTCTAGAAAGTATATCAGCACAAATTGCAGCTATCGTTATTGGTCTACCTCTCATCGAGCCGGAGTTATCAATCAATAAAGTGACAACTGTATCTTTAAAGTCTAAGTCCTTTTCCTTTTTAAAAGATAGAGAATTATAAGGATCCATTATTATTCTTGGTAATTTAGAACTATCTAATAAACCTTCTTCTAAATCAAATTCCCAAGAGCGATTTTGTTTTGCCAACAATTGTCTTTGTAGTTTATTGGCTAATTTTGTGATTATGTCCTGAAAACCAACTAATTGTTGGTCTAGAGTTCTTCTAAGTTTAAGAGCTTCTTCTATATTTTCCAAATTTTCGGCTTTTATAACTTCATCATATTTATTTGTAAAAATTTTATATTCTAAATTTATTGAGTTCAGTGCTTTTTTTTGGACCAACTGTTTATTATTGTGCTTTTCAGACTCTGTTTTGAATAGTTGATCGTCTAATTTATAATCTTCTATGTCGTAATCACCGTCTAAGCTTTCTTCCGTCTCATTTTCTGTATCTGGATTTTTGCTATCATCTATATCAGTGTTTTGGTCCTCATTAGATGGATTATTTTGTCCATCATTTTTATTATCTTCACTTGATTCTTCATAATTTTCAGTTTGAAAAATATCCATTTCTTTTAATATCTCAGAAAATTTAGATGAATATTTATTTTGATCTTCTAAATTGTCTTTCAAAAAACTGATGTGTTTACTAATTGACAAATCAAAATCTTTTTCCCAAAAACCCAATATTTTTTTTGTCAAATAATTTAATTCAATATTATGAAAATTTTTAAGCATGTACAGCTCAAATGCCTCATTAACACTTACATCATCTTTTGTTTTTAATTGATCTTTCTTAAAACTAAGAATTTTTTGGTTATAATTATCTACAAGGTTTTTTTTGATACCCTTAAGCATTTTACTTCCTAAAGTTTCACACCTAATTTTCTCAGCCATAGAGTACAATGATTTACATGAAGAATTATCAGGAATATGTTTCTTAAAAATTTCCTCATCTGAAAATTTTTTTTTTAAGGCAGAAGAGTCTATTTCAGCTCTCGCTTTAATGAAGTCCATTTTTGTTTTTAAATTATCTAAATCTAATAATTCAAGTTTATCAAAATTTTTCTCCTTTTTTGAATTACTGAAATGCACAAAGTCATCAGAAATGACTTTAAATGTAGAATTGAGAGCTTGTTTTAATTTTTCTTTAAAATTTGCACTTTTGTTGCTGTTACCCATCTAGATTTCTATGTTTGCTAAAGATTCAGGCAACTCATCTCCAAAACATCTTTGATAGTATTCAGCTATAGTATTTTTTTCAACATCATCACATTTATTTAAAAAAGTAACCCTGAAAGCATAACCAATATCATTAAATATCTCAGAATTTTCTGCCCAATGAAGTACAGTTCTTGGACTCATTAGCGTTGAGATATCACCCGCAACAAATCCCTTCCTTGTTAAATTAGCAACCTTAATCATATTTGAAACTATTTCTTTACCTTTAGAATTATTTAAAACCTTATTTTTTGCTAGTACGATTTCCATTTCTTTATCAAGAGCAAGATAGTTTAATGTAGTCACTATATTCCATCTATCCATTTGACCTTGATTAATCTGTTGTGTACCATGATATAAACCAGAAGTATCACCTAAGCCAATAGTATTTGAAGTAGCAAATAATCTAAAAAATTTATTTTGTTTTATTACTTTATTTTTATCAAGAAGTGTAAAGTTTCCTTCAGCCTCTAAAACCCTTTGAATAACAAACATGACATCTGGTCTACCGGCGTCATATTCATCAAAAACTAAAGCAACAGGGTTTTGTATTGACCAGGGTAAAATTCCTTCATTAAATTGAGTAATTTGTTTACCTTCTTTTAGGACTATTGCATCTTTTCCTATTAAATCGATTCTACTTATGTGACTATCAAGGTTTACTCTTATACACGGCCAGTTCAATCTTGCAGCAATTTGTTCTATATGAGTTGATTTACCTGTTCCATGATAGCCTTGCACAAGAACTCTTTTATTAAAAGCAAATCCTGAAATAATTGAAAGAGTGGTATCTTTATCAAACTTATAGTTTTTGTCTATCTCAGGTACATATTCATTTTTTTTTGAAAAAGCATCCACTTCCATTTTTGTATCAATTCCAAATGTTTGCTTTACCGAAACTTTAATGTCAGGCTGTATATTTAAATTAGGTGTCAATTTTTTCCCTATAAGTATTTTTTAGCTGAGTGTAAGCTAATGTTATTAATTTAAGTTTTTCTTCATATTTTTTATTACCAGAATTCATATCAGGGTGAAATTTTTTGACAAGCACTTTGAATTTTTCCTGAATTTTTTGCCATTTTAAACCAACAGAAATTCCCAAAATACTAAAAGCTTTGATATCTTTATGATTAAATTTAAATTGACGCATATAATTAAAATCACTCTTAAATTTATCTTTATCTAACTCATCCTTTAATGTGTCATTCCATAAAACTTTAAAAAAATTATCTGAAGAACTAAAGCTTTGTGTAGGTTTATGCCAAATCATATCTGATTTTAAAAAATTTAATATTTGTTTGTCATTCATTCCTGAAAAATAGTTCCAATTTTTGTTAAATTCTCTTACATGTTCTAAACATAACATTCTGTATTTTTTACTATTATCTTTTTCAATTGGAGCTTTATATTCACCAATATTTTTACAATTATTCCAGTCACAAATATTTTTCATGGTATATAATATTATTTATGGACATAAATGAATTAATTGCAATTGTAAAAAAAAAGTTAAATCAACAAATTCAAATTGATTATATAAAAATTGAAGATAAATCATTTTTACACAAAAAACATAGTGGGAATCAAAAAGATAAATTTCACTTAAAAATAACTGTCAAATCAAACGAACTAACGAATATGACTAAAATTGATAGTAATAAAAAGATTTATAAAGTTTTAGATAACGAAATGAAACATTTCATTCACTCTTTGCAAATATTAATTAATTAATTCTTTTGTAATAAACATTTTTAAATAATTTTTATTATAAACCTTATTGATTATAGGTTTACCAATTTTTTTTAATAAAATCAGATTTATTTTTTCTGAATTATTTTTTTTATCTTTAATCATGAATGAAATTATCTTGTTGATATCTTTTGCAGAAAAATATTTTCGAATATTACTAGGCAGATTTGATTTCGTAATATGTTTAACAACTGAAATGTATTCTTTATTCTTAAGAATTTTATTTTTATAACTAAATTTTAAAGCACTAATTATTCCCAGTATTACTGCTTCGCCGTGATTTAATCTACTAGAAAAACCCATAGTAGCTTCATAAGCATGAGCAAAAGTATGTCCAAAATTTAACACTTTTCTTAAATTTTTTTCTTTTTCGTCTTTTTCAACAATTTTTTTTTTTATTTCACAACTTTTACATATCGCTTTAACTATATAAGGGGATTTCAGATTTAAAATATTTTCAATATTTTTAGACAAGTATTCATAAAAATTTTTATTTGCTATTAATGAATGTTTTAATATTTCACCATAACCACAAATTATTTCTCTTTTTGGTAAAGATTTTAAAAAAATAATATCACTGATAACTAATTTTGGTTGATAGAAACTTCCTATTAGATTTTTACCATACCGTGTATTAATCCCAGTTTTACCTCCAATAGATGAGTCAACTTGAGACAAAAGAGTAGTTGGAATATTTACAAATTGAAGACCTCTTTTAAAAAGACTTGCAGCAAAACCACCAATATCTCCAATTATGCCACCACCAATTGTTATTAAACAATCATGTCTAGTGAAATTTTTATTTAATAAAATTTCTAAAATATCATTAGTTGTTTTTTGATTTTTATTTTTTTCGTTAGCTAATACGTAATGAAAATATATCTCTTTTTTATTTAAAGATTTTTTAATTTTTGTAATTAATTTTTTGGGTATTTTTTGGTCAACAACTAATAAACATTTCTTTAAATTTATTTTATTTTTTTTTATAATACTATTAATATTAGATATTAAGTTTAAACCAATTAAAATTGGATAATTTTGTGAATTTGTTTTTACTACTAATTTAATTGGTTTCATAAATTTTTAGAATAATTTTTAAAATTTCGTTTTTTGTTAAATCATCACAAACTACCTTATACATTGCTTTTGAGTAGAAGTTAGAACGTTTTTTAATCAATTTTTCTAATTCGTCTTTGGTGGAATTGAACGCTATTGGTCGTTTTGAGCTATTTATAATCCTATCTATTAGTGTCTTATAATTCCAACAAAGCCATATACTGGTATGATTATTTAAAACCTCATTCCTAATTTCTTTGTTTAAAAATGCTCCCCCGCCTAAAGACACTATAATATCTTTTTTTTTTAATACTTCTAAAGTAGTTTCTTTTTCGTAATCTCTAAAAAATTTTTCGCCTTTATTATAAAAAATCTTTGAAATATTCATTTTAAGATTTTTTTCAATTAATTCGTCAATATCAAAGAAATCTAATTTTAGTTTTCTTGAAATTAATTTACCTATTGAGGTCTTTCCTGACCCCATCATGCCTAAAAAAACAATATTTCCTTTTGATTTCATAAGTTTCTTTATTGAAAAAACACAAATATGTCTTAATTTGAAATTAACTAAAACTATATGCAATTTA
>MDTD01014279.1_pt1 | contig 14573 bp, 13 predicted proteins | sample 811221 | NCBI WGS metagenome assembly MDTD01 (sample SAMN05326646, study PRJNA326480) | marine metagenome | isolation source: seawater | place: Pacific Ocean: South West | collected 2011
CCTCCAAGTAATTCGTCACCACCATCACCTGAAATAGCGACTTTAAAATAGTTAGAAATACTTTTGCTAATAATATACGATGGAATGGAAGAAGGGTCACAATATGGTTCGTCAAATGAGCCTAAAGCTTCTTCAATTGTGTCCAAACCGATATTTGAACTTATTTCCTCTTCTATATGATTTGTATTGTATTTTTCTACAACTTGATTTGCCCAAGACGATTCGTCATATTTAATATTTTGATTTTTTACAGTAAAAGTATTTAATTTATCATTACCTTTCTCATAAATATTTTTAATTATTGATGTAGAGTCAATCCCACCAGATAAAAAGTTCGCTACTGGTACATCTGACTCTAAACGATAAGATACAGCATTATCGAAATATTCAAAAAACTCTTCACTTTTTAATTTTTTATCAGAAACATATTCTGCTGGGTTCCAGTAAAGATTTTCATTTTTTTTGAAATTAGATAAATCAATTTCAACATATGTTGCTGGGAGTACCTTAAAAATATTCGAGAAAATTGTATCTCTAAATGGAACCACGCCAAAATTTATATAATTTTGAATACTGTTATTACTTATCTCAAGATTTTTTTCATCATGTATTAGAGACCTTAAATTTGAACTAAACTTCAATTGATCATTTTTTAATAAGTAAAATAATGGCTTTTGACCGACTCTATCTCTAATTAAATAAGCTTTCATGGATTTTGTGTCTAAAAAGAATATCGCAAATTGACCTATAAATTTTTTTATAAAATCAATTCCAAAATATGATAACCCATTAAGAACAACCTCTGAATCTGAATGATTTGATTTAAATTTTATGCCTTGCTGCTCCATGGATTTTCTTAGCTCTTTATGATTGTAAATTTCACCGTTAAACAAAATTAATGTACCTCTATCTGCTAAGTACATTGGTTGGTCCCCTAATTCAGTTAGATCAATGATGGCTAATCTATTAAATATTGCTGATACGTTTAAGTCATTGTTCACTCCGAAAAGATTCTTTAAGTTAGAATTCAATTCAACTTTTTTATCTGGACCTCTACATACTAAAAATTTGTTCTGTCGTATTAATCTTTCAGTATCAATTTTATTTTTTGAAATTGCTCCAATATAACCGCACATATATATATCTAGATTAACGTTTTATTTATAAAATATGACAAATTTGTTATTTACAAAACTAACATGAATTTTGATATGTCTAAAAATAAATTAACGTATGTATTTGGCCATGGACGATTAGAAAAAATAATTAATAACAATTATGAGGCTAAAGAATTTTTTTACTCATATTTTCATTTTGATGAATTAAGTAAAAAAATAGAAATAGTTGAAATGTTACCCGAAAAAGAGAGTGTACACGGTTCAAAATTAATCTTAAGATTTATTGACAAGGTTTTGAGGAAAATATCAAATTTACCATTTTATTTTTGTGAGATTATAAGTATTAAGAATTTCAAAACAATTTTTAATTCAGAAAAGGTATTAATCACAAACGATAGGTTAGCTATATCTCTGTTACCAATTATTATTTTTTGCAAATTATTTAGTAAAACAGAATTCTATGTAATAATTATGGGTCTATATGGTAAAAATAGAGATAATCGATTTGTTAGGATTATCCAAAAGCTCATAATTTCTTTGCTTGAGAATCAAGTTAATAAGTTGGTTTTTCTTGGGAAAGGTGAGTTAGATTACGCAAAAATAGTTTCTACAAACAAACAAAAATCAAAGTTTATCTTTCTGCCTTTTTCGGTTGATTATGAATTTTGGAATGAAGAAAGGTTTAATAATGAAAATTCAAATCAAATTTTATTTATAGGAAATGATGGAAATAGAGATTATGATTTTGTTCAAGAAGTGGCAAAGGAATTGCCACAATTTACCTTTTTATTTATATCAAAAAATATTGATGAAAATAGTTTAAGTAATAATTCTCAACTTGTTAAAGGAAGCTGGAATAATTATGAATTAACTGATTTAGAACTAAAACAAATTTATAAAGATAGTTTTGCAGTAATACTGCCTTTAAAAGACTCATATCAACCATCAGGCCAAAGTGTTTCGCTTCAAGCAATGGCCTCCGGTGTTCCAGTAATCATTACTAAAACCAAGGGATTTTGGGATAATAAAAACTTTAAAAATCAAAAACATATTATTTTTTGTAAAGATAATAATATTTCAGAATGGAAGAAAGCAATTATAAATTTAAATCAAGATAAAGTTTTATATAAAACAATTTCTGAAAACTCTAAAAAACTTGTGGCAGAATTCTATAATTTAAAAGTTTTTCACAAAAAGTTATTAGACATATTAAACATTAATGAAAATTTTTAGTTGGTTATAATTTTTTTATGGGTAAAAAACAAAATGCTTTAATTCTTGGGGGTAATGGATTAGTAGGCTCAGCAGCAAAAAGGATTCTTTCTAACAATAATAATTTAGAAGTATTTGCTTCTACTAGAGAAGAAGCAAATTTGTTTGATTTTGAAAGTACAAAACAACTAATTAATCGTGTTAAACCTGATGTTTTAATAAATGCAGCCGCAAAAGTTGGAGGGATTTACGCAAATAATACAAAGAGAGTAGAATTTCTGACTGAAAATTTAAAAATAAACTTAAATGTACTTGAATCAATATTAGATTTTCCAAATATAAAAGTTATCAATCTTGGCAGTAGCTGCATATATCCATTAGATGCACCAAATCCAATAAAAGAATCGAGTTTTATGAGTGGTGTACTTGAGCCAACTAATTCACCTTATGCTATGGCCAAGCTTACTGCAATAGAACTTGGTAGATCAATTTCAAAGCAATACGGTCACAAAATTATAAATTTAATGCCAACAAACTTATATGGACCTAATGATAATTTTTCAGAAATGGATAGTCATGTTATTCCATCTCTTATACACAAAATGCATAAAGCAAAGATAGGTAAAAGTAAGGAATTCAAAATATGGGGCACTGGAAAGCCTTTAAGAGAATTTCTTTATGTAGATGATTTAATCTTGTGTATTGAGAGTTTGATTGAAAGTAATATTGAGGAAGATTTAATTAATATTGGTAGTTCTGAGGAAATAACTATTTATGATCTTGCAGTACTAATTAAAAAAATTATTGGGTTTGATGGTGAATTAACTTTTGATTTAGATAAACCAGATGGTAATCCTAGAAAATTACTGGATAGTTCCATTATAAGAAGCCACGGTTGGGAGCCAAAAACATCTCTTGAACAAGGTCTTGAAAATACTTATAACTGGTATCGCCAAAATCTTTAAGTAGCGTTTTCCCATGTGGGGCTAAGCATTCCATTCTCCATAAGAACTTTTTCCTGCTTTGCTTTGTTGATATCACTTTCAACCATTGAAATAACCAAGTCTTCAAAACTCATTTCTGGCTCCCATTTGAGTTCTTTTTTAGCCTTGGAAGGGTCTCCGAGTAAGTAATCTACTTCATTCGGCCTAAAGTATTTTTCTGAAATTTCTATGTGTTTTTCATAATCTAGTCCAACAACATTGAATGCAATTTCTAAGAACTCTCTAACAGTGTGTGTCTCACCAGTTGCAATAACCCAATCATCTGGATTTTTATGTTGCATCATTAAATACATCGCGTTAACGTAATCTCCAGCAAATCCCCAGTCTCGTGAAGCGTCTATATTACCAAGCGTAATTTTTTTCTGTAAACCTTGATTTATTCTGCCTACTGCTCTTGTAATTTTTCTAGTAACGAAAGTTTCACCTCGATGTGGTGATTCATGATTGAACAATATTCCGTTTACACAAAACATATTGTATGATTCACGATATATTTTTGTCATATTATGTGCAAAAACTTTAGATGCTGCATATGGACTTTTAGGGTCAAATTCAGAATCTTCATTCAAAGTCCTAATACCGGTTCCACCATACATTTCTGATGAAGAAGCTTGGTAAAATTTTGTTTTATTATCAAGAGACCTAATTGCTTCCAAAATAGACAGGGATCCAAGATTCCCAACTTGAGAAGTAAAGACTGGATTTTTAAAAGATACTGCAACATGGGATTGGGCACCAAGGTTGTAAACTTCGTCAGGTTTTATCGTAGTTATCAAATGACTTATTGATGAAGAGTCTAATAAGTCTGAGTAGTGAAGATTTAATTGGTTAGTATTTTTATATTCAGAGATAAGAGGGTCAATTCTTTCGGTATTGATGTTAGATGTTCTTCTAATAGTTCCATGAACTTCGTAATTTTTCTCTAGAAGCAGCTTTGTTAAATAAAAACCGTCTTGACCAGTAATTCCAGTTATTAATGCTTTTTTCATCTTTTTATATTATATGTGTATTTATTCAATTCTTACTTTTATTTATATTATTTAAAAGAAAAAAAGAATAAAAACTATAGTAAATTAATGGAAACCTTACACTTTCAAGAGATGCGTCAAAAGATGCTGTAAATAATATTGGGATTATATAAAGCAATATAGTCATTGACTTATGTTTATTTTTCCAAATTAAACCAAGTGAAAAATGTAGCGCCAATATCAGAATCCCTAAAATTAACCCCCCTCTTCCCAAAGCGTATATAAAAAAATTATGGGGATTTTCATTAGTACCATCTGTACCTGTTCTCTCCCAATGGTTCATTGCAGGTAAAATTTCGTTGTACCCAAAACCAAAAATAAATGTTAAATCATTTCTGAGTGAACCCTCTTCTCTTACGAGAGAATAATTTTCTTCACTTTGGAAATAGTTAGCGTCCCAAAATAAATCTCTAACAATATCTTGCCAAATTTGTAATCTCCAGTTGGCCATTTGTTCTTGAGAATAAATTCTTCCATCTAAAATAAAAAACGAAGCAAAGATTTCTGGTGTATTTTTTTCATCTAGAACTAATTTTAATGCATTTGAACCAGCAGATATAATTGAGTCTTCTTGTGAGTATTGATCCATACCCATTTTTTTAAATGAAAGATTACCATAGGAGTTGAAAGTAGATAAAAAGAATAAAGGAATACAAATAAAAATAACTAGAGCTGACTTCAACTTTTCAGTTCTTAATATGCTTATGTAATACACAGAATTTAAAGCAATGAATAAAACGCCTGGAATAAAAGCACCTTTACTTTTATATATAAACAAAGGAACATAAATGGCACTTAGTAACATAAAATATGAAAAACCCTTTATGGTATTTTCGTATTTATTTCTTACAAATAATTGACAAACTACAAAAGCTAGTAGTAAGTCAGACCCTTTTACAAAATCAAACTTGTCAGAATAAGTATTAAAAAAATTAATAAGGACATCAGGAAAATGAACAGTACTCAAAATATATAAAATAATTGGAAAAAAAGGAACTACTTTATAAAAAATATGTTCTGTTTCAATTCTTTTAAAAATTTCATAACTTATAAATATAAAGGAAATAGTCCAGATTATTGAGCTAGCCCTGTATGTGTAACTTAAAAGAAAAGAGCCTTTAGTATAAAAAATTGAACATAGGAATGAAAAAATAATTAAAGATATAATTGATGAAATTAATCTAAGATCCTTATTGCCTATATTAATCTTTAAAATCTTTATCAAAAAAATTGCAAAAGATATTATTAATGAAAGGCCCACCATTACTTCGCCAATCCTAATTCCAAAAATAGTTATTCCAGAGAATGACCTGCCAAAAATTATAAACAAAGAAAGAACAATTAAATATAAATTAATTGATAAATTTAATATATTATTTTTGTTGATCACTTTATTAAATTCTTAATAAATAAATAGGTTCTATACAATTTATTCCCTACTTTATCGCCTTTTAAATATATCTTAGATATATAAAAAATCTTAAAGATATATTTTTTATATTTACTGGCAATACCCGTCTGAATAATCGTTTTACTTTCATTATTTGCTTCAGAATGTAATTTTAAAAATAAGTCGAGATAATCTTTTGACATTTTTGTCGAGTTAAATGGATATGATTTAATTTTTTCAAAATAAATATCATAATTTTTTATAATTTTATCAAGAATGTCCTCTAGATTAGAGAGATCAAAACTTAACCCATAACCACTTGCAAATTCAGGCACTCCTCCACTATCTATATATAAAATTGGCAAGCCACACTGTGCGGCTTCAATATGGTGATTGCCTGATGGCTCATTTAAAGACCCTGTTATATAAAGGTTATGACTTTTCAATTCTTGGGCAAGTTTCAAACCAGAAAGCGGATTTAAATATTTTGTGTTTTCAAAATAAAAATTTGAAGGCAAATTTCCAATAAATGTAAACTCTAACCTGTTTTTCCAAAAATTATTACTCATCAATTTATCTAAATACTTATATACCTCAAAGCCTTTATTCCAATGATCTCCCCAGTGATGCGTTACAATTTTTATTTTTGATTTTTTATCCCAATTTTTTATTCCCTGTCTATTAAAAATTGCTTTATCCGCACCAGACATTATTACACTTGAATTAGTTTTATAATCATCCTCGTAAATTCTTTTGAGCCAATCACTGACATATACTGTATGATCTGCAACAAGTTTATTTGCTTCTTTATAAAAATTATTTAAATAATCTGTATTTTTTCTCTCGTCACATTCATTAATTCTATGAATAACAATGGCATCACTGTTTATAAATTTTTTATATTTTTGTACGTCGAGATGGTTAAAAGTAGAGTTTAAACTTTCTTTTCTTGGATCAATCATTAATATAATATCTAAATTATTTGCCTTTAGGTCAAAATGAACGTCATGGCCATTATCAATCAAGAATTTTGATAAGTTTTTAACAAAAAAATTACCACCACCCCAGGGGCCATCAACCACTATAGAACCGATTGCTATTTTCATATATTTATTTCAGGATCGATATTTTTTTTCACACAATTAGCAAAATACTCTTGACTGTTTTTAAAGTTTGTAGATATATTATTTTTTTGATTTAGTACATATAAAGGTTCCTTGATAATTTTTGTTTTATAGTTTTTCTTAACCAAATCACTCATTAACTTATAATCTTGTGCATAATAAAATTTTTCATTATATTTGCCTAAATCATATAACACGCTTTTTTTAATCATTAAAGAACCGTGAATGAAAGGGTTTTTAATTTTCATTACAAATCTTCTGGGTAAATAATATGAGTAATTAGGTGTATATGTATTTTCTCCTTTAATAATTGCACGAGTTGTAACAGCATCATAATCTCCAGAATTGATAACTGTTAATTGACTACTAAAACGTTCGACTAGGCTTAAGTCATCAGCATCTTGTCTTGCAATATATTCATATTTTGATTTTGAGATAAGAGTATTTAAGGATTTAGTTAAGCCAATGTTTGAATTATTTTTAAGTAGTTTAATTCTTGTATCAATATTCTGATAGCTTTTTATTATATTGTTTGTGTTGTCTGTAGATGCATCATCTAGGATTAAAAATTCAAAATCTTCAAAAGATTGATTCAAAACACTTTCTATTGCATTAGCTATATGCTTTTCACCATTAAAAACAGAAAGGATTACTGAAATATTATTAGGCATCACTTATCTCTTTATTAATTACTTTTGAAAATTGATCAAAAATATAATTTTCATCAATTAATTTTTCTAAAAATTCATAATTATTCATTATTTCTTCTTTGACTACTTGATCATCTAAAAGTAAATCGAATTTATTTTTAAGAGCCTCATAATCGTTTGATGTAAACTTAAATTTAGTTTGAGGTGGAAAAAATTCTGCAATTCCCCCATTATTCGGAAATATAGATAAAACTTTCAAATTTGTTGCTTCGCATAATAAAGTAGGTTGGCCTTCATAGAGCTTTGTTACTGTAACAACAGCTTCTGATTTGCTAATAATATCCAAAGTAATTTCATTTGAAAGCCTTCCAAGAAATTCAACTTCTGAAGATTGATATTGTTGTTTTACATTTTTAAAAATTGGTCCATTCCCAATAATTTTTAATTTATATCCTTCAGAAATTAATTTAGATTTTTTAAAAGCTGCAATAAGTTCTTCTATGCCTTTTTCCTTTGATATTAACCCTGCATAAACGATATATTTTTCAGTTTTCGGAAAAGTATTTAGTTTAGAATTTTGTGGTTTGATGTAATTTCTTAATACTGTAATTCTATTTTCATTAAAACCTAGTGACATTAAAAAACTCTTATGAAAATCTGTTAAAACAAATATTGGAAAACTGTGAGATTTTAAAATTTTAAAAAAACTCTTTCCATATCTTAAGACTAAAATGCTCTTAAACCACGAATCTTTAAAATATTTGTTTAATATCATTGACTTCTTGTATTTATTGCCACAGCCCATACAAAAAGTATTAAATCCTGTATGATTTTTAGTCAGGATATTTTTTGTACAGTTGTATCTAAAGTTATGTAATTTTAATGCAAAATTTATATCACTTTCAACTAAATACTTTAACAACCCTACTGATCCGTTGAACCATAAATTGTGTATATATATAAAATCTGGATCAAATTCTTTAATTTTTAACTTCAGTTCATTTAATGATTTTTGATTAACATTAAATAAAAATATTTTTATTAGAGTAAAAATATTAAATTTTGAATTATCAAAATAAATAATTTCAACCAAAAATTTATTTTTAAGAAAATTGTACTCATTTAACACTGCGATATCTTCTCCGCCAATTTGTTGGTATTTTGTGTGAACAATAAGGACTTTTTCCATGTTATAATTTATTTTTCCTACTCTTAAGTTATTATAATTCTAATGCACATAGTTTTATTGTTTACATATGGATACTCTTTACAGCTTTGGCAAAAAACTGGATCGTTGGAAAGAGAGTTAAAATTTTATAAATCTCTTTTAAAATCTCACAAGGTAAATATTACTTTTGTCACATATGGAGATGAATCTGACGAAGAATTGGTTGATGAATTTAATGTAATACCAATATATAAGTTTATAAAAAAAAGAAATAATAAATTTTTAGAATATTTACAGTCACTTTATTACCCAATTTTGATTTATAAAAAGAATAACAACTTTGACCTTATTAAACAGAATCAGCTTATGGGTTCTTGGGTTGCAATAATTCTTAAATTAATATCTAGAAAAAAATTATTTATTAGAACTGGTTATGATATGTATGAATTTAGTATCAAAGAAAATAAAAAAAAGTCGATTATATTTTTTTATAAATTACTAACATTTATATCTCTTAAATTTGCAGACTTATATTCTGTATCAAGTTTGTGTGACATGAATTTTCTTAATGAAAAATTTAAAAGTACTAAATTAGAGTATCGTCCTAATTGGGTAGCAATTGAAGATCAATTAGAGAGGAATTTTAATGACAAAAAACAAATTCTCTCTGTTGGGAGGCTTGAAAACCAAAAAAATTATTTTGAAGCAATTGATAGCCTTATTGGTTCGGACTACTCTTTAACAATTTATGGTAATGGGAGTCAAAAAAATCAATTACTAGAGTATGCAAAAAAAAATAATGTCCATTTAAATATTTATGAACCTGTGGGCTATGAAGAGCTATTACAAATATATAAAAATTTTGATTATTTTATTTCAACTTCTAAATATGAAGGTAATCCAAAAGTAATTCTTGAGGCCCAAGGATCAGGATCTATTGTGATAGTAAAAGACATACCAAATAATTTAGAAATTATTGAAAATGGTATAAATGGTTTCATATATAAAAATCCATCAGAAATTCAAGAAATAATTACTAAATTAAATAATAATAAAAAGTTGAAACTTGAAATATCATCTAATTCAATTAAAAGAATTAATGAGAAAAACAGTTTTTCTAAGTTAGTTGATAGAGAAATATTAGATTTTAAGAATCTACGTTAAAAACTTGGCTTTTATTTTCAATTTTTCTTATTTTAATGTGTGAATCAAAAATATAGTCTTCAGGATTATGTGTTGAATTTATTATTGTTAATTCTCTTTTTCTTAAAATATTTCCAACTAAGGTTCTGGTACTGTCATCCAGGTTTGCTGTTGCTTCATCCAAAAATAAAATCTCAGGATTCATTAAAAAAGCCCTTATAAATGCAATTTTTTGCATTTGACCTGAAGATAAAACGGAGTTTGAGATATTATTTGATATATCAATATCAAGTTCAAAAATATCAATTTCTTTATTAATTAAATTATCCGATATTTTTTCATCATTTCCATAGAGTAAATTTTCTTTTAAAGTACCTGGAATGATCAATGGATTTACACCAACATAAGAAATTTTAGATGAGCTTTGCTTTACTTCTCCTTTTTGAATCTCAAGAGCACCTGACATTATTCCCAAGAGGGTGCTTTTTCCCGAACCATTAGTGCCCGTTACTACCGTATGTTTGTTTTTTTCTACCACTAAATTAAGATTTTCAAATAAGCTTACTTCTGAATTAAAATATGAAAATTGAACATCTTCCATCTCAATTCCATTACCTATTGATGATTCTATAACTGGTGGTTTACCATATGACTTATTATTTTCAATTAAAACTATTTTTTCCAGGTGAACAAAAGAATTTACATACGCATTCATTGATGCATTAAAATTACCTAACGATTGTACAAACCTTAAAGTTACTCCAATAAATTCAAGAGTTATGATGCTCAAGAAATTAAAAAAAACAATTAATATTGAAAAAATAAAAATTGTAGCAAAATTTGGTAAAAAACTATTTATTGCACCAAATTTAAAATTCTTCAGCTGGGCAGATGTAAAGTCTTCATTAATTTTTTTAAATTTCGTAAATTCTTCATTATTTGTTTTCAAAATCTTTATTAAAAATAGATTGTCAAGAACACGCTGTATATCTTGCGAAATACCAATAGATTTTTCATAAGAAATGTGAATATATTTCCTACTTAGTTGAAGAAGATATCTAGTAGGAAAAAATAATATTAAACCACCAACTAAAAATATTCCAACCGTTTGAGGACTTGAGTAGATAAGAAAAAATCCATAGATTGTTAATTGTATCAAGGCACTAAAAATTAGAGATAGAGCATTATAAAAATATGCAATATGCTGTGTTAGTTCATTTATGTAAAAAGTAGCATCTGATAGTGAATAGTTGCCTTTTTTATAAACCTCTTTTAATATATGCATTCTTAAATTTTCTCTAATTGATAATTGAAGTGCTTGTATGTTCATTTTTTCGATATATAAAAAAGAAAAGCGGATAATTACAAGTACAGGAATTAGGTATGAATTATTGATTAAGACATCAAGAAAAATACTATCTATTTCAACAACTCCAGTAATTAATGTAGCAAATGAAACAATAATTGCTAGATCTGTTACAACAGAAAGATTTGAAAAAAGTACTGAAATGAAAATTCTTAATTTTTTATTATTAACATTTGTTATCTTAGAAACATAAAGAATTGTCTTTAAGTGATCTTTAATATTACTCACTTAATAACTCTATGATTGTTTTTACTATAAATTTTTGTTTTTTTACATTAATGTGAGAACCAGTTGGTATATAAAATCCATTTTTACTAATTAATTCAGTGACTGGCAGTTCAATATTATTAACCAAATCTATATTTTCAATTTCTTGCAAATGAAGAGGGAAGAAAAAAGGTCTTGTTTCTATTCCTTTTTCATAAAGTTTATCAATGATTTTATCTCGTATGTCATTTTTTTGTAAAATTATTCCATATACCCAATAATGGTTCGTTACATCTAGAAAGTTGTCTCGAGGTACCTGAACTAAATCTTTATAATTTAAAAATAATTTATCATATACTCTTGCTTGCTTAATTTTGTTTTTAATATTGAGTTCTAAACTATTTAGTTGTGATCTTCCTAAAGTAGCCTGTAAACCGCTTAGTCTATAATTCCAATATAAATGTTTATGTTTAAATCTATTGGTATTACTAAAATCAAGATTTCTCATTTTTTTTAATTTTTCAGAATTTTCCAATGAGTTTAATAGCAAAGCTCCACCTTCTCCCGAAGTCATATTTTTATTTGCATAAAAGCTTAATGTAGAGATATCTCCAAATGATCCACATTTTCTACCATTATATAATTGGCCATGTGCTTCTGATGCATCCTCTATAAGGTAAATACTATTCTCCAAACAAAATTTTTCTATCTCTTCAGCTTCTGCTGATAAACCATAAGTATGAACCATAAGAACAGCTTTCGTTTTTTTTGTAAAAGCCTTTTTAACATTATCTAAGTTCATATTCCAAGAGTTTGGATCAATATCGCAAAAAACGGGTTTTCCCCCACCTCTAATAACAGCAGCTAAACAAGAAATTATAGTAAAAGAAGGTAAAATCACTTCATCGTCTCTTTTTAAGTTCAAAAGTTTAAGTGCAAGGTCTAAGGCAACACTGCCATTGGAAACAGCTACAGCATGTTTTCTTTCAAAGTAAGATGCTAACGATGTTTCAAAAAGTCTGACTTCGTTAGATGTACCAGAAATATTTTTGTTTTTTAATGCTTTATATACTTCAATTCTGTCTTTAAAGGTTATCTCGGGTTCAAAAACGTTTATCAAAACTAAAAAATTTCTTTATCTAAATTTTCCATATAAGGACCTTGTTTGACTTCAACAAACTTAGCATCTTCCAAAATTTCTACGCTATGACCTCCGTGAAGCATAACTATAGAATCTTTACTTTCAAGAGCAATCTTCTTAACTAAGTTATTACTTGTTTCTTCAAATAAACTTACTTCTATTTTTCCGTCTAAGACAATAATTGTTTCTGCTGTTGAGTGAATAGTTCTTTCTTGTTTTTGATGGTAATGCTTATTAACAATATAACCTTTTTGTAAATTAAACTTTGCAAACTGCATTTCTTCGGAGACATCTGTGACAAACTCTCTATTTTCAACAATATCCTTGTAAAAAGTAACAATTGCTAATGTTCGATTGTTTTTATCAATTATATTCATTAATAATTTTCCTGGACTTATAGGCAGTTTGGATGTAGGGGGATGAAAGTAATATCATTTTAAACAAATTTTCACTTGACTTTGAGCTTCCATATTTTCTCATATTGCAATAATAACCAATTTCCGTGATTTTTATTTTCTTAATATGAAGTTGTACAACCACATTTATAAAATACTCTCCATATGTAAAACCTTCGAACATCTCTTTATTAAAATGTTTTCTTTTTCCAACAATAAAACCGCTCGTAAGGTCTTTTACATTAACTTTTAAAATTTTTGATAATAATGAATTAAAATATTTCGAAAGTGTAACAGCTAAAATAGATTCCTCAGAATTTAACAATCTATTAATAACTTTAGTAACATCATTTTTTTTATCTTTGTCAAAACCCTTGTATCCACCACCTGGGACAAAACGAGAACCTATAAATACATCTTCAGGATGAGTTAAGTAATTCTCAACTAAATTTTCTACTGCTTTTTCATCCATAGAACCATCCGCATCTAACCACATAACTGTCTCAAAATTAGATGCTCTTACACCCTCAAAAATTGACAGAGGTAAAGATTTTTCATTGTTTCTTAAAATATAAATAATTCTGAACCCAAGTTGTTGAAGGTTTTTTACAACACTTGCTGTGTTGTCTGTGGAATTATCATCAACAACAATAATTTCAAAATCATCGCCAATTCTGTTTTCAATAACTTGTGCAAATTTTGGAATAAAATATTCTAAATTTTTTGCTTCATTAAGTACTGGAAGAACTAGAGAGATGCCAAATTTACTCATTTAACAATTATATAAATAAAAATTATTTTTTATCGATAATAACTGCCAACATAAAACCAAACTTTTTTTTAAAAATTTTATCGACTAACTCTTGAATTTGTATTCCAAATTGATGTGAAAATAATGAAAATACTATTCCTATATTCATATATTTAAAAATTTTATAATTTTTAGTGTCGGTTTCATGTAAAGTTTTTTCAATTTTTTTAATATTAAATTTATTTATAAAAGTTTTGTTGTAATCAATTTTTCCAGCATTGCTAGTAAGAGAAATTAATATTTTCATTGGGAGTTGGTAATTTGGAGTTGTTAATATGAGTTTTCCATTATGATTTAGCAAAGAATAGAGTTCATCAATTAGATTTACAACTTCTGCATCCTCTAAGAATTCAATTAAACCTAGTACCGTGATTGTGTCGAAAGGTGCTTCTTGTATAATTTTAGATTTTTCATTAACAAAATTGCAATTTTTCTTATCTGAAAACTTTGTTTTTGCATAATTAATTTGATTTAAAGAAATGTCAAATCCTAAACTATTTATTGCGATATACCTTCCGGTAAAGGACCCCGGCCCGCATGCATAATCTAGGTGTTTTTCAGATTTTTTAATATAATTTTTTATTAAATTAAATGTTGTGTTGTGCCAAAAAGATTGTATTCCTTTATTTTTTGATAAACCATTTTCTAATATTTTATCGTAATAACCTGGGTCAAGACTTTTTTCCCAAAATGTGTAATCAAAATCCATATGTAATAAAAGTGCCTTATAATAATAACTTTATAAGATAATATAATATTGTTATATGGCTCAAAAAACATTTCATTTTCTTTTTATTTCAGCATTTATTTACTTGA
>MDTD01019059.1_pt1 | contig 14573 bp, 9 predicted proteins | sample 811221 | NCBI WGS metagenome assembly MDTD01 (sample SAMN05326646, study PRJNA326480) | marine metagenome | isolation source: seawater | place: Pacific Ocean: South West | collected 2011
CGGTCTATGGATCCGGGTTGGCAGGCAGGATGCTGCCGATCGAGCGTGAGTCGGGCCCGCTGAGCCTGTGCGGGCGCATCGGCCCGCCCGAGTCGGCGCGTCGCGATGCGCGCCGGGTGGACCTCTTTCTGAACGGCCGCTGGGTGCGCGACCCGCGCCTGCTGCGGGCCGTCCGCGAGGGCGTCCGCGAGTTCGTGCCGATCGGTCACTACCCGACCCTCTGCCTCGCGCTGGCGATTCCCCCGGATCGCGTCGACGTCAACGTCCACCCGCAGAAGACCGAGGTGCGCTTCCGGGACGAGCGGCTGGTCTTCGGCGCGGTGCTGCGCGCCCTCCAGGAGACCCTGGCGAGCTCGCGCTGGTCGACCCGTTCGCTGGGGCCGATCGGCGGCGGCGATGCGCCCTCCCCGGGCGGCTTGGGCACCTCGGCCCGCTCCAGCTTCCCCGGATCCCTGCCCAGCACCCGTCCGGGCTCCGGCAGTGCCTTTCCAAGCGGATCAGGCGGCGCCGACTTCGTCCGCGAGTCGGCCCCGGATCCCGACGCCGCTCCGCGGCTGCCGCTGCAGTCCGGTCCGGAGACCCAGGTGGTGGGGCCGGTTCTTGCGGTCGCCAACACCTTCCTGGTTCGCGAGGTCCAGGGCGGCATGGAGATCATTGATCAGCACGCGCTCCATGAACGGGTCAACCTCGAAGAGCTGCGGCGGGAGCTGCAGCAGGGCAAGGTCGTGGCCCAGCCTCTGCTCGTGCCGTCGCTGGTCGATGTCGGCCGCGCCGAGCTGGATCTGCTGGTGCGCCGCGCCGAGGTCTTCACGCAGCTCGGGGTCGAGATCGAAGCTTTCGGCGAGACCACGGTGGCGATTCGCACGGTGCCGGCGCGGCTGACCCGGTTGGTCCCCGAGAAGCTGGTGCGCGATCTGCTGGCGATCGCCGAAGAGAACAAGACGGCGACGGCCGACCGCATCGCCGAAGAGGCGCTGCACTCGATGGCCTGTCGCGGCGCGGTGATGGCGGGGGATCGCCTGGACGCGGACGCGCTCGAAGGGTTGCTCAAGCGCGGCGCGGGCCTGCCGCAGGACCGCACCTGTGCGCACGGCCGACCGGTGCGCGTCTTCCTGACGCTCGAAGACCTCGAGAAGGCCTTCTATCGCCGCGTCTGAGCTGGGCTTCGCCTACTCGGCGCCGCGCGTCGTCTCGATCGCGCGCTGATCGCGCCAGACGAAGCGACGCACGGTGATCGCGCGCCGCGGCCCGCGCGGCTGCGCCCCGTGAAACTCGTCGATCGCGGAAGGCAGGTAGCGGCCGGCGTACGGCTGCCATGCGCCGAACATGTAGGTGATCACCTGCGGCCCAGGATCGGCTGCGGGCTGCTCGGCCTGCTGCTCCGCAGGCGCCTCCTTCTTCGGCACCGGCGGCAGCTCGAGCGCGAGACGCGTCGGGAAGTCCCCATCCTTCGGGACGAAGAGCTGGAACTTCCAGCGCTCGGTGCGGCGCCGCACCAGTTCCCCCTCCAGGATCGTGCCCTGCTCGTGGTCGATCCGCTTCAGGCCGCCGGCGCGCTGGCGCAGACGGTCGAGATCGAACAGCAGCAGGAAGTCCTGGCAGAAGACCAGCGTGGCGTCGATGGCCTCGCGGTCGTTGGCGTACTCCTTGGCCTCGAGGGTGAGCAGCTCGCCTTCGTTGTCGCGCAGCCAGTAGCCATCGTCATCGAGACCCTTGGCGACCTGCTCGTTGTAGTTGGCGTCGTTGGCGTACAGGCGGATCGCTTCCAGGACCGGCGGCTCGGCGCTGCGATTCTCCGAGCGATAGTCGACCCGCACCTCCAGCTCGTTCATGCCGCGGTCGGGGACAAAGTCGCGCAGTTCGAACTCCATGCGGAAGGCGTCGACCGGCGGCAGATCCTCTTCGACGCGCTGGGCTTCGACGAGCTGAGCCAGGAAGGCGAGCGCTTCCGGGTCGTTGGGCGCCAGCTCGATGCTGCGCCGGCTGGGACGCCGCGAGGGGCGTTCGGGCTCCTGCGTGGCCTCGGCGGCTCCTTCCTGGGTCGCGGGCTCGGAAACAGGCGGAATCGGCTCTTGGGGGGCCGGAATCAGGCTCGTCAGCAGGGCGATCAGCAGCGAAAGCATGGTGAATCCGGCAGGGCCGGACCCTAGCATACGGACGGAATGGCCCTCTTGGAGACGCTTCCCGAGCACATCCCGCTGGCCCCGGGTGTGGACCTGCTCTTCCTGCCGGAGCCGCGCTTGAAGCGGGCCCTGCTGCAGCTCGATTTCGACCTGCCGCTGGACGCCGGCTGCGCAGCCCGCAGCCTGCTCGCCCAGCTGCTGGAGCAGGGCACGGCGGCCCACCCGACGCGGATGCACCTCGCTCAGCGTCAGGAAGAGCTCTACGGTGCCACGGCGCGGGTCGGCGGCCTGCGCGCGGCCGAGAAGCATCGCATGCGACTGCAGGCGGGCTGGGTCGGCGAGCGTTTTCTGCCCGAAGGCGAGGGCGTGGCGGTCCAGGTCCTAGAGCTCGCGCGCGAGCTGCTCGAGCAGCCTCGCCGCGGTGCGGACGGCGCGGCCTTCGACGCCGAGGTCTTCCAGCGCGAGCGCGCGCAGCTGGCGCGGCATATCCGCAGCTTCGTCGATGACCGCGCCGGGTATGCCCAGCAGCGCTTCTACGAAGCGATGTGCGCCGGCGAACCCTTCGCCCGGGCACCCTGGGGCACCGCCGAAGAGGTCGAGGCGCTCGACCCGGACACCGTCGAACAGGCGCGGCTCGAGATCCTCAAACATGGCCGCGTGTTGATCGTCGCGGTCGGGCCGATCGACCGCGATCCGCTGCTTGCTGCGCTGCGGGACTGGCTCGGCGAAGGCGGTGCGTGGGGCACGAAGCGGCCCGAGCTGCCGCCTTCGGTGGTCGGTCAGCCTGCGGCGCTGCGCGAGGTGCGCGAGGAGATGCCGGTGGATCAGGCGCGCTTTCACCTCGGCTTCCGCTGCCCGGTGCCGCAGGGGTCCGAGGAGATGGAGGCACTGTTGCTCGCCAATTCGGTGCTGGGCGGCGGCATCCAGGGTCGACTCTTCCGCGTGGTGCGCGAAGAGCGTTCGCTCGCCTACGGCATCGGCTCGGAGGGCCTCGCCGGAAAGGGGCTGCTCACGGTCAGCGCCGGGATCGACGCGCGCAAGGCCGGCGAGGTCCGTGATGAGGTGCTGCACCAGGTCGCGGATCTCGCTGCCCACGGACCGAACGCCGAAGAGCTGGAAATGGCCAAGGCCAGTTTCCGCAACGGCCTGCAGGCCATCGGCGACTCGGCCGGGGGCATCGCGCGCTTCTACGCCCGCGAGTACCAATTCGGGCTGCACCGTAGCCCGGCGCAGCGCGCGGCGGTGCTCGAGGCGCTGGGCCCCGATCAGATTCAGGCGGCGGCCCAGCGTTGGGTCGCCGACACGGCCTTCCTGATGGCCGCCCCCCAAGCCGAGCTCGCGGAGCAAGTGGGATGAAGATCGTCGCAGAGATCCAAGAGCCGCGACTGCAGGAGACCGTGCTGGTCGCCGAGTCGGAAGGTGGTACGCGCATCGCCCTGGCAAGGACGCCGGGCTACTCGACCCGAGCCGCTTTCGTCGGGCTGCGCTTTGGCAGCAACCACGTCCACTTCCGGAACCCGGAAGGTCAGGAGGTGCAGGTGCCCTGGGGAAGCGCACACTTCCTCGAGCACAAGCTGTTCGAGGGGCGCGAGGAGAAGGTCTTTGATCGCTTCGGGCGACTGGGGGCGAACTTCAACGGTGGCACCAGCTTCGCGCGCACCAGCTACTACTTCGTCACCAGTCAGCACTTTGAAGAGGCGACCGAAGTGCTGCTGGACTTCGTGCAGGACCCGCTGATCACCGAAGAGCGCGTCGAGAAGGAGAAGGGGATCATCGAGCAGGAGGTGCGGATGTACGAGGATGATCCGAACTACCGCGGCTACTTCCTGCTGCATCGCGCGCTGTATCACAAGCACGCGATTCGGATCTCCCCGGGGGGGCCGGTGGACGAAGTCCATCGCACGACCGCGGCCGATCTGCAGGCCTGCTTCGACGCCTATTATCGCCCGCACAACCTGGCGCTCTCCCTGGCCGGCGATTTTGACCCGGAGCAGATTCTGGCTCAGGTGGAGCCGCTGCTGAAGGGACCAAACCCGGGCAAGGCCGAGGCGATCTTCGAAGAAGAGCCGCCGACCCCGGCGCATGCCTGCCTCGAAGAGCGATTCGCGGTCAGCCGCCCGCACGTCTGGCTGGGCTGGCGCGATCCGGCGGGGCCGGGCGAAGGCCTCGCGCAGCTGCGACATCGCGTGCTGAGTTCGCTGGTCCTGGACCTGGTCTTCGAGCACTCCAGCCCCTGGTACGAAGAGCTGTATCAGCAGGGCATCGTCGACGACAGCTTCGGCTGCTCCTTCAGCTGTGATGAGGACTGGAGCCACGCCGCCGTCGAGATGGTCAGCGATGACCCGGACCGCTTCCTGGAAGGCATCCGCGCGACCGTCGCGCGCTTTGCCGATGCCGGTCCGGATCCGGCCGCGGTCGAGCGTATTCGTCGCGCGGCTTGGGGTGGGGCGGTGTCCTCGTCGCAAGCGCCGTCGCAGCTGGCCTCCGCGCACTTGGCCTCGCTGCTGGGGGATACGCGCCCCTTCGCGGTGCTCGACGTGATCGATTCGATCGAACTCGACGAGGTCGCGCAGCGTGCCCGGGAGATGTTCTTGCCCGAGCGCAGCGCCGCCGCCTTGCTGCTGCCGCAGGATCGCCCGGCTTCATGAAGCGCTTCTTTCTGCTCGGGCCGACCGCTTCGGGCAAGACGCGCGTGGCATTCGCGCTCGCCGGTCCGCTGGACGCGGAGATCCTCTCGATGGACTCGATGCTGGTCTATCGGGGCATGGACCTGGGGACCGCCAAGCCGACCGCCGAGGAGCAGGCGCAGGTCCCGCATCACCTCATCGATCTGGTCGATCCGCACGAGGAGTTCTCGGTCGCGCGTTGGCTGCAGGCGGCCGACGAAGTCGAGGCAGAGCTCGCGGCGCGCGGCAAGAACGCGCTCTATGTCGGGGGGACCAACCTCTATCTGAAGGCGCGCACCGCGGGCCTGTTGGAGAGCCCGCCGATTCCTGACGAGGTACGCGCGCAGGTCGCCGCGGATGGGGAGGGCGAGCGCGGTCTGGAGCGCCTGTACGCGGAATTGCAAGAGGTCGATCCGGAATCTGCGCAGCGCATCCACCCGAATGATTCCCAACGGATCCGCCGCGCAATCGAAATGTATCGTGCCACGGGACGCTCTCTGACTGCTTGGCAGCAGGAGTGGCGACCCGACCAACCCCTGGCTGAGTCAGCCGTGGCGTTGGCCTGGCCGCGCACGCTGCTCCGGGAGCGCGTCGCGCGTCGCTTCGACCAAATGCTCGACCAGGGCTTTCTCACCGAGATTCAGAACATTCGTGCAGCCGGCGGCTTCGGGCCGACGGCCGCGAAAGCGCTCGGTTATCGGCAGATGCTGGCCTATCTGGAGGGCGAATGCACGCTGGAGGATGCGCGCGAACGCGCGGTCACCGGCACACGCACCTACATTCGCCGTCAGATGACCTGGTTGCGCTCCTTCCCCGATCTCCGCTGGGTCGAGATGTGCGATGATGCGGGCCGCCCGCGTCCCACGGCGGAGTTGGGCCGTGCCTGTTTGGCCGCGCTCCACTCCTCGGTTCCTGCGCCCCAGGACGACTCCCGAAATGACTGATCCTTCCGATTTTGGTGGTGGCCCCCGGCCGCCACGTCCTCCGCGGATCCCCGACCAGCCCGGTCGCGGCCGCCCTCGCCCTGGTGGCGGCGGCAAGATCCCGGAAATCAAGATTCCCAAGAAGCTGCTGATCGTGGCAGGCGGTCTGGCGCTGCTGCTGGTGGTCGTGCTCGGGGCCTTGGTCTCGGGGCGCGCCGGCATCGTCGAGGTCAATGACCGTGAAGTCGCGGTCATCGTCAACTACGTCACGGGCTCGCAAGAAGTCGTCAACCGACCTGGCTACAAGATCTTCATTCCTTTCGCGGAGCAGGCGTTCAAGTTCGACAAGTCGCCGCAGGAGTTCAAGATGTCGGGGGACCGCGATATCGACGACAACCACGTCCGCAAGCTGACCGTCCGCGCCAACGATGGCTCGAACTTCTGGTTTGAAGAGCTGACCATTCAATACCAGTTGCTGCCCAGCGAGGCGAACGTGGTGCTGAACGACTCCGGTACTGGGGCTTCCTTCAAGCAGAACTGGATGCGGACCTTCGCCCGATCAATCCTGCGCGATGAGTTCGGCAAGTACTCCGCCGAAGCCGTGGCCGACCCGGCGGGCTACACGACGGCGACCCAGGCCGCGCGTGATCGGCTGAACGCCGCGCTGCAGTCGCACGGGATTGAGATCATCGAGATCATCACGCCGAAGCCGAAGTTCGAGGACCGCTACGAGCAGGCGATCGCCGACCGCAAGGTGGCGAACGAGACCGTCGAGCAGCTCAAGGTGAAGGCCGAACAGCTGCTGAAGGAACGGGAACGGCGACTGGCCGACATCGAACGCGACAAGGCGACCGAGTACGAGCTCCTGCTGGGTACTCTCGAGGCGAGCCGCATCTCGGCGGAAAAGGACGCGGTGCGCGTGATGAAGTCGGCGGACGCTTCGAAGATCGCCGAGCTCGCCACCGGTCAGGCTTCCGAGCAGCAGCTGATCGAACGGGCGCGCGGTCTGGAAGAGCAGGCCCGCAAGGAGGCCGAGGGCCTGCGGGCACGCGTCGATGCGGTCGCAGCCCGCGGTGAAGTGCTGGTGCGCGAAGAACTGGCGCGCAAGTTCAGGGAGATCGTCTTTGAGATCGTGCCCTACCGCCGTGATCCGGCACCGGTTCGCATTGAACACATGGGCGGCGCGGTGCGCCCGGGAGGCCAAGAATGAAAAAGCTCGTCTGGACTATCGTTGTTCTGATTCTCGTCCCGATCCTGCTTGCAGTCCTGTTCAAGCGGGTGCCGCCGGCGACGATCGGCGTGAAGCAGTACATGTGGGGTGGAGGCATCGTCAAGGATGACTTCCCCACCGGCTTCCATCTGGGCGTGAGCGGCTACCACAAGTGGTACATGCTCCCGGCCAAGACGCACTTCATTCACTTCACCGAGTCGGGTGCGATCGGCCGCAAGATCAGCGAGACGGATTCGTTCAACCCGCCTCTCAACATCCGAACGCGCGACAACAACTTGGTCTCGATCGATGTCTCGGTCGCCTACCAGATCCGCGAAGGCGAAGCCCATTCGATCGTCTCGGAAGGTCTGACCCAGCGCTACCGCGAACGCGTCAAGTCCAAGGCTCTCAGCGTGCTGCGCTCAGAGTTGGCGCGCCTGAGTTCGGAAGATCTTCAGTCCACCGAGATTCGCTTGGCGCAGGTCGAGCAGACGCTGCCGGCCCTGGATGCTGCCTTCTCGGAGTTTTTCTGCACCGCCGAGGCGATCCTAATCCGCCGCATTTCCTTCGAAGCCCAATACGAAGCCAAACTGCAAGAGAAGCAGTACCTGCGCCAGAAGGCCAATCTGGACGGGGCGCTGACGCTGCAGGCCGAGGAAGAAAAGAAGGTCAACCTGATTGAGCGTCAGATCCAGGCCGCGGAGCTTGGACTGACCCAGGATTGGGAGAAGCGCATTCAGGAGAAGCGCTCGGAGTACGAAGTGCTCATCGCGCAGATCGAGGCGGATGCGCGCATCTACCAGCAGCGCACGCTCGCGGAAGGCGAGGCAGGGCGGGTGATCGCCGAGGCCAACGGCAAGCTGGCCGTGGAGAAGGCGGAAGCCTTGCGGAATCAGCTGCGGACCGAGGCGCTCAACTCGGAGGGTGGTTCGATTCTGCTGGCGCTCGACGCTGCGCAGAACCTGAACATGCCTAATGTGACGCTCAACAGCGACGATCCTGCCGTGCCGCTGGTGCTGGATCTGGGTCAGCTCACCCAGATGCTGATCGGCATCACGGGAGGGGACTCGTCTCCCCAGGAGTAGCCGTCGCTTTTGCTTGGATCGAGCGGACCAGGCCCAGCACCTCGGCCCGCTCGATCATGCCCACCAACACGCCGCGGTCGCGCTCGTCGATGACCGCGGCGGTGTTCGGTTTATAGGCATGGAAGAACTGCACCGCCTCGGCGAGGCTGGCCGTCTGCGGGAGCGAACACTGCTCGGGTTCGGCGCTGACGAGGTCGCGGGCGATCACCAGGCCGGCGACCCGGCGGTCAAAGGTGACCTGCTCCAGATCCTCCAGCGCGATCACGCCGATCAGCTTCTCGCCCTCACCGACCACCGGGAAGTGGTTGAAGGGTGACTGATTGGCGAAGCGCAGGACCTCGTCGAGGCCCGCGTTGGCGCCCAGCACGCGGGGGGCGCGGCGCATGACCTGCTGCACCTCGATGTCGTCGAGGGTGATGCCCGGAGCGGCCACATCGCGCCCGCGCATCGCGCGCCCGAAGACGCGGAACCACGGCATCTTGTCCTCGCTGCGATGCCCGGACTTCATCAGCTCGCTGAAGCGCACTTCGCCGGCGGCGATCGCGACGTAGCGCACGAACAGCGGTCCGACGAGCTCGAAGACGACGACCGCGCCGAGGATGATCGAGAGCAGCTGCTTGCCGAGATCCTCGTCGTACTCGCCGGCCAGCGTGGCCAGGGCGATCGCTGCGCCCGCCTGGCACAGCAGGCCCAGGCCGATCGGCGGGCCGCCGTGGCTCTCGAGGCCCGGGATCGCATTCTGGGTGGTGCGCAGAGCGACCCGAGCGCCGATCACATTGCCGATCACCCGCGCCAGGACGTAGAGGCTGGCCGCGACCCAGTTATCGACCAGGATCTGGAAGTCGAGGTGCATCCCGCTCAGCACGAAGAAGGCCACGTAGGCCGGCTGCGCGAAGTGCTCCATCGACTCGACCACCGGCTCGAAGAAGCGAGAGCGGTTGACGACCACCGCGCCGGTCACCAGCATCGCCAGCATGTGCGGGACCCCGGTCGCTTGGCAGACGCCGATCGTCAGCAGCAGCGTGGTGAGCAGGGCGACCGAGTAGTTGCCGCGACCGATCCGTTCCTGCATCAGGATCAGCACATGGCCGGCGACCAGGCCGTACAGCAGCGAACCCACCACATCCCAGGCGGCGTCCCAGGGCGAGGCGTCAAAGCCGCTCATGGCGAACAGCACGAGCAGCGCGATCTCAAAGAAGAAGATCGCCCAGACATTGGACAACGCGCACAGCAGGCGCAGTCCGTCACTGACCGGGCCGTCGGCGCGATACTCGCGCAGGACCTCCACGGTGGTCGCCGGGGCGACCGCCACAGCCATGACGCCCAGCAGCACCGAGCCGCCGATCGATCCCAGCACCGGGTAGGTCAGCGCTGCGACCAGACTGAAGGTGATCGCCGACTCGAGCAGCGACATGCCCATGAGCGGGCGCAGGTGCTGGCGAATGCTGGCGAAGCGGAACTGGCCGCCGAGGACGAACAGGACCAGCGCCATCGCCAGCTCGTTGACGGGCATCGAGAGCGCATCGACCTGGTTGTGCGGCAGCAGGTCGAAGCCCTGGTGGCCGACCACGATTCCGGCGGCGAGGTAGCCCGTGAGCTTGGGCAGATTGCACCACTTGGCGAGCGAACCGCCGACCACGCCTGCGATGAGCAGGAGGCCGATGGTCAGCAGCACGCCTTCGATCATGCTCGAAGTCTTAGTGGGCGCTGGCCCAATCCGGTCCGGTTCCGATGTCGACCCGCAGCGGGACGGAGAGTTCGTAGACGCCTTCCATCTCCTCGCGTACCAGCTGAGCGAGCCGGTCGAGCTGCTCATCCGGGCACTCGAAGACCAGCTCGTCGTGCACCTGGAGCAGCATCCGAGCGCCGAAGTTCTCGTCGAGCAGGCGGCGATCCACCGCGATCATCGCCAGCTTGATCAGGTCCGCGGCCGAACCCTGCACCGGCGAGTTGACCGCGATGTTCTCGGCGTTCGAGCGCACGCGTCCGTCATTCGAGGCCAGTTCGGGGACGCGGCGGCGGCGGCCCAGGAGGGTGTAGACCGCGCCGGCTTCGGTGGCCTGGGCGAGGGTCTGATCGATCCAGGCGCGGACTCCGGGCAGCGCGTCGAAGTAAGACTCGATGAAGGCCTTGGCCTCGCCAAAGCCGATGTCCAGCTCGCGGGCCAGCCGCTGCGGGCCCATGCCGTAGAGGATGCCGAAGTTGATCGCCTTGGCGCGCGAGCGCATCTGCGGGGTGACGGCATCGGTGTCGCCGTCGGCGAAGACGAGGGCCGCGGTCCGGGCGTGGACGTCGGCGCCGTCGCGGAAGGCCTGCATCAGCGCCGGATCCTGCGACAGGTGCGCGACCAGCCGGAGTTCGATCTGCGAGTAGTCGGCGGCCAGCAGCGAACAGCCCTCGGGCGCGACGAAGGCGCGGCGGATCTCGCGGCCCGCCTCGGTGCGGATCGGAATGTTCTGCAGGTTGGGGTCGCTCGACGACAGCCGCCCGGTGGCCGCGACCGCCTGATTGAAACTGCTGTGGATCCGCCCCGTCTCGGGGTGCACGTAGCGCGGCAGGGCTTCGAGGTAGGTGCCCCGCAGCTTGGTGATCTGCCGGTACTCCAGCAGCGCGTCGACAATCGGCACGCCGTGATAGCGCTCCAGGGTGGCGGCGTCGGTCTTGTAGCCGGTCTTCGTCTTGCCCACCCGCTTGACGCCGGCCTGCTCTTGAATGTTCAGCTTCTCGAACAGGATCGGGCCCAGCTGCTTGGGCGAGTTGAGGTTGAAGGGCTCGCCGGCCTCGTCGTGGACGATCTTCTCCAGCTCGGCCTGGCGCTTCTCGAGCCGGCGGTCGAGTTCGCGCAGCTTGCTCTTGTCGAGCACGATGCCGCAGGCCTCCATCCGCTCCAGGACCGGCAGCAAGGGCAGCTCGAGCGTGTCCAGCAGCTCGCGGTCGGCGTCCGGGGATTCCGCGAGTTCCTTCTCCAGCTTCTGCGCGAGCTGCCAGGTCGCGTCGGCGTCCTCGCAGGCGTACTCGGCCACCGCCGGCACCGGCACCAGGTCCATGGTCAGCGCGTTCTTGCCGGTCCCCAGCAGCTCCTTGGTGGGGATCTTGCGCAGGCCCAGGTACTTCAGCGAGAGCTCGTCGAGGTTGTGGCGCTCCTCGGGATGGAGCAGGAAGTGGGCGAGCATGGTGTCGAAACGGATGCCGCCGAGCGGGGCGCCCGCGCGCCGCATCACGTGCGCGTCATACTTCAGGTTCTGTCCCAGCTTGGGCAGCTCCGCGTCGGCCAGGACTGGCGCAAGATAGGCAAGCGGATCCTCGCCATCGGGGCCGGTCAGAGCTTCCTGCAGATTCATGGGCACGTACCAGGCCGTGCCCGCCTCCCAGCAGAAGGACATCCCGACCAGCCGCGCCCGCATCGGATCAATGTCCGTGGTCTCGGTGTCGAAGGCGAAGCCGCCGCTTGCTTCGAGCCCCGCGCGCAGCTCGGCCAGGAGTTCGGGGCGGTCCACGGTGCGGTAGTCCCGTTCGCTGGCCTGGGCCGCTTCTTCGTCCGTGGCGGGGGGGTGCTCCGCTTCGGCCTCGAAGCGCTCGGCGAGGGTGCGGAAGCCGTGCTCGCGGCAGAAGGCAAGCAGCGCCGTGCTCTGGCGCGGCCCGGGCTTCAGCGCGCTGACCTCGCCCAGGTCCATATCGGTCACCATGCGCACCAGCTGGCGGGCGAGGCGCGCGTCCTCGGCGTGCGCGGCCAGGTTCTCGGCCAACTTGCCCTTCTCTTCGCTGGGGCCGCGTTCCAGCACCGTCTCGAGATCGCCGTACTTCTGCAGCAGGGTGGTGGCGCGCTTCGGGCCGACCCCCGGGATCCCCGGGATGTTGTCTGAACTGTCGCCGACCATCGCCTGCCAGTCGACCATCTGTTTCGGAGCGACGCCGAACTTCTCTTCGACCTCCGCGGGGCCCATCAGCTTGGCCGACTCGTTCTGCTTCGGCGGCGGGCACTGCAGCACTTTCTCGCTGACGACCTGGGCCAGGTCCTTGTCGCTCGAGAACATCCGCGTCTCGATGCCGGCTTCGGCTGCCTGCACCGCCAGCGAGGCCAGGATGTCGTCCGCCTCAAAGCCGACCCGATCCAGCGAGGGCAGGCCGAGCAGCTCGGTGGCCTCCCGCATCCACGGGAACTGCACCGCGAGATCCTGATCCAGCTCCTCGCGATTGGCCTTGTAGGTTTTGCACAGTTCGTGGCGGAAGGTGGGTTCGGGACGGTCCCAGGCCACCGCGACAAACTCGGCCGGGTGATCCTCGAGCGCGCGCAGCACCGACATGATGTAGCCATACAGCGCGCCGCTGGGGCGGCCCTGATCGTCGGTCAGCCCGCGCACCGCGAAGAAGGCGCGGAAAGCCAGGGCCGTGCCATCAATGACGAGGAGCCGCTTCATCCGATGTACTTGAGCGCGAAGAATCCACCGATCAGGATCGCGGTGAAGGCGATCGCGATCCAGTCGAACCACTTCTCCATCCAGGCGACGATCGGCTTGCCGTAAAGGCGCAGCAGGATGCCTTCGAGGAAGAAGCGGGCGCCGCGGCCGACGAAGCTCGCGACGACGAAGGCCACGATGCCGATGTCCTGACCACTTGCGGCCATGGCCCCAGTCGCGATGGTGAAGACCTTGAAGGGGATCGGTGTGAGCGCCGCGATCAGCAGCGCGTAGAGGCCGTACTCACCGAACCAGGTCTCGATCTTGCCCCAGATATGGCGGTCCGGGTCGTAGATGCCCAGCAGCCATTCGCCCAAGGTGTCCATCAGGAACATGCCGATCGCGAAACCCAGCAGCGCGCCCAGGACCGAAGCCACCGTCGTGACGGCCGCGTAACGGATCGCGCGCTTCGGCTGCGCCGCGCCCATGACCATCAGCAGCGGGTCGGGCGGAATCGGAAAGAAGCTCGCCTCGGCGAAGCTGATGCCGAACAGCGCGCGCTCGGCATGCGGGGTGTGCGCGAAGCGCATCATCCACTCGTAGATGTTCCGCATCCACTGCAGCGGATGCAGAGCCGAGCGGCGCCGCGGGGGGATGGGTTCGGACTCCGGGGTGTCGGCTGAGCTCACGACGAGGAGGCTGGGCGCAGGTCGCGCAGAATCCACTCGACGCTGCGGCGCCCGCGGAAGGTGTTGATCGAAGGTTCGAAGACGACGTCGACGGACTGGCCCGCAGGCAGATGTCCGAGGCGGTCGGCCTGATTCCAGGCGAGAGTGCGCACGACCTGGCCGTGCTTGCCGAGCCGCAGCGCGAGGTGACGGGCTTCGGCGCCGAGGAACTGCGGCGGCGCGACCAGCTGCATATCGGTCGCCAGAAAGCGCGGCAGCTCGAAGGCCTGCCCAAAAGGCTCGAGCAGGTTCAGCTCGTCGAGCACGGCCAGGTCGAGGTCCTGGGGCTGCACCTCCAGGTCGACCCGCAGCGAGGGGGGCTGCGGTTCGGGCAGATCCTGCGCCGCTTCGCGCAGGGCGGCGGCGAGGCGGTCGGCCTCGGTGGGGTCGAAGTGGAAGCCGGCGGCCTGCGCATGGCCGCCATGGCCGGCGAGATGGGGGGCCACCCGGTCCATCAGTTCGACCAGATGCACGCTGGCCGGGCCGCGCGCGCTGCCGCGCGCGACGCCACCATCGCAGCCGCCCCACAGCAGCGTGGGCAGCCCGGTCTCCTCGTGAAAGCGCGCCGCCACCACGCCGAGGACACCGAAGGCCGCCGCGTCGCGGCCGGCGAACAGGACCCTGTCTCCGCGCTCGCGCTGCGCTTCAATCTGCGGCAGCAGCGCGTCGGCCTCGCGGCGCTGCAGATCCTGGCGTTCGCGGTTGAGATCGCGCAGGCGCTCGGCCAGCTTGCGTGCTTCCTGCGGGTCATGCGCCGCCAGCAGATCAAAGGCGATCTCGGTGCAGCCCATCCGGCCGGCGGCGTTCAGGTGCGGGCCGATGCGGAAGCCGACATCGGTCGCGGTGGGCTGTTTGAGATTGAGCATCTCACACAGCGCGCGCAGGCCGGCGAAGCTGGAGTTCGGCAGCGTCTCGAGGCCGCGCCGCACTAGGCCGCGGTTGGGGCCCTCGAGGCGCATGGCATCGGCGATCGTCGCGATCGCGACGAAGCCCAGCGCGTCGTAGAGGAAGCGGCGATGGTGCTCCGGCAGCGAGCCATCGCCGTGGCGGTGGCGCAGATAGCCCCAGGCCAGCAGATAGGCGACCCCGGTGCCGGAGAAGTGCGGGAAGATCGGGTCGTCCTGGTCCTGGGCAACCCAGGGATTGAGCAGCGCGGTGCAGGGCGGCAGCTCGGCCCCGGCGAGGTGGTGATCGACCACCAGAACCTCGACTCCGGCGTCGGCCATGGCGCGCAGCGGCTCGAGCGCGGTGGTGCCGTTGTCGACGGCGATCACCAGCCGCGACCCCGAGTCGCGGACCGCCTCGAGCGAGCGCGGGCCGAAGGAGTAGCCGTCGCGGACGCGGTCCGGCAGGAAGACGCCGACTTTGCCGCCGAGCAGTTCGATCAGGCGCTTGAGCAGCACGCTGCCGCACATTCCGTCGACGTCGTAGTCGCCGTGGA
>MDTD01173205.1_pt1 | contig 14573 bp, 16 predicted proteins | sample 811221 | NCBI WGS metagenome assembly MDTD01 (sample SAMN05326646, study PRJNA326480) | marine metagenome | isolation source: seawater | place: Pacific Ocean: South West | collected 2011
ATCAAGGCTATGGAGGTTCATTTGAATTAGCTACCAGAATAGCAAAAAAGACCCCAGAAGGAATAAATAGAATATTTTATACAATTTGTGGTTCCACTGCTGTTGAAACAGCTATAAAAATTTCAATTGCCTATCATAGAGCAAGAGGTGACTCAAAAAGATTTAGGTTTGTTGGACGTGAGCGTGGTTATCACGGAATGAATATTGGAGCAACAACAGTAGGAGGTATGATAAATAACGTTAAAACATTTGCTAGTGTTTTGATGCCTGGTGTTCAACACATGAGACATACTCATTTACCAGAACATAAATTTGTTAAAGGTCAACCTGAAACTGGTGTGGAAATGGCAGAAGATTTAGAAAGAATTGCTATGAATTTTGGTGGAGAAAATATTGCAGCTTGTATAGTAGAACCTATCGCAGGCTCAACTGGGACATTAGTACCACCAAAAGGATACCTTAAACGTATAAGGGAAATTTGTGACAAACATAAAATTCTTTTAATATTTGATGAAGTAATAACAGGATGGGGCAGAACTGGTTCAGCTTTTGCGTCTCAAGAATTTGGAGTTACTCCAGATATAATCACAATGGCTAAAGCAACTACAAATGGAGTTGTTCCCATGGGTGTTGTAGCTGTTAAAGAAGAAATATATGATACCGTTTTAGATAACTCTTCAGCTCCAGAGGGTACCCCAGAATTATTTCATGGGTATACTTATTCAGCTATCCCAGTCGCAGTAGCCGCTGGATTAGCTGTTCAAGATATTTTTGAGAAAGACGATATTTTTAAAAGAGCTAAAGAAATGTCACCATATTTTCAAGAAGGGTTACATTCATTAAAAGATTTAAAAGAAGTGGTAAGTATAAGAGGTTATGGAATGATGGGTGGAATTGAAATGAAAATGAAAGATAAACCAGGCAAGGCTGGTTTTCAAACATTTAAACATTGTTACGACGCAGGCGTAAATTTTAAAAATACAGGAGATTCATTGATAATTGCGCCTCAATTCATATGTGAAAAAAAACATATCGATGAAATAATTGAAAAGTTAAGAACAGGAATAACAAATTATACTAAATCGTAAAAATGATAATTGGAGTTCCAAAAGAAATTAAACTTCAAGAACATAGAATCGGTCTAACACCTGATAGTGTAAAAGTTTTAACTGATAAAAAACATAAAGTACTTATTCAAGATAACGGTGGTTTTGAGGCTGGTTTCACTAATGACCACTATAAGAAAGCTGGGGCAATCATAGTAAAATCTGCTGAAGAAATTTTCAAACAAGCAGAGATTATCGTAAAAGTAAAAGAGCCACAAATGAGCGAAGTGAAAATGATTAGAGAAGGTCAAATTATTTATACTTATCTTCATTTAGCAGCAGCGAAAGAGCTTACTCTTGCATTAATGAAATCAAAAGCAGTTTGTATTGCCTATGAAACTGTTACTGATGAAAACGGAAGATTACCTTTATTAGCTCCTATGAGTGCTGTAGCTGGTAGAATGTCCATTCAAGCTGGTGCACATGCTTTAGAGAAAAATCAAAAAGGAAGAGGACTATTAATTGGAGGAGCACCTGGTGTAGAATCTGCTAACGTAGTTATTCTTGGAGGAGGTGTAGTTGGAGAAAATGCAGCAGTGATCGCTACAGGAATGAAAGGAAAAGTTTTTGTTGTCGATAAATCCAAAAAAAGATTAGAAGAATTACATAAATTATTTGGTGATAAAATTATTCCGACTGAGAGTGATAAAATTGATTTGAAAAAACTTGTCTCAGAATGTGATTTATTAATTGGAGGTGTTTTAATTCCTGGATCTGAAGCTCCAAAAATTGTTACTAAAGAAATGATAAAATCTATGAAAAGAGGATCTGTAATTGTTGATGTAGCTATAGATCAAGGAGGATGTGTTGAAACCAGTAAACCTACTACGCACGCTAACCCAACTTATATAGTTGATGATGTTGTGCATTACTGTGTAGCTAATATGCCTGGAGGGGTGCCGAGGACTTCTACTATGGCATTAAATAAGGCAACTCTCCCACTACTAATTAAAATTGCTGATCAAGGTTACAAAAAAACACTATTACAGAATAAAAATTTTTTAGCAGGCTTAAATATCAATAATGGTTGTATTACTTGCAAGGGAGTGGCAGAAGCTTTTAACCTTAAATTTACTCCTCCAGAAAAAACTATTTAGTATCACTCTAATTAGAAAGACAAAATAGCCTAAAATGGATAACCATAATAATTAGTAAACTCAAAATGAACAATTTAGAGTTTTAAAAGTTTTAATTTATGTGATTAAATGCAACTGAAGTATGAGCGCACAACCAAAATACGAAGAAGAAAACAAGTTCCCACAAGAAGAAAAAATGGGTTACCAATCTAAAAAAGTGAACTTGAACGATCTTGTAGCTAGAATGAAAGAGCAAAAAAAACAAGATCAAAAAAGTAATCTAATTCTTTCAGCTGCAGCCATATCAGCAGTTACTGTTTTCGGTATCATTTTAACTCTCTAAATAGATCATAAACATTAGGTTTTTTGACATCTAAATTATAATGATTTAGATCGCTTAATATATTATAAAACAAAAGTATTAGGCGAGGTAGCTCAGTTGGTTAGAGCACAGGACTCATAAGCCTGGGGTCGGCGGTTCGACTCCGCCCCTCGCTACCAAATATATGAAAAATCCTATTCAAATGTTTTGTATAAGCTTGAATCCAAATCATTTACAAAAAATAAAAAGCTTAGAATATCTTCCAGTTGGATTAGGCGATAAAAAATTTTCAAAAGAATGGTATCAAGATAAAACAAATGATAATATCTCGCAAAAAAATGAATACTACGGTGAATATACATTTCATTATTGGCTATGGAAAAATTATGTCGATAAACTCGATGATCGTTGGATAGGCTTTTGTCAATACAGGAAATTTTTCATAAAAGAGCAAAACAATTCTAAAGTTGATAGTTTAGAAACTTTATCTAAAATTATTTTAAAAAATATTCCTGAAAGTATGGAAAAATATGATGTCATTTTGGGTGATGAATTTAAAGTAAATAAATTAAAAATTTCAAAATTTGTTAAAAGAGATTTAAAAAAGATAATTTTAAACCCCTCTTTATTATTTGATAATAGTAAAAGAAATTTAAAATTTCATTTTGATATGTGGCATGGTAATGGAAATTTAGACAAAGCAATTGATTTACTATCTAATGAAGATAAAAATAATTTCAATAATTTTGTAAATAACAATATATCATTTAATCCTCATAACATGTTTGTTTGTAAGTCAAAAAAAATTCTTAAAAATTACTATAATACAATATTTCCCTGGCTTAAAAAATGCGAAGATCTATTTGGTTTCAATAAAAATGCAGACTACGGAGGTAAAAGGATGTACGGCTTTTTAGCTGAAAGATTTTTATCTTATTGGTTTCAAAAAAATGCTAAATGTAAAACTGTTCCAATTTTAGGACTAGATATAAATAATTTATGAGAAATCTAAATATTTTTTGTGCAACAATTAATTATTTTAAAATTTTAGAAAAATTACCTTCGTATATAGTACCTGTTGGTCTTGGTGACAAACAATTTCCAGCCAACTGGTTAATTGAAAAAAAAGGAGAAAATATTTCTCATTTAAATAAACATTACGGTCAACTTACAATGTTTTATTGGCTATGGAAAAATAAAATAAATCAAATGCATGCCGAAGATTTTATCGGAAGTTGTGAGCATAGGCTATTATGGCTTGATAAACTATATGAAGAGAAACAAAAATATAGTTTTGATAGCTTATATTCAAAATTATTGTCCCCAAAAAATAAAGTTTTTGAAGAAATTGATTTGATACAACTCAAACCCACAACTTTTAAAAATAGAACTGTTTTAGAAGATTTTGAGGAATGCCATAATACTAAAATTTTAAGAGATATGATTGAATTTTTACCCAAAAGTGATCAAAATAATTTTTTAAAACATTTAAATCAAAATGTTTTGTATATAGGACCTATGTTTATTACAAAGGTAAAATATTTTAAAGAGTATTGTGAAATAATGTTTCCTTGGGTAGAAAAATGTTATGAGCTAAGTAAATCTAGAAATTTATTAAAAGGTTATAATAATAGGCTTCCTGTGTTTTTAGCGGAAAGACTAACGTCCTATTGGATTACAAAATTTAATAGAAGAACTTCATTATCTTTTGCCAGACTAGGAAATTTTCACTTATCTAATATTATAAATAATTTTATAAATACATCCAAACTCCCACTGACATTTAGACAATTTCCTACGCTATATAAATATTAAATTATATTTTATTTAAAATATTTTTTAATTTATTACAAATAAATTTTACTTCTTTAATTTTTAATTCAGGATAGAGAGGAAGACATATAATTCCTTTTGAAAATATTTCTGATTTTCGTAATTTATTTTTTTTAAATTTAAAGTTCTTATAAGCTTTCATAAGATGAATTGGAAAAGGGTAAATTTTCCTTGTCTCAATATTATTATCATAAAGTTTTTTTATAATTAATTTGGCTTTTTCATGATATACAGTGAACAAGTGGTATACATGTTTACAGTTTTTATTTTCGATCGGAAGTTTAAGACTAGTTTCTTTAAGCTCTTTTAAATAAATTTTTACCAATTTCCTTCTTTTATTAATAAAATCATCTACTTTGGAAAGTTTAAAGTTTAATATAGACGCTTGAATCTCGTCTAATCTTGAGTTGAAACCGTTTTCATTAGAATAGTACTTATTATAAAATTTATTTTTATTGTCTATAGTCTCAATTCCATAAAATCTAAGTCTTTTGATTTTTTTGTAATCTTCAAAGGTATTTGCAAGAATAAAACCCCCATCTCCGTAAGCACCTAAAATTTTTGTGGGATAGAACGAAAAACATCCAAATCTACCGAAAGTCCCTGTATATTTATTTTTAAATTTTGCACCTTGGGACTGTGCACAATCTTCTATTATTTCTAACTTATTTTTTTTTGCAATTTTAGTTATTTCACTCATATTACATGATTGTCCGTATAAATGAACTGGTATAATTGCTTTTGTTTTTGAGTTGATTTCTTTTTGAATTTTTTTTACATCAATTAAAAAATCATCGTCAACGTCAACTAACTTAGGAGTTGCACCTGAATTTATAATTGCAGTAATGGTAGGAATAGCAGTATTTGAAGCAGTAATTACTTGATCACCTTTTTTAATACCTAAAGCTGTCAAAGCTATTAGTAGAGCGTCAGTCCCGCTACCTACAGCTATTCCGTATTTGGATTTATTTTTTTTTGTAAAATTTTTCTCAAATGAACTAAGTTGTTCACCAAAAAAAATATTGCCACTATTTAGAGATTTATTTATTTGAGAATTCAATTTGCTTTTATATCTATTTAATTCTCTTTTATAAGACCAAAATTTAATCATCTGTCAATTTTTTAAACCTTTTTATATTCATGGATATATTTTTAGGAGCTTTATGACCTAATAATTTCTTTGCATAAATTTTTTTAATTTTTTTATTGTATTTTTTTACAAAATTATAAACTGATTGAGATTTTCCACCAACATTAAGTACTCCTTTATGATTTAATATTTTCATAATTTTTGGTACCAAATCTTCATGAAAAATAAAATTTGTTTTAAAATCTACAAATGCAACTTTATGAACAAAAGGTTTTTCAGTTATTGAGGCTCTTAAAATTAAAGAATTTTTATACATTATCACAGAGCTTTCCCCACCAAGTTTAGACCAGGCATAATTATTAATTGGAAGAAGTGCACTATTTTCAGAATAATTACCTTTAAAGCCAGGATAAACATAACACGTAGAAACATATATTAATTTAATATTAAATTTTGAACACGCTTTAGTAATATTTGCAGTACCAATTATATTTTTATCAATACTATCACTTATATTTTTCTCATGCATATTCATTGGACGTGATAATCCAGCTAAATGTATAAGGTATTTGGGCTTAATTTTTCTTAAAGTTTTTTCAATTGATTTATAGCTTAAAATGTTCAAATTTTTCTTAGAAGGAAAGAAAAATTTATATTTGAAATGATTTGCTTGCGATTTAAAAACTTGTCCAAATCTACCAGAGCCTCCAGTTACTAATATTCTATTTTTATAAAGCAACATGTGAAAACCAATCTCCTTTGAAATTTGTTTCTTTTTTTAAAATTTCTTCTTTATGATTCCATGCAAATAAGTAAATACTATCTGGTAAATTTTTATAAAAATGGTCCATACTAACAATTGGTATATGCATACCAGGACTATACTTTCCAATTTTTTCTGGGGTAGTGTCACATATGTAATCAATTAAATCAGATCCAATCTTACAGTAATTAAGTATCGTAGTACTTTTAGATGTAGCTGCATAACCACAGATTCTTTTATTTTTCAATTTTAATTGATTTATTTTTTGTTGAATTTTAGTTCTCGAATTTTCACAATTTTTTTTAAAAACTATTGAAGATTGAAAGTTGTCTATGTTAGCTTCTTTTTCTTTATCTAATAATTTCATTAAATTTGAAGATATTTTACCTTTACCCCGTCTTTTAATAATATATCTCATAGACCCACCATGAGTTACCTGTGGAGATGCATCAACTAGCTCGAAGTCAAAAAGTTTAAATATTTTACTAACAGAACTTAATGAAAACATATATATATGTTCATCATATATTTGATCATAAGATACTTTTTTAAACATAGATCCCAGATATGGCTCTTCAAATATAAAAACTCCATTATTATTTAATAGTAAATCTACAGACTTTATAAGATCATTTAAATTTGGAATATGGCAAATAACATTTGAAGCATAAATAATATCTGTCTTTTTTACAAATTCTTTAAAATCTTGAACATTCTCGTAATTAAAAAAATGATTATAAGTTTTTACACCATTTTCTTTTGCTTTAATATTTACGTTTTCTGAAGGTTCAAATCCTATTGCATTATTTTGAAATTCAATAAAGTTTTTTAACATTGTTCCGTCGTTAGAACCTACTTCTATTATTTTTGAATTTGATTGAATAAAGTTTTTTTTTATAAAATTTGCATACTCTTTAAAATGTAATTTCATATATTCAGAGCTACCTGAAAAAAAAGGGTAATTTTGATTGAACATAACCTCAGGTTTTGGGTGATCATTTAATTGAAAAAGAGAAAGATCATCGGAAAATCCTACTTCCATGTCAAAAAAATACTCTTTTTCAAAATCTTGTTTATTAATGAATCCATTAGCTATAGGCATTTTACCAAAACTCATAATGGGCTTTATTTTTTTTTTTGTAATTTTACAAATCATTTGTTTATTTAAATAAATTTAATGTTTCCTTAATTTCTGTCTCCAAGTTAGATCGCAGTTTAACTCCTAATGTTTCTAATTTTGAATTATCAATCATAAAATTGATTTTATTCATTATTTTCACTTTTACGTATTTTATTCGAATATTATTTTTATATTTTTTTATTTTTTTCAATATATTGTTAACAGTAAAATTACCACTTAAAACATTTATAGGGCTGTTTTTAAAATAATTTTTTTCTATACAAAATTTAAAAACTTTAAATGCATCTTTTAAAGATAAGTAAGGTCTATACTGGTTATAAGCAGTTTTATAAACCTCAATTTTTTGATTAAGCGCTGCTTGAAAACAAAATTTATTAATGGCAGTATGAAATCGAATTCCTTTAGATACTCCAGCAATTGTCCCAAATCTTAAAGTGGTGTATGAGAGTTTATTGCTATTTTTTTTTAACATTTTTTCCTCTAATAACTTTATTTTTGCATATGGAGAAGTTGGGTTGATAAAATTATTATCTTCTTCTTTTATCAGTTTTGCATTTTTACCATAAATACTTGTAGACGAAATATGTATTAATTTAGTTTTATTCTTAATACAATAATTCATCACGTTAAACATACAATCTAAATTATTTTTATACATATTATCTTCTTGAAAAAAACTATTTTGTGCATTTGTAAAAGATGCACAGTGTATTATAACATCAATTTTTTTAAATTGATTTAAAGATCCAATTTTATTTACGTTGATTAAGTAAAAACTACTTTTAATTTTTTTATTTCTATTATTAATGATATTATTTTGACCTGTACTTAAATTATCTACTAAAATGATTTCTTTAATACCACTAATCTTGTGGATATTAGAAAATATGTATGACCCTATATGACCACATGAACCTGTTAATAAAATTTTCACTTGTTTCTTGATATCTATTTAATATATTTTAAAAAGTCTTTGTAATTTTCAATGTAATCTTTGTATTCATATTTTCTATCACAAAACACCATAAGTATTGAATTATTTTTTAAAAATTCGACTCTACACCAATTTTTTGGTTTTAAAAGAAAGCCTTCTTTTTTTTTACTATCTAATATTTTTTTTCCTTTTTCTTTTTTATTAATATATTCAATTTTTATTTTGCCCATAATCGGAAAAAATAATTGTGAACATTTTTTATGAGCATGATCTGCTCTAATATATTTTTTTTTACCGTAAATAAAAAAAATTCTTTTTACTCTTATTGGAAATTTCTTATTAATTTCTATTGGAATTAAAGATCCACTCTTTTTATGAAATGTTTTATATTTAATATTTTTTGTCATTGTTTTTTTAAATAATCTTTCAAAGTAATATTTTTTGAGTCTTTTTTAGAAACTAACGGTTTCTTTATAGGCCATCTTATCTTTAAATCTTTATCATTCCATTTTATCCCCATTTCATCTTTTTTTGATCTGTAATCAGTTAACTGGTAAACAATTAGATTTTCTTTATCTAAGCCTAAAAACCCGTGAGCAAATCCTTTGGGAATGAAGATTGAAGAACAATTTTTGGCAGAGAGTATTATTTTAAAATGTTTTAAATAGGTTTTGGATTTTTTTCTTAAATCTACAGCAACGTCAAATATACTTCCTTTAACCACTGTAATGTATTTACCTTGAGAATTTGGCCTTTGAAGATGTAAACCTCTTAAAACATTTTTTTTTGAAAGAGAGTAACATGTGAATATAAGCTCTTTTTCTTTCACAACACTCTTTTTATATAATTCTCTAAATTCACCTCTTTTATCTAAAAATTTTTTTGATTTAAAAACTTTTAATCCTTTAAATTTAGTTTTCATACATTATCTTTTTTTAATAAGTGATTTTAAATACTTACTGTAATTACAATTGCCATAAAATTTAATAGCATCATTAATGGTATTTTTTGAAATCCAATAATTATTAAAAGCTATTTCTTCTAAACATGCAATTTTTAAGCCTTGTCTATTTTCCAAAGCTGAAACGAAATTTGATGTACTATAAAAGTCCTCTATATTTCCAGTATCAAGCCATGTCCCACCTCTACCAATGAACTCAGCCTTTAATTGATTTTTTTTTCTATAGCAATTTAGAAGGTCTGTTATCTCTAATTCATTTCTTGATGATGGTTTCAAACTTTTTGATAATTTAATTACCTTATTATCGAAAAAATAAAGACCTGTCACAGCAAGATTTGATTTAGAACTTTTTGGCTTTTCTAAAATTTTAATAATTTTATTATTTTTATTAATAGTAGCTACTCCATACAAACTTGGATCTTTTACAGGGTGTAAAAAAACTTTTGCACCACTTTTAATTTTAGTACATTCTTTTAATTTCTTTGTTAAGCTTTGACCATAAAAAAAGTTATCACCTAAAATTAAAGCAATATTATCTTTTCCTATAAATTTTTCTCCAATTAAAAAAGCATCTGGCAAACCCCTAGGCTTTGATTGTTCTCGATAGGATATTTTTATTCCAAAATTATTTTTTTCTGGTAATATTTTTTTAAATTGACTTAGCTGACCTTTATTTACAATAATTAAAATATCTTTTATTCCAGCTAACATTAAGATTGATAGGGGATAATATATCAAAGGTTTATCGTATATTGGTAGTAATTGTTTATTCACCGCTTTTGTTAAAGGACTCATTCTAGTTCCCAGCCCTCCTGATAAAATAATACCTTTTTTTATCATATATTGAGTCCTAATCTTTCATTCCGAAATTTTTTCGAGATGGAATTTAAGAATTTCTTATTATTAAGATACCAGTCTATAGTAACACTCAAACCCCTATCTAAACTTGTCTTTGGTTTCCATTTAATTTCTTTATTTATTTTTTTGTTATTAAGAGCATATCTTAAATCATGACCAGGTCTATCTTTAACAAATTTTATTTTGACTTTTTTTCCAATTTTAAACTTTTTCATTTTTATAATTTTTAAAATCTTTTTAACTAATTCAATATTTCTTAAATTTTTATTTGAACCAATATTGTAACTTTGACCAACTTTACCTTTTAAATATAGCCTGAATAAGGCTTCACAGTGGTCGTTAACGTATATCCATTCACGAGAATTTTTCCCTTTACCGTAAATTGGCAGCGGCTTATTGCTTATAATATTAGAAATAATTTTAGGAATTAGTTTTTCTGGGAATTGATATGGCCCATAATTATTAGAGCAATTAGAAATAATTGCTGGAATTCTATATGTCCTTATATAAGATTTAATTAAATGATCAGCACTAGCTTTTGATGCCGAATATGGTGAACTTGGTTGATAAGGAAATTTCTCATCAGCTCTTCCAGTCAGTATATCTCCATATACTTCATCAGTTGAAATGTGAATTAATTTAATAATCTTATTTTTTTTTTTAAAATATTTTAAAACTTCAAGCAAATTATATACACCCAATATATTTGAATGAATAAAATTTTTTGGAGAATCAATTGATCTATCAACATGTGTTTCCGCTGCTAAATTAAATATTGCTATTGGTTTGTATAATTTAATTATATTTTTAATTTTTCTAAAATTATTGATATCCGATTTTATGAATTTGTAATTTTTAGTTTTATTTATGTGGTTAGAGTTATTTGAGGAGTAGCTAAGCTTATCAATATTTATAACAAAAAATTTTTTTTTAACTAAAAGATTAACTAAATTAGTGCCAATAAATCCAGAACCTCCAGTAACTATGATTTTCTTCATATTTTAAGCAATATTAATTTGTTGAGCTAAATTAATAAAAGAAATATTGTATAAATTCAACATTACAATTATGAGTTTTCAAAATATTACTGTTGTTATTACATCATTTAAGAGCCGCGGAAAAATTTTCAATCTCTTAGATTCAATTGATGACAGAGTTAAAGTGATAGTAATCGAAAATTCCAATGATAGAGGTTTAAAGCAAGATATTGAAAATAAGTATAAAAATATTGAGTGTATTCTAAGTTCTCAAAACCTTGGTTATGCAAAAGGTAATAATTTAGGACTTTCAAAAGTTAAAACAAAATTTGCTTTAATAGTAAATCCAGATGCTGAATTAAGTAAAAATACACTAGAAAATTTTTTTTTATCAGCAGAACAAAATCCTGAATTCACAATAATATCTCCTTTAATTCAGGAAAAAAAAGATATTAATAAATATTATAATTTAAAAAATAATAAACTTATAGAAGTTGAAAATGTAAAAGGTTTTGCAATGTTTTTAAATCTAAATCAATTTGATGATATTGGTTTCTTTGATGATAATTTTTTTATTTACTTTGAAGAGATTGATTTATGTAAAAGGTTGAGAAAAAAAGATAAAAAACTTTACTTAGATCCAAATATTTCAATTTCACATATAGGTGGTAGCTCACATGATAAAGAAATTAATTTTAAAATGGAAGTTTCGAGAAATTGGCATTGGATGTGGTCAAGTTTTTATTTTTATAAAAAACATTATGGATATTTTTTTGCCTTATTAAAAATGTCAAGAAAATTTTTATCAGCTTTGATTAAATCAATATTTTATTACTTAATAAAAAATTCCGAAAAAAATAAGATTTACCTTAGTAGGTTATCAGGATTAACAAGCTCAATTTTAATGAAAAAATCGTGGTATAGACCCAAAATTGATTAAAGTTGATTTATTTGTTTTAAAAATATAAATAGTTTTAAAATAAAGATGCAATATAAAATTTTAGTTACAGGTGCCGCAGGATTTCTAGGGTCTCATTTAGCAGAGGCTCTTTCTTCTTTAGGTCATAAAGTTATTGGAATAGATAACATGATAGGAGGTTATGAGGATAATGTACCAAGCAAGATTGAATTTAAAAATATAGATTGTTGCGATTTTGAAAAAATTAAATCTATAATGAAAGGTGTTGATATTGTTTATCATTGCGCAGCGACAGCCCATGAAGGATTGTCAGTATTTTCACCATTTGAGATAACAAAGAATAATTATTTAGCGTCAGTCTCAATATTTTCAGCTGCTGTAAATGAAAAAGTTAAAAGAATAATATTTTGTTCCTCTATGGCTAGATACGGATCACAAGAACATCCTTTTAAAGAAACCATGAAGCCTCGACCAGTTGATCCATATGCAATTTCAAAAGTAGCGTCTGAGCAGGTTTTGATAAATTTGTGTGAATTAAATAAAATTGAATGGGTAATTGCGGTACCCCATAACATCATTGGACCAAAACAAAAATATGATGATCCTTTTAGAAATGTTGTTTCAATAATGATTAATAGAATGTTACAAGGTAAAGCTCCAATCATTTATGGAGATGGAAAACAAACAAGATGTTTCTCCTACATAAAAGATTGTTTAAGTTGCCTCATACCAATGTTAGATCAAAAAAACTTAAACAAACAAATCATTAATATTGGTCCAGATGAAGAGTTTGTAACAATCAATAAAGTTGCTGAACTTTGCTCTAATATTACAGGGGTAAACCTACCTCCTATACACAAAAAAGATAGACCTCATGAAGTTAAACATGCCACTTGTTCAGCTGACAAGGCGAGAAAACTTCTTAATTATAAAACTACAGTTACTTTAGCAGAGGGAATTCAAAAAACTTTTGAGTATATAAAGAGAAGAGGCGTAAAGCCCTTCAAATATCATATAAATCTCGAAATTAACAATGAGTTAACGCCCGAGACTTGGAAAAATAAAGAAATCTAGTGTCCAGGAAATTCAATTAAACTTCTTGTAAAGTATGATTTTTTTTTCAAAAGATCATTTCCAGTCAAATCAAACAGATTTATTATAAAAATAAAACCAGCAACTTGACCATCAGAAATTTCAATTAATTTAGCAGCTGCTTCAGCAGTACCACCTGTTGCTATTAAATCATCAATTATTAAAATTTTTTCATCTTTACCGACCGAGTCTTTATGTACTTCAATAGTTGCTTCTCCATATTCTAATTTAAAATCTACAGAATGAGTTTCTGAAGGTAATTTATTTTTTTTTCTTAAAAGAACTAATGGTTTATTAATTAAATATGCTACAGCAGATGCAAAAATAAAGCCCCTAGACTCAATTGCAGCAATTTTATCAAACTTAATCTCTTTGCTGATTTTAATAATTTGATCTATAGAATACTTAAAAGCTTCAGGATTCTTAATTAAAGTAGTTATATCTCTGAATAAAATTCCTTTTTTGGGATAATCTGGAATAGATCTTATATATTTTTTTAAGTCCATATTTAGCTTCAATATTTAACAAAAAAAGGCTAAATTTTAAATAATGAAAAAAAGAATTCTTGGGATAATTGGTGGAAGTGGACTTTATGACATTGATGGCCTTAAAAATGTCAAATGGAAAAAGATTTCGTCGTCTTGGGGAGATCCGTCTGATAGGTTACTCTCTGCAACTCTAAATAAGGAGGAAGTTTATTTTTTACCGAGACATGCCAGAGGACATAAAATCAACCCATCCAACATAAATTTTAGAGCTAATATAGAAATTTTAAAGAAAGTTGGGGTTACTGACATAGTATCTGTTTCAGCCGTTGGATCTCTTCAAGAACACTTAGTTCCAGGATGTTTTGTTGTTGTTGATCAATTTATTGACAGGACTTTTGCAAGAGTTAAAACTTTTTTTGATAAAGAAATTGTTGCCCATGTTTCTATGGCAAAACCGACAAGTCCAGGGTTAATGAAATGCTGTGAGTCTGCATTGATTAAAAGCAATATTCCTCATCAAGTAGGAGGTACTTACTTAGTTATGGAAGGTCCACAATTTTCAAGTTTAGCCGAGTCAAAAATGTATCGCTCATGGAAAGCAGATGTTATTGGGATGACTAATATGCCAGAAGCAAAATTAGCTAGAGAGGCTGAAATTAGATATTGTACCGTTGCCATGGTAACAGATTTTGATTGTTGGCACCCTGAACATGACGAGGTCGATGTTCCAACGGTTATTAAAACATTACAACAAAATGCTGCTAATGCTCAAAATATGATTTTTGAAATCATAAAAACTTTTAAATCTTTTAACGTAAAGAATGACCCAGCTAACGATTGTTTAGATACCGCAATTATTACTCAACCAAAATTTCAAACAAAAAGTACGATAAAAAAATTAAGATTTATCGCTGGAAGAGCTCTTAAGAAAAAATGAAAATTGCGAGTAAATCTTATAGAACTATTTGGTTTGAAAATAATTTAGTAAAAATTATAGATCAAACAAAACTTCC
>MDTD01018230.1_pt1 | contig 14572 bp, 15 predicted proteins | sample 811221 | NCBI WGS metagenome assembly MDTD01 (sample SAMN05326646, study PRJNA326480) | marine metagenome | isolation source: seawater | place: Pacific Ocean: South West | collected 2011
CTGCATCTCGCGGGCCGGGTGGTCTTGCGGAATGAACAGCGCGTCCATGTTCCAGCCTGCCGTTTGCACGTAATCGTCAACCAGTTCGCTGAAGCCCATCTCGAGGAAAATCGTGCGGATGCGCTCGATGAGCGCCTGCATCGGATGCGTGCGTCCCATGCGCGGCGTGGCGGACGGCAGGGTCACGTCGAAGCGACGGAATTCGGCCGCCTCCCACGCCTCACGTTGTTGCAGCAACTCAGGCGAGATCTCCCCGATGGTCGTCTTCTCCACCAGCGCGGCTTCGTCGAGGGCCGCGAGCGCTGGAAGGGCCGACCACGTGCGGTGGACGCTCGACTCCACTTCGATGAGGCCGCGGCGGCGGCGGAAGTGGTCGAGCATCGCGGCATCCGCCGAGGCTGCATCCACAGGCAAGGACGCGAGGAAGGCGCTTCGCGCGGCCACCGTTGCGTGGGCAGCGTCGAGGTCATCGCAGTGCAGGACGCCTTGCTCGATGCTCACGCCGAGGGCCTTGAGCAAGCCGATGCCGGGGCCGGATTCGTGGCGCTCGAAGGCTTGGTTGAGGCTGGCCATGTCCGGGCGTTCCGCCTCGACCATCCATGCCAGGAGGCGGGCCTCAAGCAGGCCATCTTCGAGGGCGGCTTGACCGTGTTCGCCAAGGCGAACGGTCTCCGAGGTGGCTTCGTGCTGCTCCGCAAGACCGTGATCGACCAAGCCGACGGCGGCTCCGCTGGCCACCGCTTGATCCGACCACGCGCAGGCTTCGAGGATGGACGCGACGTCCCACGCCACGTCCGCTGACGCACGCATCGCGACGGCAAGCCGACGCTCAGGATTCATCAGGGCTGGGGTGGCCACGCCCTTGGGAGCCGCGATGCCGCCTTCAACCCATCCGAGGCAAGGCTCACTCTTCCTCGTCTTCCCAGAGCAGCAAGCCGCAGCCGGGGCACGTGAAGGTGGCCGGGCGAGGGCCGTCCATTTCTGCGAGGTGGGCACAGGATCCGCACAACACCGTGGTGTGAATCGGCTCGTCGATGGTGGTGTCAACGCGGTACATCGTCCGACCTGCGTTGGCCATGGGGGCCGCGGAAGGGCGCCACGAAGCCACCTCTTCGGGATCGAAGCGGTCGGGTTCCTGCATGAACATCCCCGCCACGAAGGCGATGATGCCCCAGATGCCGATCGTGCCACCAAAGGTCCACAGTCCGCCTGCGCTGAGGGCGCCGCCGAGGATGACAAAGGCACATCCGAGTCCGATGACGCGGCGTCGAAGGCTCGTCATCCGAGCACCTCGAGGGCTTCGGCCATCACCTCGGCCACGCGGGTCATGCTCGCTTCGGGCATGGCGCACAGGCCGATGCGAACCCCACCGTCGAGCGCGACGAGGTAGACGTGCCGAGCGGCACAGAAGTCCACCACCTCGCTCGCGCGGTCGTGCTCCAGCCACGCGAAGAAGCCGTCGTGCGTTGGATTGAGTGGAACGCCATGAGCGTTGCACGCCGCCACAAGGGAAGCACGGCGGCGGGCCAACAACTCGGTCAACACTTCGAGCCGCTCGCCCCACGTCGCGGCCAGTTCTGGGTCCTGATGGACGCCGATGGCCGCGCTTTGCGGAGCGCGCGGTGGACCTGACCACGTTCCGCGCCCGGTCACGGCGAAGGCTTCGTAGACGCGCGTGAGCGCTTCCTCCTCGGGATGGAGCGCAACAAGTCCACCGCACCGTGCACCGTAGGCCGTGTGTGATTTCGACAGCGACACCGCCCAGAAGAGCATCAGGTTCTCCGGCCACATCATGCCGGCGTCCATCGCTTCGGCCAGCGTGGTGGCCCAGCCGTGCGGCTCATCGGCGTAGAGCGTGTAGGCCGCATCGATCATCAGGCTGTGGCCGACCTCGGGGTGTTCGAGGGCGGAATGCACCATCGCGTCGAGCAGATCCGCGCGCGAGTCGGGCTGCAGCGAGAGCCCTGTGGGGTTGTGGGCAGGATCGTTGAGCCAGACCAACACCTGAGGTTGTTCGCTTACCGTCGCGTCCAGCGCCGAGGTGAACCCCTCGAGGTCGACGTCCGTTCCGTCGGCACCCAACAGCGGCCAAGTGCGGCGCTGCAGCCCGGCTTCGCCAAGGAAGCCGAGGTATGGGCCCCAATGCCGCTCGCGCATGAGCACCACGCCACCTTGCTGCACGAGGTTGGCTGCGGTCAAGCGCAACGCGCCACCGCCACCTGGTGTGGCCATCGCCTTGGCGCTCAGGCTTCGCAGCAGTCCGGGGCGTTCGGGTCCCAAGGCGAGCTCGACGAGCAGGTCGTTGAACTCAGGGAGGCCGGAGAGCGGTGAGTATGCGGCGACATCGAGCGAGGTTGAGGCCTTGATGGCGTCCACGTAGGTCGCGTTGATCGCCAAGGTGCCGTCGTCCTCCAGCAAGGCGCCAATGGTGCCGTTCACCACGTCAGCCCCAGCAGCGGCAGCGGCTTGGCACTTCGACAGCATGGCGAAGATGGGGTCACGGCCCCGTTTGGTGGACGCGGACGGGCTGAGCAGGCCGTTCGCGTCGTCCATGGCCCGAGGTTGGACTCCACCACTTGACGGCTTCCCTTGGGACGAGGTTGAAGTGAGGCCGGCCATGAGAACGGCTTGCGCCAGCGTAGCATAGGTGGTAGTGCGCCGGATTTGTAATCCGGCGGTCGGGGGTTCGAATCCCTCCGCTGGCTCCACCGGTCAACAAGGCTATGGGGCACCGTGCCCTCCATCGAACATGCAGCCCGGCGGTGTTCCGCAACTGATGATTTCCAACACCGAGACGATTCCAGGTCGAACCATCACCGCCACACTCGGTCTTGTGACCGGCTCCACCGTGCGCGCCAAGAACGTCTTCAAGGACATCGGAGCGGGCTTCAAGAACGTCGTTGGCGGTGAACTCACCGCTTACACCGAATTGCTTGGTGAGGCCCGCAACGAAGCCATGTTGAGGATGATGCAGGCAGCGTCCGGCCTCGGCGCGAACGCCATTGTCAACGTACGCTTCGCGACTTCGGCCGTGGCCGGAGGCGCGGCCGAACTCTTCGCCTACGGCACCGCAGTTCAGGTCCAGTGAGGTCATCGCATGGCGGACGAACCGACCTTGGGCATCCTCTATGCCATCGCATGGAGCATCGGACCTCCCTTGATCTTCGGCGGTGGTCCCTTCCTGTTCTCCTGTCTCGTGGGCAACGCCTACCAAAAGCGGAAATTGAATGAAACCGCCGCTCGGGAGAAGGCCAGCATGCAAGCTTTCGGTGGTCGAGACCCCCTCACCTCCACGGTCAACCTCTACACGGGGGAGACCATCACCCACGGGCGCTTGCTGACGGCCAACGTGAGCATCGGCCCGTCGTGGTGGCAACTCTTTCGAACAAGTCTGAAGCAACTCATTGGCGGTCGCATCTACAGCCTTGATGGCGTGCTTGAGTTTGGACGGCGAGAAGCCCTGCAGCGCTTGCGCGAGGTCGCTCAGGCCGAGGGCGTGGATCACGTCATCAACGTTCGATTGGACACCGCGGAAATCGTCGCCAACCGAGGTCGAAACTCGAAAACCGCTGCGATCGAGATTTTCGCGTACGGGACGGGCGTCCACGTCGCCAAGCCCACCGACGAAGCGTGACCCTGCGTCTCGGGCGCACGTTGATATGCGCTCGCCTGCGCCCCGGGCTTGCCCTTGTAGTGTAGTGGATATCACCCTCGCCTCCGGAGCGAGGAACCCGAGTTCGAATCTCGGCAGGGGCGCTTGATCTGATTCTACTCGTTCACGCGCCCCTGCCAGACTTCGCGCTTCCTTTGTCGGGTGCTGGGCGAGGCGTCCAGCGCTCAGACTCGGCAGGGGCGCCTCTTTTGTTCCAAGCAGTTAGCATGACCTGTGGTGGTATGTCATGGAAGCATGAAAGACCTGCATGCTGACCTCTGGGCATGGACCTGATGGCTTTGCTTGGAGAAGGCATCGTGCAAGGCCTTGTTCTGGGCGTTGTGTTTGGACTGCTGTTGAAGCTCGCTACGAAGGCGGTGAAGACCTTCCTGCTCGTGTTCTTCCTGGCAGTAAAGTGGCTCGAAGCACGTCACATCGTCATCGTCGACTGGCATCGATTGACCAACGGTGTGCTCGGCTCAGAGGAATTGGTGATCAACCAAGCGACTGAACTGGTCGAGAGCCTGATCGAGATGGGCGCCTTTGGTGCGGCGCTGGTGGGCGGCTTCTACCTGGCTCATCGGCTCACAACGTGAGTCCAGCGTTCGGTTTCCGTCATCGTGTCGAGGGCTGCAGGCACGCCTCTCCCTCCTGCTCGAACCCCCCTGCTTCATACGTGGTGAGCCTCGCGTCGCGGGTGTAGGACGTGCGCTCGGGTCACCCCGGAGGTTCCTCCCGCACGAGGTGAGCCCATGACGACCTTCGAGGACCTCGGCCTGTGTGACGAATTGCTCGACACCGTCGAGGACGAGGGCTACACCGAGCCAACGCCGGTTCAGGCGCAAACCATTCCAGCGGCGTTGGACGGCCGTGACGTGCTCGGCGTTGCGCAAACAGGAACGGGGAAAACCGCGGCGTTCACCTTGCCCATCCTCCATCACCTCTCCGCGGAACGCATCAAGGGATGGCGCCCCATTCGCGCCCTCATCCTCTCGCCAACGCGCGAGTTGGCCGCTCAAATCGGCGACCGCATCAAGGTCTACGGCGGTGCGCTCGGTCTGCGCCACAAGGTCATCTTCGGCGGTGTTGGGCAGCGTCCTCAGGTCGATGCCCTTCGACGCGGTGTCGACATCCTCGTGGCCACGCCAGGTCGACTGCTCGACCTCGAGGAGCAGGGTCACGTCGATTTCCGGGACGTGGAACACTTCGTGCTTGACGAAGCCGACCGCATGCTCGACATGGGCTTCGTGCACGACATCAAGCGCGTGATTCGAATGATGCCGCACAAGCGGCAAAATCTGCTGTTTAGCGCGACCATGCCTTCTGCGGTGGACGACATCGTGGCCGAGATGCTGCACAACCCCGTGACGGTGGACGTCAGTCCCGAGGAGGTCACCACCGACCGAATCCAGCAGCACGTGTTCTTCGTGAAGAAGGCGGACAAGCGCCGCCTCCTCATCCAACTCGTCCACGAGGAGGGCATCCGCCGTGCCATCGTCTTCACCCGGACCAAGCACGGCGCCAACCGGCTTGCCGGGCAGCTTGGAAAGGAGGACATCGACGCTGAAGCCATCCACGGCAACAAGTCACAGACCGCGCGCACCAAGGCCTTGAAGGATTTCAAGCAAGGGCGTGTAGACGTGCTCGTCGCCACCGACATCGCCAGCCGTGGCATTGACGTTGACGACATTTCGCACGTATTCAACTACGATCTGCCCAATGAGCCCGAGGTCTACGTGCATCGCATCGGACGCACGGCCCGTGCGGGACGAGAAGGCGTGGCCTACTCCTTCTGCGACGATTCTGAATCGGGCTACCTGGTCGGCATTCAGCGGCTGCTGGGAGAAGACATTCCCGTCATCGAGGACCATGAATTCCATTTCCCCGCAGCCGTGCCCAAACCCGGTCAAAAACCGAGCCGTGGCAAGCCCTTCAGCGGCAAGAAAGGCGGCGGCCGCGGCGGTGGCCAGCGACGCAATTCCTTCAGCGACCGCGGCAACGACCGTGGCCGTGGTGGTGGCGGTTACCGTGGTGGTGGCGGAGGCTACCGGGGCGGTGGTGGTCAGCGCGGTGGCGGAGATCGTGGCGGTGGTGGAGGCCATCGTGGCGGAGGAGGTTACCGAGGTGGCGGCGGTCAGCGCGGTGGCGGTCAAGGCGACCGACGTGGCGGCGGAGATCACCGAGGCGGTGGCGGTTACCGAGGCGGCGGCGGTCGTGGTGGTGGCGGTTATCGAGGCGGTGGTGGACAGCGCGGCGGCGGAGGCCGTGGTGGTGGCGGCTATCGAGGCGGTGGCGGACAGCGCGGCGGCGGCGGAGGCCAGCGCAGCGCAGGCCAGCGCGGTGGTGGTGGTCGCAAGCGCCGCTCAAACAATTCCAAACAGCGCCGTCAATGAGGCCTGCCGAAGCGGTCTTGAAGGGCGTCTTGCTCGCTAGGCCAACGCGCACATGATCTAGTGGTTATGATACGAGGTTCCCAACCTCGTTACCCGAGTTCGAGTCTCGGTGTGCGCACCTGCGGCACAACACGGCCACTGCGGGCCTTGTCAAATCGTGCAAGGCGCGGGTGCTCAGATGGGCGTGCGCATCTGTGCGGTTGAGGCGAGGTAATACTCCCGCTCACCCTTGCGGGTGATCAGCACCCACAGGATGCCCGACACCACCTGCACCATGGCAAAGGCCAGCACCAGTTGGCGCAAGCTCACATCGCCGTAGGTGATGAGCAACGCCGCCACGAGCGACGAGGTGCCGTTGGCGGTGGTCATCAGCAGGAAGTCCGTGGCGAAAACGCGCCCACGCCAATCGTCTTCGGTGCGCTCTTGCAGCATGACGGTGGAAAGCACCCAATTCGCGCCGCTCGAGGCGTGGGCGCACAAGACGAGGACGGTGATCCACGGCGTCCACGACAGGAGGCCGACGAGGACGTAGAACAGACCGCACAGGGAGACAAGGAAGCCCAGATGGAAGGGCCAGCGTTTCCGGTCACGCAAGGTGGCTCGGGCGATGATGGGACCGACACCGGACCCAATGCCGCGTGCCGCAAAGAGGACGCCAATGCCGGCAGCGACCTCACCCATGCCGATTTCTTCACCGACCAAGATGAGGCAGAAGACCAGCCCGCCGCCCCCGATGGACCAAAGGGCCTTGGCGGTCAGGATACGGTAGACGGGCGGCGTGCTGAGGATGCGGCGGAAGCCGTCCGCAATTTGCGCGAGGCCTTCACGGAAGATCGAGCCCTCTGCTTCCTTGGTCTCTTGCGGAATGGTGAGCAGGCTGATGAAAAGCGCAGAGAGCGAGAAGGACACGGCGTCGATGATGAAGGCCGTGTCCGTGCCGTAGGCAGCGACCACGAAACCGCCCACGGAAGCACCCACGGCGAGGGCGATGGACCAGGTGGCGGAATTCATCGCGTTCGCGGTCATCAGCGCCTCGCCCTCGCCGACGAGGTTGGGGATTGCCGCGTTCTCGGCGGGAACGTACACCGCGTGCAGCACCATCAGCATGACCGTCATGGCGTAGTAGAGCACCACGTCTTCCGGTCCGTTGACCAACAGCAAGGCCAGGGCACACAAGGCAGAACCGATGTTGGAGAAAATCATCAGGCCCTTGCGGCTGTACCGGTCCGCAAGCATGCCCGTGAAGGGTTGTGGGAAGGCGAGGGCGAACATCCTCAGCACCAGCACCAAACCGACCGCAAGTTCGGGCAAGCCCGAGACTTCAGCGGCGAGGACGAACAGCGCAATGGTGGTGAACCACGTTCCCGTGGTGGACAGGATGTTGGCGAAGAAGTACTTCGCAAAGGTCGGATAGGTCCGAAGGAGCTCAACGTAGCCGACCTGACGGCTGCGTTCCTCCTCCATAGCGGGTCCTCCGACGCACGACCTATGAGCGTGCGCGTTGGGTCAGGCGCTGCGGACCCAATCCCCGAAGTCGCTTTCCTCGTCCCACGAGCGGGCCCGCTCGTCGATGCGGCTCCGTTCCATCGTGGTTGTCAAGTCCTCTTCGATGTGGATGAGTTTCTCTCGCTCCATCATTTCTGGTGACAGTCCGGGAAGCAACCACGCAAGCCCCATCGGCACGCGGCCAGGGTAGATGTCGTTGATGTGCTGCACCAAATTGGTGGTGCAGGTGTTCGTGATGGTGTTGTACCATTCTGGTTTCTCGGCCAAGGCGTTGGTCCGGTTGAGGTACGAGCGAAACAGCGCCGGCTTGCTCTCCTCGCGCAGCACGTTGCCTTCCAGGAGGTGCGTGATGGACCGCGTTCGGCACCGCGCTCGGACGCCGATGGCGTCCGCTTCCGTGGCCCAGACGTACATCAGTTCGAAGTTGCGACCCAGCCCCTTCAGGGGGTGGAAGCGTTCGCCCTGCTCCCGTCGGACCTCGATCGAGCAGGCCAGGCGTTGACCGTCTTCGAACTCAAAGGACAGCAAGGTGTGCGCAATCTCGGGTCGATCGGGCTCGAAGTATTCCAGCACCAGCCAGATGCGGCTGACCTGATCGATGCGAACGGTGCGTTCCACCCACCGCTCGTCATAATCGGTGGTGCTGCGCCAGTGGAAATCGCGGACGTTCACCATGTGGGCGGTGTTGCCGTCGATGGCAACGCGCGTCAGTTGTGCGTTGTCGTTGACCCAATTCCGCTCGTTCATCGGTTGCTCAAGTTTGAACCGGCGCACGGCGATCATCAGCCGCAGCACGAAGAGGACCGCGAGCGTGGCCCCGATGGCCAACAACACAAACACGAGGTGCTCCACACCGCTCGGTTTGCCTTCTGAGGTTTAGGCGATGCGCCGATATTTCCCTCAGGCGAAGTATTCCTCAACGTTGAGGTCGGGAAGGTCCACACCCATCTCCGCAAAGCAAGCGAACATGCGTCGGCATCCTTCGACCATCTCCTCAATCGGGGTTTCTCCCATCGATCCGACGCGGAACATCTTGCCCTTGAGGTCGTCCTGACCGCCAATGACCTGGGTGCCGTAGTGCTCTTTCAGGCGCGTCCGCCACGCATCGTCGATCCCCTCTGGGTACAGGATGGCGGTCACGGTGTCGCTGCGCTGCCCTGCGTCAGCCAAGAGTTGGAACCCGGCGTCGGTGAACAGGCGACGCACGCCGTCGGCCATCTTGGCGCAGCGCGCCCAGCGCGCTTCAACGCCTTCCTCGCGCAACGCGTCGAGGGCAGCGCTCCAGCCCATGGCGAGGTTGATGGCGGGGGTCCACGGCGTTTGGTCGTCGTCGCCCTTCTTGAACGCGGGAATCATGTCCAGGTAGTAGACAGGGTTGCTGTCGCCCTGCACGCGGATGGCCTTGGTGCGCTCGACAAAGCGCTCGGAGACGGCGATGGCGGCGATGCCGGACGGGCCGGCCGTGCACTTCTGTGCACCCATCACCACGGCTTCTGCCTTCCACGCTTCGGGATGGACGGGCAGGCCGCCGACCGACGTGATGCCGTCAAGGATGAAGGCCACGTTGTGGCGTTCGCACATTTCAGCGAGGGCGGCCGCGTCTTGGGTGATCGCGGTGCTGGTTTCGTTGTGGCAGATGGCCAAGCCCTCGTAGCAGCCTTTGGCAAGTTCCTCCTCGATTTCGTAGAGGTCGAAGGAGCGGCCCCACTCGTACTGGATGTGCTTGAGGGTGCAGAAGCGGTCGGCCATGTGGGCGACGCGCTCGCCGAACTTCCCGTTGGTCGGCACCAACACGCGGTCGCCCGGCCGGAAGCGGTTCGCCATGATCATCTCCATCGCGGCGGTGCCCGAGCCGGACACGACGATGACCTTGTAGCCGTCTTCACCGGTCCACGATTCCGTGCCTCGCACGCCTTCCGAAGGGCTCAGGTTGAACGCGACGCGCAGGCCCGAATTCAGACCCGCCATGACGTCACGGAATTCCGATCCGCGCGCCGTCATCACGGGCGTGGCCATCGCCTCAAGGCAGGCTTGGTTCATGCGAACGGGGCCGGGGACGAGGAAGCAGTCGCCGTCATGCGCCATGGTTTTGGGTGCCGCAAGCGGTTCTTGAACACATCACAGCGGCCTGTGCATCAACGGTCGTGTTCTTGAGGGCAGCCCGGCTCGGCAAGGTCGTGCTGCACATCGGTTTGGCGATGGTCCAGGGGGCCCGTCACGAACACGGCGAAGCCCTCGAGGTCGCCGCGGCACAACTGAATCAGGCGGTCACCGTTCATCCGCTGCGCACCGCTGAGGACGTGACGGGCTCCCTCGATGCGCTGGTCCTCCCCGGTGGCGAATCGACCACCATGCGCCTTGCCACTGCGTCGGGCGGTTTGCTCGATGCCCTATTCACTTGGATGGAGTCGCATCCCGACCGCCCGGTGCTGGGCACGTGTGCGGGGGCGATCCTCATGGCCATGCCCGGAGAAGGGCGAACGGCCTTCCTCGACGTCGACGTGGAGCGGAACGGATGGGGGCGCCAGCGCCGCTCCTTCGAGGGCGACGTGGACGTCAGCCTCGATTGCCCAGCCCCCTCAACGTCCGTTGGGGATGCACGCTCCACCCTCGAAGGCCACACCGCCCTGCCCGTCGGTGGACAGGAGACGTCCAGCGAGGCGATGCACGGCGTGTTCATCCGAGCCCCTCGGTTCACCGATGAGCCGCGGCGGGGCGAGGTTATCGCGCGCTTGGAGGGCGAGCCAGTCGGGGTGCTCGACGGCGCTCGCTTGGCCTTGACCTGCCATCCTGAACTCACGCAGGACCGGCGTTTCCACCGCTGGCTGCTCGCGCAGGCCGCAAGCGCGAAGGGTGGACGGTGAGTCGCATGGTCGTGCCCCTGCCGATGGCCACGGAGATCCTCCCGCCGGAGGAGGGCGAAGCCGAGGGCTGTGTGCAGTGCCAAGCGGGAAGCAAACTCGTGCTCTTCGTCACCGGCAAATGCCACTGGGGCTGCGCCTACTGCCCGCTGTCCGAAAACCGCCGCGAGACGCCGGACATGTTCGCCAACGAGCGCCGCTGCTCGACTTGGGAGGAGGTCATCGAGGAAGGGCGCGCCATGAACGCGACTGGCACCGGGATCACCGGCGGTGATCCGATGCTGGACCTCGAGCGCTCGTTGGACGCCATCCGTGAACTGAAGGCCGCCTTTGGTCCGGGCCACCACATCCACCTCTACACCTCGATCCCCATCGACGTCGAGGTGGCCGGCCGCTTGGCCGAGGCCGGGCTGGACGAGTTGCGCTTCCACCTGCTCGATTTGCGCACGACGAATTACGTGAACAGCATCACCGCCGCGGCACAAGCCGGCATCACGACCGGTGTGGAGTTGCCCTGTGAGCCAGACAAGGCCGAGGCCTTGGAGCAGGTCGTGCGGGATCTGTGCGACCTGCCTGTGGCTTTCCTGAACCTCAACGAGTTGGAGATCACCACGGGCAACCAGACCAACATGGACGTGCGCGGTTTCAACCTCGCTGGAGGCATGTCAGCTGCCGCGGAAGGCAGCGCTGAACTCGGTCATACGCTGAAGGGCCTCGCGCACGACATCGAGGCGCATTACCACCTGAAGTTCTGCACCGCCCACTACAAGGACGCTGGACAGCTTCGACATCGCTTCAAGCGACGCGCGACGGTCACCATGCGCCCCTACGAAGTGCTGTCCGAGGACGACACGCTCCTCTTCGGCGCGATCCCCTGCCCGGCCGAACACGCCGAATCTGACCTGGCCGATTTGTGCGAGGCCTTGGGCCTCGCCGAGCGCTGGGCGCGTTGGGACGCGACGCACCAGCGCCTCGAATTCCCCTTGTCCGCGGCGGAAGCCATCGCGGACGAGATGGAGGTCCCGGTCATGGCGGTGGAAGTTCACCCGACGCACGAGCGCCTCGAAGTGGGCGTGGTCCACCTCAACGCACACCGTTGATTGGGCCGGGAGACACGTTGATTTCTGCTTGTGCCGGTCCTCGGCCATGTTCCGACTGCACACCATGCGCGTCGTCTGTGTGATGGTGCTGATGTTGATGCTGCCGCTCAGCGGTTGCCTTGGCAGCGACGGCGCAACGGTTCAGCCCAGCGGGGATGCGGTTGACGAGGTGGCAAGCGCCTGCACGGCTGGCCCGACCAAGTCAATGGAACTGAGACGTATCGGCTGATGTGGAATTTCCTCGCCGGATTCACCCAGAGCGGCTGAATCACACCGGCTCAGGTGATGTCGATTCGCGTTCGGAAGGCCAGAGGATGCGCTCGCGCATCCGACGCACGGCGACGTAGGAAAAGAGAGCCACGACGATGCTGGCGATGATGGGCGCCGGAGGCCACAACCACGCGTCAAACCACCCTGAGAAGACGAAGCGTATCGGGTAGAGCGGCTCGAGGCCGTAGATGCCGCTGTGCGAAGGCAAGTCCGCCACGAGGTGAGCCGCATAGGCCAAGGCCGCGACTTTGTGTCCCTTGCTGCGCCGCCACCATGGCAGGAACACCAGGGCCCAGAAGAGCAGGCTGTGCGTCAACAACCAGCTGTGGTAGGTCCAGTGGTCGAGCACCTCCGGGTGGGTGAGAAAGTCACGCGGCACGGCAAAGGGAATGGTCCGCTCGGCGACCCAGCCGAGGTAAGGATGAACGAAGATGATGTTCGTCAAGTCGGGGAGCATCCCGAAGCCAAGACCGATCTTACGTCGGTGTTTCACGTCCTTTGGAGCGCACTCGCCGACGATGAGGCCGACGATGGCGTGCGTGGCCGTGTCCATCGCCACCCATGGAACTCCAGCAACCCATGAACCTTGACGACCGATGGTCGTCGCGGGATTTCGCATCGGCCCCTGTGAGGGGAGGTGTTTTCTATCTCCGGAACCAATCTCAACGCGTGGAGCCGCTGGTGAGCCTGTCGAGCGCGCTCAACGGCGTGCGGGTCCTGCTCGAGGCCTACGAAGGCTACGAGCGTGCGCGTTTTCTCGAGACCGACCTCGCGGTCCGCGAGGAAGTCCGCCGCAGGACGGTCATGCTCCAAGATCACCTCACGCGCTTCGAGGACCGTGCCCGTGAAGACGGTCACCGTGAAGCGGCCTCGGAAGCCAAGCGCAGCAAGGCGACGCTCATCGCCATCAGCGAGGACGTCCAGTTCGCGATTTCTGGCGGGCCAAACAGCAGCCACGGCAACATCGGCCGGTTGCCACGCGGCGCGCGAAAGAAGTTGGTCAACCACGACCTGCGCAGCCTGAAGATGCTCGTCACGGCCACGCAAGCGGCCAACGACTTGCTTGACGCGCAAACCTCACCCGAAGGTGACGCAGAAGCCCTCAAGCGCGCCTGTGCTGGCGTCCACGACAAGATCGGCCGAGCGCGCAACCACCTGCGCGAGCGAAACATGTTCATTGACGGATTGATGAAGCGGTGATGCAGATGAGCGAGACACGATTTCGATGGCGAACCAACCCGACGGTGATTGCACGTTACGTCATGGGGCATCACGTCCCTGCCGGGATGGACGTCACCCTGAAGCCCAACGAAGCCTGTGTGGTCGTTGAGGACGGACGCGTGGCCGGCGTGGCCACCCAGCAGCACATGGAGGTCAACCCAAGCATCGGCCTCTTGCCCCGCCTGTTCGGTCGCAGCCAACCCAACCGTTCCTTCCTCTTCGCCTTCCTCGGCCCGCACGATCTGCTGCTGCCGGTGGAGGTCACGACCTCGGACGGTCAGGTGCTGAGCGGCATGTGCTCGATGCGCGTGGCCTTCAGCCGCGAATCCGTGCCGCGTTTGCTCCAAGTGCCGGCCAAGGGCGCCCACGAAATCACGGTGGATGAACTCGCGCGCGTGCTCCACCCCGAAGTCCTCGCGCACCTCCGAGGCGCGATGGCCGGTCATGACGCCGAGGCCCTTCGCCGTGGCGACGGGCTCGAAGACCTGCTCCACACGCTCGAGCAGCGCATGCGGCCGACGCTCTCGTCCTACGGCTTGACCCAACAATCCTCCTTTGTCTCGTGGAACGAAAGCGAGAGTCAGGAACTTCTCCGCATGCGCCGCGATCTCGAGCATCTGGTCGAGCGCAACGCTATCCTCGACGCCACCGCAGCCGCGGAGATGGAAGCGGCGCTCAACGCCCGCGTGCGTGCCGCCGAGCAGCAAGCCAGAATGGCCAACGCCGAAGCGAGCGCGAGCATCGCTGCACAGGCCGCGCTCGAGCGCGCGCGCTGGCAGGAATTGGCCGCGACCGAAGGCGTGCAGCATGACGCGCGTCGCGCGCAAGAGATTGCAGAAGCCGAGCACCAAGTCAAGATGGCCCAACTCGAAGCCCAGCGTCAAGCCGAACAAGCCGCTCCCGAGCAGGCCAAGCGGGACGCCAAGGTGGCCGAGGCCACGCGCCTCTTCGATGAGGTTCAGGCGCGCAAGCGCGAGCGCATGGCGATGGAGGCCGAGCGTGAGCAGGCCCGCTTGGACGCGGTTTCCGCCGGCTCGGACAAGATGATCGAGACGCTCTCGCGCATCGCCGAGACCAGCGATGACCCGCAGGTCGCCATGGAAGCCTTGCGCCAGCTGGCCGAACTGCGCAAGGCCGACGTGGATGCTGCGAAGGACGCCTACAGAGACATCTGAGGTACGGAGGACGGTTCATATCCCCCGCCTCACATGGCGTGACATGGGACTCTTGCAAGCCTACATCGACGCCTGGAGCAGCGGAAACGCGGAAGCCATTGCTGAACTGATCCACGACGACTTCGTCTTTGACCCGCACGTCGGTGGCGTGACCATGGGCAAGTCCGACTTGGTCGGCTTCGTCGGCAACGACATGGTGCGCGGCGAGCACGAGCGCGTCCTCTACGAGAACGACGAGGTTGGCGTGATGCACAGCATCGCCCACTTCGCCAACGGCTCCGCGTCCGAAGCGGTCCTCTCCTTCGCCCGCTTCAAGGACGGCAAGATCGTCCGCATGGAAACCGGTGCGACCCCGCTGAGCGAAGACTACACGCTCGTCGGCCAAGACGACTGA
>MDTD01045775.1_pt1 | contig 14571 bp, 16 predicted proteins | sample 811221 | NCBI WGS metagenome assembly MDTD01 (sample SAMN05326646, study PRJNA326480) | marine metagenome | isolation source: seawater | place: Pacific Ocean: South West | collected 2011
GAAAAACAGCAAGATATTTTTTGGAAAACGGCTTTGATATGGTTACTCTGTCAACAGACCTTAACCTTTTAAGAAATTCTATAGAAAAAGAAATGAAAATAATAGACTAAAAATAAAAGAAATTCATCCCAAAATAATACATTGACAATGATATTCATACTCATATATAACTATTCTACTGTTAAATAAGTAAAGTAACTAAATGGGAGAAATTATGAAAAAATTATTTACTTTAGTAACTAGTCTGTTTTTTGCTACTAGCGTTATCTTTTGTTTACAAGCAAAAGATGATCAAGAAGTAATTGACAAATTAAGTTCCTTCAAAGCATCTGGTGCCGATTACAGTTGGGACAGAGTTCCTCAAGACACCAAGTATGCGTCTAATGTTAAGAAAAATATAATATCAAAGCTTAAGTTGCCAGCTAATTTCAAAGTGGAATTATTTGCTATAGCTCCTGACGCAAGAAATATGGCAGTTAGTAGAAATAAAGGTGCTGTATGGATTGGTACTAGAAAAGATAGAGTTTGGCAAGCTACTGATAGAGACATGGACAACGTTGCAGATACTGTAGAACGATTTGCTCCAAATATTAAGTTTGATATACCTAATGGTCCTTGTTATAGTGCTGATGGACACCTATACATTGCTGAGAGAAACAGAGTTTTATGGTTTCCTGCAGCAGAATACTTCATGGAAAGTCCAGATACCGTTGCAATTCCTATTATCAATCAGGGTGAACTAATACCAGAGGCTGAAGAGTCATACAATCATACTGGAAGGGTATGTGCTATTGGTCCTGACAATAAATTATATGTTAGTATGGGACAGCCTTTCAATGTATCACCTAGAAGCAAACAAGAACTTTACAATGAAGTAGGAATTGGTGGAATGATAAGTTTCAACAGATTTCCAGGTGACTTAGATAGAAAAGTTGTTGCTATTGGAATTAGAAATTCTGGCGGCCATGCCTTTAACCCTAAAGATGGTAAACTTTGGTTTACTGACAACCAGGTTGATGGTATGGGAGATGAAACACCTCCAGGAGAACTTAATAAAATGCCTAAGATGGGTATGTGGTATGGTCACCCTTACTACGGCGGTGGAAATGTTAGAGTAAGCGATGAAGGTTATGACAAAGATACAATTCCTTCTGACTTAGCATCTAGATATGTGAAACCACAAGTAGAGATGAAAGCTCATGCAGCAGATCTAGGTATGATGTTTTATAACGGAGATATGTTCCCTAAAAAATACGACAATGTAATTTTTAGTGCTCAACATGGTTCATGGAATGCAGTTGTGCCAAGAGGTGCTCAAGTAATGGTTACTTACCTTGACAGTAAAGGTAATGCAAAGAAAACTGAACCATTCATGACAGGGTGTATGACAGATAGAGGTACTTACATATGCAGACCTGTTGATGTTCAACAATATATCGATGGTTCTATCTTAGTTTCAGACGATAAGGCTGGTGCTATTTACAGAATTACTTACGCAGCATCAGAGTAATCTTGAACTTTTATTTAAAGTGGGTTAGTTATATCAACTAACCCATTTTTTTTATGAAAAATAAACTATTTTTATCGTCCTTACTATTTTTAATTATTGAAAACTATTTGCTTTCTGATGATAAAATTCAGAAAGGAAAAAACATAGCAGAGAATATTTGTTCTGTTTGTCATGGCGTTAATGGGCAAGCCAATACAGGCGGTAATTCAATATTAGTACCCCACCTAACTGCTCAGAATGAGTATTATTTAATAGAAAAATTAAAGGCTTACAAAAGTAAAAAATTAGAACATCATCAAATGTCGCTTATAGCTGATATGCTTACTGCAGAAGACATAGAAAATGTTTCTAAATGGTATTCAAGTATTAAAATTAATATTGAAAAAATCGCAGACTAAATAATGACAAATGAGGATATCAATAATGAGCTTTTATATCAATTAAGGATAGACTTCAACAAAACTGTAGCAGATGATATTAGAACATTAGGAATATTACAAAAGCTACCAAAGTTAGGTAATGTCCTGCTCAAACATAATGCTATATTGATCTGTCAATATGACGCTTTTAAAGGTTTTGTAGATGAATGCGAACAGAATAATAATATAGACTTTCCTCTTTACAAGTGGACAAAATATACAATTAATCAGAAAAAGAAAAAAGAAAAATATTTAAAATCTTTTACTATTTATATAGAGCATAATCAACTTTATAGTAAAGATAAGGCTGATAGATTAGAAGCAGAACTAAAGTCTTTAAATTGTGAATACATATTAAAAATAAGTAAATATGACTCTAATCCCAAAAATAGCCCACAGCCTCCTAAAAAATATTATTAATTTTTTAAAGAACTCAAAAAATATTCTCTAAAAAATTTTACTTTTTCCATTCTGGCCACAATATAAGGACTGCTAACTAAATCTTTTTTTTCATTATTATTTTCATCTTTTCTATTTTTCACAGGAATATCTTTTTTAATTTTTACAACTTCAGGAGCATCACTAGCAACTAAAGTATAGTCGCTTAAAACTTTTAAATTAATATCAGCATATTTATTGTTTTTCTTTATGTCTAGCCAGGTATTAAAAACCTTAGCAGAGTATTTATTTCTTTTAGATGTTCTATAGGAGTGGTAGTATCCTACTGCTTTTTTCCATGATCCAAATCTTTCATACAAACCTTTTACTAACTTAGCTGACCATTCTACATTTAAATCTGGGTCAAAAGCATCATTAAAGTTTTTAAAGGCCTCTGGGTGATACATATAATTTATTTGCATACAACCGATATCTATATTTCTTTTCCCATTTCTTGTGTAATTTGTTACAAATTTAATAGCCTCTTCTTTCTTTGAAAAGAACCTACCCTTTCCTTTATAATTTACTGTCCAAGGCCATGAAATAAAATCAACATTATTAACTTTTCTTCCTGACTCAGTTAATGCCATGGATAACAATAGTTTATTTGGTAATTCGTATTTTTTTTCAAACTTTTGAGTAGCTATTAAACAGGAGTAATCATCAGAATAAATTAAATTTATGACTAGAAAAAATAAAATTGATAATTTTATTGAAAACATACCAAACTTCTGCAATCAATATGCCATTCTTTATAGGTTTGACTTAGTTAAAGTTTGGTCATATTATTTTAGAAATGTTAGGACTGATGTCAGATGAGCCTTTACTTATTTCTTCTTTGATAGAGCATAGTAGCAGGTATCACGGAAAGACAGAAATAGTATACAGATTATCTAACGGTGAGGTTGACCGTACTAATTATCTAAAAACTCATAAAACAATAAAAAAATTAGCTAATTCGCTTATAGAAATGGGAATAAAGTTAGGTGATAGATTAGGAACACTAGCATGGAGTAATTTATCACATTTGGAATTATATTATGGTATATCAGGAATAGGTGCAATTTGTCACACTATTAATCCCAGACTTTTTCAAGAACAATTGGTATTTATAATTAATGATGCTGAAGACCAATTATTATTCGTAGAACTTGATTTTATTGAGATTATCAATAATATAAGCAATCAACTTAATACTGTTAAAAAAGTTATTTTTCTCTGCAAAAAAAAAGAACTACCTGGCAACATAATAATAAAACAAGAGTATTTAAGCTATGAAGAATTACTAGAAGGTAAAGGACCTATAGAGAAATGGCCATTATTTGAAGAAAAAACAGCATCATCTTTATGTTATACCTCAGGAACCACAGGAAATCCCAAAGGGGTATTGTATTCTCATAGATCTACGATATTGCATTCCATAGCTGCAGCAAACCCTGATGCATTGAAAATTTCAAGCCTTGATGTAATTATGCCAATTGCACCAATGTTTCATGCTAACGCATGGGGAATACCTTATGTAGCAACAATGGTTGGTTCTAAGCTAGTATTGCCAGGAAGATATTTAGATGGAAAAAGTGTTTATGAATTATTAGAAAATGAAAAAGTAACATTTACTGCAGCAGTACCTACTGTCTGGCTCATGTTATTAGACTATCTAGATAAAAATAAACTAACACTGAATTATTTGAAAACTTGTGTTATCGGAGGTTCAGCTTGTCCTAGATTTATGATTGAACAGTTTAAGCAGAAACACGATGTTGAGGTTGTACATGCCTGGGGAATGACCGAAACCTCTCCATTAGGAACGGTTAATAGGCCACTTTATAAACACAAGGAATTTTCTCAGCAGAAAAGGTACGATCTTGCAGTAAAACAAGGAAGGCCAATTTACGGAGTAGATATAAAAATTACTAATGATAATTATGAAAAACTACAAAATAATGGAAAAGATTTTGGAAATTTATGGGTCAAAGGCCTTTGGATATGTTCTGGATATTTAAATTTAGATAATAAAGAAAATGATAATAATGATGGATGGTTTTTAACAGGAGACGTCGCTACTATTGATGAAGATGGTTATATGCAAATAACTGATAGGGTAAAGGATGTAATTAAGTCAGGTGGAGAGTGGATTAGCTCTATAGAAATAGAGAATATTGCTGCTTCACATCCTAATGTAAATGAAGCGGCGGTGATCGGAGCTATTCATAAAAAGTGGGATGAAAGACCAATTCTGATAATAGTTCCAAAAGATAAAGTTTCAAAAGAAGATATTTTGATGTTTCTCAAATCAAAAATAGCAAAGTGGTGGATTCCTGACGATATTATATTGGTTGACAAACTTCCGTATACAGCAACTGGAAAAATTAAGAAAATTGAACTCAAGGAAAAGTATAAAAACCATTTACTTAAATGAAATAGAGCTAGTCGTCTTCATATAGAAAATGATGAAAATTAGCAACTAAATCCTGAGCTCTTTTTGAGATTAAATCTACTTGTGCGATTTTATCTTGTATGAGTTTTCTGTTGTGATTAATTCTTGAATTGTTTCTGAAAATATTAATTATATTTTCTTTTTGCAAGCTAAATAGGCTATTAATTTCAGCATCACTAAACTTGGTTTTTTTTCGCTTTCCTTTAAACTTTTTATAATTTTTAAGTGCATCTTCAAGAAAGTTTACTAATTCTTGGTTAACTACTCTAGACTCTTCTACTGCTTCCATCATCAAGTCATTTGAACTAATTATCTTTTCTGTAACCGCAGCTGTTTTCTTATTTATTTCGATCCTTTTCTTCAAATAATCGAACAAGTTTATATTACTACTTTCTTTGACTATTATCCTTCTGGCTCTTTCTAATTGTAATAACAGCAATTCTCTGGTTACATCGTAGGATTCTCTGTATGCTCCGTGAAGCGAGTCATGGTTTATACTGACTAGAGCTCTATTCTTTTTTATTAGTATAGTATTTTCCTGAACTATATCCTCTAATTCATCAAATTTTTTCTGTGTCATTTAATTTGCCATCTGTATCATTTGTATCTACGTTATCTAATTTTTCTTTTATGCTGTCAATCCTATTTTTTAAATTTTCTGAGTCTAATTTACTTTTTTCATACATTAAATTATATTTATTTATCTCTTTTACATAATCTTGACTTTTACTATTTGAGTCTGCAAGTCTATGGTAGGTGCTACGCAACATACCCATAATTACTGGATGTGTCTTACTTATTATTCTTTCAAGTTCTTTCTTGAAAATTTTTTTTGCGACAAGGTTTGTTTTTGCTTTTGCCGTAACAGAATGAGACCGATTTAAGTAACAACTTATTTCCCCAAAAACTTCATCTGGTCCAGCTTGACCAAGTGATATGCCGTCTTTACTAAAAAATTCAACTAACCCTGTAACAATTAAATAAGCATATTCTGGAGGATCACCTATTTTATATATGGTTTCTCCTTGACTCCAAACTGCTGCATCTTTTTTATTCATATTTCAACTTTTCTATACTATACTACTACAGAGGAGTAATTTTGTCAGGAAAAGAATTTTTAAGGTCCGTGGACCAAGTTTTTGAAAATGCCGCCAAAGCTGCGAAAATTCCAAGTTTTCTTGCAAGTCAAATTAAGACTCCTAATTCTACATATAAAGTAAATTTTGGTGTTAAAATTAAAAACCAAATATCAACATTTACTGGGTTTAGATGTGTTCATTCAGACCATCTTGAACCAGTAAAAGGAGGTATTAGATTTGCTGTAGGTTCTGACCAAGAAGAAGTTGAGGCTTTAGCTGCATTAATGACATACAAATGTGCTCTAGTTGATATACCTTTTGGAGGTTCAAAAGGTGCTTTAATTGTAGACCCTAGAAATTATTCAAAATTTGATTTAGAAAGAATAACTAGAAGATTTGCGCAAGAGTTAATAAAGAGAGACTTAATAAATCCTTCGCAAAATGTTCCCGCCCCAGATATGGGTACTGGAGAGAGAGAAATGGCTTGGATCGCTGATGAATATAGGCGATTAAATCCTACCGATATAAATTCTTCAGCATGTGTTACTGGAAAGCCCATCAATAAGCAGGGAATAAGAGGTAGAACAGAAGCAACAGGTAGAGGCGTTCAATATGCTATTAGAGAATTCTTTAGACACGATAAAGACAAAAAAATAGCAAAATTAGAAGGGACAATAGAAGGTAAAAACATTATTGTACAAGGGTTAGGAAATGTTGGTTATCATGCCGCAAAGTTTTTATCAAAAGAAGATGGGGCAATAGTTACTGCTGTAATAGAAAGAGATGGTGCTATCATAAATGACAAAGGGATAGATATAGAAAAGCTACATAAATATATTAGAAAAACAGGCGGTGTTAAAAATTATAAAGGTTATCAAAAGAATGGTGTAGAGTTTTTGAAGAAAAATTGCGATATTTTGATTCCTGCTGCATTAGAGGGTGTTATAAATCATAAGAATGCAAAAGAAATTAATGCTAAACTTATTGTAGAAGCAGCTAATGGTCCAATCTCTTATGAAGCAGATAAAATTCTTAGAAAAAATAAGGTAATAATCCCTGATTTGTATGCTAATGCAGGCGGTGTAACAGTTTCTTATTTTGAATGGGTTAAAAACCTTGCAAAAATAAGACTCGGAAGATTGCAAAAGAGAGAAGAAGAAAATAGGGCAATAAAATTAATAAAGTTAATAGAGAAATCTACAGGTAATGCTATTTCAGAGGTAGATAAAAATTCTATTTTAAAAGGAGCTGACGAAGTAGATTTAGTAAGGTCTGGTTTAGATGACACTATGCGCACTGCATACCAGGCAATGTCATACAAATGGCATTCTGAAAAACTAATTAAAGATTTAAGAACAAGTGCTATGTCATTAGCACTTGAGAAGATATCAAAATCATACGAAACATTAGGAATTTAGAAGTTATAATTTTTTTTATTTATCATCACTTTTAACTCAATAAGTTAAAAGGGAAGTCAATATTAAAAAATTTTTTTTTTTTTTTTCAATATTTTGTATGCTTTTTCTATAAAATAACACTATGTAGATTAAGTAGTTATTTTATTATTTCAAATATAATCTATAATAATTTTATGGATGATTCGGTAATTAAAGTTTTAAGAAGAAATGGATCTTGGCAAAAGACAAGCCAGGTAAAAAAAGAGAATTCTAAAAATAGATTTCAATCTAGGGAAAAAGATACAGAGTTTCTGCTAGACCAAAAATTTGGTGTTTTAGCTCAGGAAATAAAAAAGAGAATGAAAATTAAGTCTGAGTCCTCTGACACAGCGCTCAAAACTAATGAAAATGATAAACCTTTTAATAACACAAAAAGGCAAAATGAAAACTATATTGTTAGTAGCAAAGTTAAGGCACGAATACTTCCATATTTGTTAGATATTCAACAACTAGCAAATGAGAGAGCATTGCTAGAAAAAAATATTAATCAAATCGATATTAAACTTCAAAGTATCAAGAATAATATTGAGGTTTTTAGAAAAGAGTACGAACAAGAGCTTAAGAATATGCAAAAAAACATAGATTTCTTTGAACATAGCTTGGATTTAATAGATGATATTAAAGGTGGTGAAAAATGACAGCAAAAAGAGGAAAAATTTTAACTTTTGCTAATCCTAAAGGAGGAGTTGGTAAAAGTACTTTATCTTGTTTAATTACTGCAATGCTTAAGTGGAGTAATAACTATGATAATGTTCAATTGATCGACGCTGATAAACAAGGAAGTTCTGTTAGATTGTTACAGAGAATATGTTCAAATATTCCTTGTAGTCATTACCCTATATCTTATGAATATGACAAACTTAACATTATGTTATTAGAACAACTTATTAGCAATTACAGGATGAGAAAAAATAATGTTTTAGTTATTGATACTCCTGCAAGACCTGACCAAGAAGGAGTCGACCTTATTTCAAAATCACATGCTGTTATAGTACCAGTTTCTAATACGTTAGCAGAACTGCCAGTCACCTTAGATTTTGTTAAAAAGCTAGACTCAGCTAAAGAAAGATTTAAAAGAATACATCCACACATTGTCATAATACCTAATAAAATTCATGCAAACAGAAAGCATTTAAAAGATTTTGTTGAATATTTCGACAACCTTGATGTTGTTATTGGCCCACCAATACACGATAGTTCTTTTATTAGAAAGGTTTATATACAGAATTACAGCATAAACAAGATAGAAAAAGAGACAATCTTTAATGACCTAGACAAAGTATTAACATTTCTCAAAAAATATGTGATGGACGAAGAGCTTGACGAAATCTATAGATTAGATAATAAATACGACAGAGCAACTAATATATCACTTATAAAATAAAATACTATTTACAGGTTAACTAAGTTTCATTTATTTATTTTGCATTTTCTATATGTGTTGTAACTGACGATGTAAAATCACCAATAATAAAAATCAAAATTAAGACTGTAAATCTTAATTTTATACTATATATAATCTAAAATACCCAAACAAACGTACTTGATATTATTGAATAAGTGATTTAAATTATGCTACATAGTAATATTTGTAATAAAAGTTATATGAAAGTAACAAAGCCATCAAAGAGTGGTGAAAATTCAAGTGAAAAGGAATTTGCGCACTGCATGTATGAAATCGCTTTCAACCAAGATAGAGAAGCGTTTGCTAAAATATTCAAATTCTTTGCACCAAGATTAAAAAGTTATTTTATGAAAGCTGGTGCTAACGAAGCGCAAGCAGAAGAGGTTATACAAGAGGTTATGATAGCAGTATGGACCAAAGCTGCAAGCTATGATAAGAAAAAATCTTCAGTAAGTACTTGGATTTATACAATAGCTAGAAATAAAAGAATAGACAAAATTAGAAAAGAAAAGAGACATTACCTAGTTGAATCTGATGAAGGATTAGAAGTACCTATGCCATCTACACAAGAGCAAGATATCTTTTCGGTGCAATTAACAAAAAAAATAGAAAATTGTCTGCAAACTTTACCTATAGAACAAGCTGAACTTTTAAAGCTTTCTTATTTTTATGAAAAAACTCATACAGATATTTCAAAGGAACTTAAAATACCTCTTGGCACTGTTAAGTCAAGAATAAGATTAGCATTAAACAAAATGAAAAATATGGCGGAGATTAATTAATGGGTTCAGATTGTATAAAAAAACATCCTACTAGTGATATGTTAATAAATCATGCTATGGGGAACTCTTCAGAAGCAGAGTCTTTGATTATTTCCGCACATTTGTCCTATTGTAGTGATTGCAAAAAGGATGTTTATGAGTATGAGAATTTAGCTGGTGATTTCTTGCTAGAACATGATAAGGTTGAATTATCATCCGAATTATTTAAAAAAGTTTTAGAGGCTGTGGGTACTCAGGAGCAGATAGAAAATAAAATTAATTATGTTGACTATAAAATAATTAGTAATTTAGACGATAAAGGAATAAGAATTCCGTCTTTTGTATCAAAATATTTGAATTCTAAGCTTGACACTTCTCATTGGAATACAGCTATAAATAATGTCAAATATACAGATCTGATTTTTAAGGACAATAATTTTAAGGGTAAATTCCTAGAAATTCCACGAGGAAGATCAATGCCAAAACACGGACACGAAGGTTATGAGGCCACCTTAGTTTTGCACGGAGGATATTCTGATGAAATAGGACATTATAACAAAGGTGATTTAGTTTTAGCAAATGATAGTCATGTTCACAGTCCAGTAGCTTCAAATGAAAGTGGTTGTCTTTGTCTGGTAATTTATTCAGGTTCAATAAAATTTAAGGGAATATTGGGTTCTATTCTTAATTTATCCAAATTCTAAATGAGTAAAATCATATTCATTACTGGAGCATCTTCTGGTATTGGCAAAAGTGTGGCTGTCGAATTTTCCGAAAAAAAATGGATTGTATTAGCTTCGGCTAGAAGAGTAAATATATTAAAAAAAATGTCTGAACAGGCAGAAAAAAAAAATAGTGGTTTAATTATACCTATAAAAATAGATATAACTAATGAAATAGAAGTAAAAGCTAAAATAAGTAGAGCTTTTAAAATATATGGTACTCCAGACATATGTATGTTAAATGCAGGTACAAACAATCCTAATGAAAAAAAGATTATGAATCTTAAAGAAACAAAGAACATTTTCAAAATAAATTATTTTGGAACTTTAAATTGTATAGAAACCATACTACCTTTTCTAGAAAGGTCTTCAAAAAAAACTCAGTTAGCTATAATGTCATCGGTTGCAGGATATAGAGGTTTACCTTATGCAGCAGCTTACTGTTCCTCAAAGGCATCTTTGATAAGCTTCTCTGAGTCTATTTATAACTTGTGTAAAAATAAAAACATTTTTATAAGATTAATCAATCCTGGGTTTATTAAAACACCTTTAACTGATAAGAACAAATTTCCTATGCCATTTATTATAACCTCAGATAAGGCAGCAAAAATTCTCTACAAGAAGCTAAATTATTCTAAAAAATTTGAGATAAATCTACCCTGGTTATTTTGTTTATTTATGAAGATGTTAAAACTATTACCTTACCGCTTATATTTCAGCATCACTTCTCGACTTGTTAAAAATTTATAATAGTTTTTTATATAACAATAATGTTTCTGCAAGTTTAACATTATATTTACTTACAACGGAAGTGTTAATAAGATCATTTTCTGATATTAAAAACATATTATCCTTAACTTTTAAATTGACAGGAATACGCTTAAAAAGAATTTTGAATAAATAATGCATGTGTAGACAATTACCGTTTATACTAACTTTTATTTCACCGCATACATTTTTTTCATTACCTATAAAATTATTTGGTCTTATTTTTTTAAACTTCCAATGTCTTACAAAAGATGCTTTTTCCTCATAATAGCTTTCCTTGATAAATAATTCATTATTTGTATATTTCCCTTCAAAATCTATCAACAAATTCTTCTTCTTTCTTTTTGGAAAAAATTGGATTAAATGACCTTTTGCCTGGACTTTACCACTAAAAAAATTTTCAAATATTAGTTCAGGAAATTTAAATTGATTATTATTCATACTATTTTTTTTCCAACAAGAATTGACTAACATCAATAGTTCCAGCTTTAAATCCTTCTTCGCAGTAACATAAATAGTACTCCCATAATCTTTTGAATTTATCATCAAAACCTAATTTTTCAATTTCATCCCAGTTTTTAAGGAAGTTTAGTCTCCAAATTTTTAATGTCTTTGCATAATCAGAAGCAAATGAAAGGTGCTCATTAAAACTAAGGTTATTTTTTTTTGCGAGACATTTAAGTGTATTTTTTGTAGGCAACATTCCACCTGGAAAAATATATTTTTGAATGAAATCTTTTCTGTACTGATAGGTTATATTAATTTTTTCATTAATAGTTATGATTTGTAAAGCTGCAGAACCACCAATTTTTAAACATCTATTAATCATCTTAAAATACTCACTCCAATTCTTTTTACCAACTGCCTCAAACATTTCAATAGAAACTATTTTATCATAGGTACTATCTACTTTTCTGTAATCTAATAATTCAATTCGTCTTCTTTCTTTAATTAAATCTTTTACATATTTGTATTGAGCATTTGAGATCGTTATTCCTGTAATATCTGATCCTATGTTTTTTAAAACATAGTTTATGAATCCTCCCCATCCACAACCGATCTCTAAGACTTTACTATTCCTTTTAATGTTTGCCAGCTTTATTAAGCTTCTATACTTATTATTCTGAGCTTCTTCTAAAGAGTTATCTTTGCTTTTATAAATTGCTGAAGAATAGGTCATGCTTTTATCAAGCCATTTAGAATAAAACTTATTTCCTAAATCATAATGGAATTGTATTTGTTTTTTGCTTTTTCTTATCGTATTTGAGGCATAATAAGAAAAATACTTTAAAAAGAATTCTGAAAATCTAAAAGCAATATTAAAAGACTTTAATATTCTAATATTTTTGACTCCAATAGAAAGAACACCAGACAGGTTGGATGTTTCCCATTCTCCTTTAGAGTAACTATAGCCACCACTAGATAATCCTAAAAAAAACAACCTAAAAAGTGATCTAAGTTTTTTTACTTTTATTATAGAAGCTTTAGTTCTATCACCTATGCTTAATAATTCTTTGTTAGGTAGCATAATAACTAAATCTCCTTTCAATTTAGATTTTATGCTTCTAAATAAAAAAAATAATAATAATTTATAAACTATTTTCATTTGCACTCTTTCCACTAACTAGTCAGGTTACTTTTTTTCTCTTTAGGACATTTATAAAATTTAAGACCTTTAAGAAATAATAAAAGAGCTTCGTAGTGAATTCCAGCAATTATTTTAATGGTCATAAAGGGAATTAAAAAAAATTGTTTGATTAGATTAGAATTATTTATTTCCACTGCTTTTCCTGTAAAAGAAGCTACTAGATTTTCATTTTTAGCGTTATAATTTATGAATATAGATAGTTTATCTTTTTTGCTAAAGCTTTTAAAGTTATAGGTTCCTTCCATTCCCATAAATGGAGATACATGAAATACTTTCTTTATTTTAAGATCATGGTTATTTTTGTCATAAGCATTTTTTATTAAGTAAAAATGTCTCTGTCCAAATGTATTATGAACTTCATAAATTTGCGCAATAACCATTTTTTTAGAATTTACACAGGTGTATACTGATAAAGGGTTGAAAACATAGCCTAAATATCTAGGATAGGTAAGTAGGAATATATTTGATACTTTTTCATTTAAATTATTTTTCTTAAGCACCTTTTTAATCCATTCTATTAAGTTTTTTTCCTTTTTAGGACCATGATCTTTAAAGTAAAAAGAGAGTAAATTAAAGCTATTTATTGAAAAAAAAGGAATATTTTTAAATATTTTATTTATTCTTAGAAGGTCAAAATATATATAAAAAACTTTATATTTGAAATGGTGTTTTTTTGGTTTCATTCTATAATGAAATACTCTGCCTTTATAAAGATTGTTCTTTAAAAGATTTTTATTACAAAGACTCATTAAAATCTATCCCAAATAGTTTTGCCACGTTTATTGCAGATTTTACTCCGTCCTCATGAAACCCATAACCTGTCCAAGCACCAACATAGTATATTTTGTCTTTTCCCTGCAAGTATTTTAAATTTTTCATAAGCTCTCTTCTGTCATTTTTAATTAATGGATGTTTCATTTTTAGCATTTTTATAGTTTTGCTTTTTTCTGGAACTAATTTTCTTGGTGGATTTAGAGTTACGTATACATCTTCATAATCTCTTATATTTTGAAGTCTATTTATCCAATAAGTAACACATATCATATCTGTTTTTTTTCTTTTTAAAAGATCAGCTTCGTTTAAAATAACATTCCACGAAGACCATACTTTTTTATTTTTTGGCATAAGACGCCTATCTTTGTGTACATATATGGTGTTAGATTGATATGATTCGGATGAGAAAAAGCTTTTCTCTAAATTATTAGGGTGTTTAAGTATATTTAAAACATCCTCAGAATGGGTAGCAAAAATTACTTTTTTATATTTTCTTTTAAAATTAGTTCCTTCTACAGAACAATATTCTTTATATCTAATAACTTTTTCTATCTGTTTATTTTTAATAACATTTCCATTTAATGAATGGATTATTTTTTTAACATAATTACTGCTACCATTTTTTATAGTTCTCCACTTGGGTCTTTTAAATAAGTTTAGAAGTCCATGGTTATTCAAAAAAAATAAAATCGAATAAATGGGCATTTTCATTACATTGGTTTGAGATGTCGACCATATAGCTCCGCACATAGGAGTAAAATATTTAAGAGTAAAACTTTTAGAAAATTTGTTCTTATTTAAAAAATCCTTAACAGTCATAAAATTCTGGTGATTATTTAAAATTAATTTCTTTGACTTATAATTAAACCTTAATATATCAATTATCATAGTCCAAAAACTTATAGATAAGAAATTTTTTAAATTGTTGCTAAAAGCCATAAGACCTCTACTCCCATACTCAAAAAAATTATCTTTATCTGTTACCGAAAAAGACATATCACTTCTTTCACAACTTACTTTAAAAAAATTTAATAGTTTTTTAAAATTAGGATAGTTTTTGTCGTTAAAAACTAAAAAACCTATATCAAAATGAATAGTATTTTTTTTTCCATTATGGTTTGATAATTTACTTTTTATAGTACAAGCATGACCA
>MDTD01063991.1_pt1 | contig 14570 bp, 2 predicted proteins | sample 811221 | NCBI WGS metagenome assembly MDTD01 (sample SAMN05326646, study PRJNA326480) | marine metagenome | isolation source: seawater | place: Pacific Ocean: South West | collected 2011
TATCGATTCTGGTTGATGATGGGCAGGGCGGTCAAGCCACACAGGATTACACCATACTGGTTTTACCTGCTGAGGGTAATCATGCGCCGGTGATTACAACATTGCCAAACTTGAGCGTTGCATCCAGTGTGACAAACGATAGTGGCATTCGCTCCGTCGCATTTAATACAACCGTTCGTGATTTTGATTATTCACATCCTGATTTCCAATCCTTCCTCTCAGGCCAGATCAATAATCTGGTGATGGATCAGCTTGGTACGGACCGAACACCTGTAGCCAATACTGAAAATTCGTCGTTCTATAGTGCAATCACATCCGCTGAGTCGTTCTACGATTGGTATCACGATGTCGAGGGTGTGAATATGACTGCCCAGATACCGTTGGTCTTTACTGAGACCGAAGAAGGTTCAGGATTGTTTGTGTATAACAGTAGTTCCTTCTTCCCGATCAATGGCATGTTGTTACAGGAAGGTTCCGGTGGCACAAACTATGCCTTCACACTTGAGATGCATTCCACATTCACCTATCTGGGAGGTGAGACATTTAACTTCACGGGTGACGATGATGTCTGGGTCTTTATCGATGATCAACTTGCTGTGGATATTGGCGGTGTGCATGGTGCGGTTTCCAAGTCAGTCAATCTTGATGATCTGAATCTGACGATTGGAGAGAGTTATACATTTGACCTGTTCTTTGCTGAACGTCATACCTCAGAATCAAATTTCCGTGTTTCGACGACGCTGCAGCTCGGTGATTTTCAGCAGTATGACTACGATGTTAATGCGATTGATGCTGATGATGATGTGCTGACTTACGAGTTGCTTGATGCACCTGAGGATGCAACGATTGATTCTGAAACAGGCGAGATCACATGGCAGCCCAGTGAACTTGGCACGTACAGTTTCACGATGCAGGTCAGAGATGGTAAAGGTGGATTTGATTCACAGACATGGGAAGTTGAAGTCAAGGAATTGTATTCAGATAATCAGGACCCCGTGTTCGACTCAACGCCGACGGTACTTGATGCTCAGGTGGGGCGTGCATGGGTCTATGACGCCGATGCAACGGATCCCGATGGTGACCGTGTGCTGTATTCCCTGCTTCAATCGCCTGTGGATGATGACAATCTTATCGATAGCACGACTGGTGTTTTGACGTGGACACCGACAGCAGCAGGTCAATACACCTTTACTATTAGAGCTATTGATGACTTTACAGGTCGATCAGATCAGACATTTGTTGTTAACGTGGTTGAGTCAGATGATCCTGTTAATACACCGCCGATCTTCTCGACGACGCCTGAACTTGAAATTGAAGCGGGGCAAACATGGACTTACGACTTTGCCGCGATGGATGCCCAAGCTGATGCCGTGACATATCGTTTGTCTTTAGCACCCGAGGGAATGGTCCTTGATGCTGATTCACATCAATTGATTTGGCAGACACAGTCGGATCAAACCGGATCACACAAGATCATTCTCAGCGCGACCGATAGTCTGGGAGAAGTGTCTGCACAGGTCTTTACCCTGAACGTGCAAGCAGCCAACCGTGCACCAGGATTTGTAACCACCGCCATCGACGATGCCGTGGTGGGCAACATATATCAGCAGAAAATTGAAGCGATTGATCCAGATGGTGATACATTGAGTTTCAGCTTGATCGATCCTGCATCCGGTATGGTGATTGACCCGGATACCGGTTTGATTGAATGGACACCATCTCTTACGGATATTGGTGATCGTGAAGTTACCGTTCGCATTGCAGATGGACGTGGCACGTTCGTTGAGCGAACTTTTACTTTCAGCGTTTCTCAACTTGCAGTCAATTCGATACCCGTCATCACTTCGGTGCCCACGGGCCCGGCACTGGCGGATGCGGATTACCGTTATATTGTGACGGCTGAGGATGCCGATGGTGATGTTCTGTCTTACAGTCTGACGCAATCCCCTGTGGGAATGACCATTGATGAACATACCGGTGAGTTGAGTTGGTTGCCAGGTCAGGAATTCATTGGCAACACGGTTGACGTTGCGATTCGGGTTGGCGACGGTCGTGGCGCCTATACAACACAGTCATTCAGTTTACCTGTGTCTGAACAGTCGATTGAAAACAATACTTTGCCAACGATCACGTCTGATCCGACCGGTCCTGCAACGGTGGGGCGTCAGTACCGTTATGTCATTGTTGCAAGTGATGCCAATGGTCAAACGCTGACCTATTCGCTTGCCAACGGGCCTGAAGGTGCAGTGCTTGATCCTGTGACAGGTGTTTTGACATGGACACCCGTAGATCATCAGGCTGGAACGCACAGCATTGTCATCGAGGTATCCGATGGACTTGACACTGTGAGTCAGTCCTTCGATCTGGAAGCAGTCGTTGATAGCAATAATTCTGCGCCCGATATCGATTCATTGCCAACTGGTCCGGCGGTGGTCGGTTTGCCTTGGCAGTATGCGATTCAGAGCAGCGATATCGATGGTGATGAAGTGATTTTGACATTGACCGATGCACCGGTTGGTGCGGTATTGGATGCGCAAACCGGTATTTTGTCCTGGGCACCTGATGCTGACGGACTGTACAGCTTTACGGTGACAGCTGCTGACGGACGCGGTGGTTTGGTAAGTCAGAGTTTTGATCTACTGGTCAATTTGCCTGAAAACGCAGTCAATACTGCTCCTGTGATTTTAACCACACCGGCTGGTTCAGCCATTGCGGATGAGCTTTATACTTACTCTTTTGCAGCCAGTGATGCGGATGGTGATCCACTTACATACAGTCTTGATACCACCATTGTCGGTATGAGTATTGATGCGCAGACGGGAGTACTGACCTGGACGCCGGACAACAGTTTGATTGGAACCTCACAATCGGTGGTGATACGTGTTGATGATGGGCGTGGCGGCATCTTGACTCAGAGTTTTGATTTGGATGTGGTTGACAATGTCCCGGAAAATAATGCAGCGCCGATCATTACGTCGACACCATCAGGTTCACCGATGGTTGGGCGTTTGTACCGTTATCAGGTGACCGCCACTGATGCGAATGGTTCGACGCTGTCATATGCGTTAAGCGATGCTCCACAAGGGATGCAGATCGATGCAACGAGTGGACTGTTAACATGGACACCTGGCGATGGCCAGCTGGGTGATGCGTCGGTTGTACTGACGGTGACCGATGGCACGAATACTGTCAGCCAATCCTTTACTCTGACGGTACTCAGTGACGCTAATAATAACTTACCAACGATAGGTTCGACACCTTACGCGACTGCAGCGGTTGATCGTCCCTATCAGTATCAGGTCGTAGCGGCAGATTCGGATGGCGATGTTCTTCGCTATGGCCTGGTTGATGCTCCGGTCGGTATGCAAATCAATGAATCGACAGGCTTGCTCACCTGGACACCGACAAGTGTTCAGGAAGGCGAACATACCATTGCAATCAATGTCTACGATGGGCGTGGTGGTGTCGCCATTCAGACAATGAGTTTGCAGGTTTCGATGCCCAAAGATAATCAAGTGCCGGTTATTGACAGTCAGCCGCGCATCACAACACAGATTGACACACATTACCGTTATGACATTTCCGCTAATGATCCGGACGCCAGTGGTAATGAACAGTTGATTTATACGCTTCTCCAGGCTCCATCTGGTATGTCAGTTAACAGCAGTGGTGCTTTGACGTGGACACCTGATAGTAGCCAGTTGGGTAATCATGATGTGGTGCTTGAAGTGACTGATTCGCAGGGTGCATCCCAATCCCAAAGTTTCACTTTGACGGTGACTCAGGAAGCAACCAATCAGGCACCGGTGATCACATCAATTCCTGATGTCGCTGCAAAGGTTGGAAATACTTATCGCTATGAATTGAAAGCAAGTGATGCGGATCATGATACCGTGGTCTTCCTGTTGGAAAATGCCCCGCAAGGCATGTCGATAACACAGACTGTTTCCGGTCATGCAATTTTGACTTGGCAGCCTGATGTCGATCAACTCGGGCAGCATACCATTGAAATTACGGCCATGGACCCATACGGCTTAAGCACGAGTCAAACCTTCACACTTCAAGTTTATGGCGGTAATGCAGCACCGTTGTTCAGTACTACTGCTAACACACAAGCTGTCGTTGGTCAGTCCTACAATTACACAGTGAATGCAGTGGATCCAGATGGCGATCATGTCACGTATCAATTGCTTGCAGGACCAGGCAACATGAGCATTGACGCAGAGTCCGGTGTGATCAGTTTCACGCCGATTGCCAGTCAGGAAGGGACAATTGACAATATCACCGTTGCAGCCATCGACGAACTTGGTGCCTTTAGCAAACAAACATTTTCGTTGGTTGTCCAGGCTGCTCCGCCCAACGTACGGCCTGAGATCACTTCCAGTCCGACCACCTTCGCCATTGTGGGGGTTCCTTACGAATATCAGATGCAGGCAACGGACGCAGATGATCCGACCGGGCAGACATTGACCTATAGTCTGTTGTCAGGTCCTGCTGATGCCAGCTTGGATGCCAATACCGGTTTGTTGACATGGACGCCGTCTGAATCGACGATCACTCAGTTCTCGATTGCAGTGTTCGATTCACAAGGCGCAGGTTCAGTTCAGAATTTCTCGATCCAGTCCCGTGCAAACAATGCGCCCGTGATCAACTCCACGCCCATCGAATCAGTTACGGCAGGGGCGTTGTATCGTTACTCCATTCTCGCAAACGATCCTGATGGGGATGCCATCACCGTGGAGTTGGTTGATGGACCTGCGGGAATGGTGTTAGACCAATACAACAGATTGGTCTGGAGTGGTTCGGATACGGCGGCATCTGAGCCTGGCACCAGTTACACCGTGACCGTGCGTGTGACGGATACATTCGGTTCGCAAGCGCTACAGATATTTGATTTGACGGTCGTTGCAGATAATCAAGGCCCGACGGCTTACGTCGTACCTTCCACGCAGACGCCTGCGATCAATCAACCATTGTCTATTGCAATCGTGGTATCCGATAACGTTGGTGTTGCATCACGTAGCATCTCCGTCAACGGCACACCATTGGCTGTCAATGACCAGGGAATTGCAACCTACACGCCAACTGAGATTGGCTCCTTGCTCATCGAATACTCAGCGACCGATCTTTCCGGCAATACCACCACTGATTCGCTGGAACTCTTTGCCTACGATCCGACGGATGTGTCGCGACCTGTGGTAAGCATTGCATCGCCGCTTGATGATGCAACCATCACCCAGGTGACTGATATCGTCGCCACAGTCACCGACGATAACCTCGTCAGCTATACGTTAGCTTTCGCTGACATCAACGACATGGTCTTTAGCACTATCGCCACCGGTACGGAAAATGTCACCGACGGCATCCTCGGCCAATTCGATCCCACCATCATCAAGAACGGTACTTACGTCCTGCGTCTGACTGCGGTCGATGCAGGCGGTAACGTCTCCACCGATGATGCGATCCTCGAAGTCGACTCCAATGCCAAGATCGGCAACTTCAGTCTCGGCTTCACTGATCTCTCCACGTCGCTAGGCGGTCTGCCCATCACCATTGGGCGTACATATGACACGTTAAACGCAGATGAAATCGGTGATTTCGGCTATGGCTGGAATCTGGACTTGTTCGAAATGGATATTCGTACCGATGTGGACTTTGGTGAATCCGAGCTTTCGGACATTGGTATTATCCCATCGCTCCAGCATGGCACACGTCTGCATGTAACATTACCTGACGGCACCAAGCAGAGCTTTACCATGCAGGTTGTGCCGATCAACTCAACAGCTGCAGCAGGCTTGTTGGCCTACACATTGAGCATGTATCGTGTTGAATTCGTACCTGATGCGGATAACACTTCCACACTCACCACCACCTTGCCTCAACTCCAGGTGTTCATGAATGAATATGGTGAATTGGAAACCGGCGCCGGCATGCCGTTTAACCCTGCTTCACCGTACCTGGATATCGACTACATCATGACCACGCAGGACGGTACCGAGTTTCTGTTGGATGGCAATACGGGTGAGTTATCCACCATCACGGATCGTCAGGGCAATCGCCTGGAAGTCTCTGATGACGGTATTCGCACTGTCATGCCTTCCGGTGAAATTGCTGCGGAAATCAGCTTTACCCGTGATCAACTTGGTCGCATCAAACAGATCACTGATACTGCCGGTGCAACCATTAATTACACCTATGACACCAAGGGTGATCTCGTCGCGGTCACAGATCGTGTCGGCTCGACCACCACATTCATCTACAACCCCGATGAAGCCGCAGGTCGTGAACATTACCTGACGAGTATCGAAGATGCCCGTGGCGTATCCGTCATGAATCTGAACTTCGACGAAACCACCGGTCGCATCATCAGTCTTGCCGACGCTTCGGGGGCAGCGATTCCGTTTAACTATGATCTGAACCCACCCCAATTACCTGACGGCTACACGCGCGAAACACTCGCCGATGCCGATGACGTTCCCACCGAAATCATCCGTGATGCTCGTGGTAATACTGTACGCCAACTCCAACGGCTCAGTGACAACGGCACCGTCAACGACACCACCGACGATCTCTGGTCTGTCACCGTCTACGAATACGATGCCAACGACTACCGTACCCGTACCAGTGAAACCTTCCAGGCCACCGGTGATGCTGCCTATACCGATGCACCCACCACGTGGCTCTCCGAAGCGGACTACGATCCCTTTGGTAACGTGCTTTCCACCACTGACGCCCTGGGCAACACAACCTACTTCACCTATGACCGCTACGGCAGTCTACTCACCACCACCGATGCCCAAGGCAACACCACACGTAATACCTACAGCGACACCGGCCTACTCACGCAAACTGCCGACGCACTGGGCAACGTCACCAGCTATGCCTACGATTCCAACGGCAACATGACTGCCGTCACCGACTCCAACGGCAACGTGGTCTCCACCTTCGTCTACGACAGTAAAAACCAGTTGCTCGCCACCACCGATATCAATGGCAACAGTCGCTACTTCAAGTACGACCACGGCACTTCCGGGGCAGGTAACCAAACCCATAGCTGGTCCTATGAAGATGGTTACACCACCGTCAGTGTCACCGAGTACGATGCCGCCCAACGTGTCACCGCAAGCTACAGCTACACACTCAATGGCGAATACACCGGCACAGAGACCGATCGCGCAGCCATCTTGACGGCCATCCAATCCGTATCACCCACGTCCTACTCATCAACCACATACTCCGAGACCGGTCAGGTCCAAACCACCACCGATCTCTATGGCAATGTCAGCCAGAGTATGTATGACGTGCGTGGCAATCTCGTCCAATCTCGCTCGCGTGCATACATGGAAAATGGCACGCCCATCTGGTCCGTCACCCGCACGTTCTATGATGAAAACGGCCGGTCCATCGCCAGCACATCACCGTTCTTCACCGATGATGCCCCCGGAAGTGGCAACCTACTCACCGATCTCAACGACATCGACGAACTCCGCGTCAGCTACAGCATCTACGATGCCCTCGGTCGCGTCATCGAAACGCAGTACCTCAAGGGTGTCACCATCGACATCGCACCCGATGCTGAGCATGACGGCTTGTATGTCACCAGCTTCACCTATCCCACCACGCCCGACATCCAGACCAGCAGCCAAACTGTCTACGATGCCGCAGGCCGTGTCTATCAAAGTATTTCCACCACCGGCACCGTCACCACCTACGAATACGACACCGCCGGCCGCCAAATCCGTACCACCCTTGATGTCGCCCCCGGAAGTGGTGACCCCGATGACCAACAGGTCACTGAAGTCGAATATGATTCCCTCGGACGCCAAACCCTCACCCGTGACGCCCTGGGCAACGAGATGCGTTACACCTATGACGCACTGGGTCGCCTTATTCAGACGACTTATGCAGATGGTACCACCACCAGCACCGAGTACGACAACCTCGGCCGCCGCATCAGCGTAACCGACCAACTCGGCCGTACCACGCAATACGAATACGACGATGCAGGCCGCACCACTGCGGTGGTGTTGCCGGAGGTTGTTGATCCGTTAACCGGTGAATTGACGAATCCACGCTACGAATACGGCTACGATGATCAAGGTCAGCAGACCAGTATCACCGATCCCAACGGCCACACGACGAACTTCACCTACGATCACCTTGGCCGTCAGATCACCCGCACCTTGCCGCTGGGCACACTCACCGGCGTCGAATCCTCGCACTACGATGGCCGCACCTTGGCAGACTTGATTACATCGGGCGACGATATCACCGCATCGACCGCCCTTGGCCAGTCCGCGTACATGGTCGACTTCGAAGGCAACATCACCGGCTATCTCTACGACAACAGTGCTCTAGGCTCCGGCCGCACCACGCAGGTCAATTACTATTCCGCCGATGATCTGGCTGCCTCGGGCATCACCATCGCCGTCGGCATGACCCCAGCTCAAATCCGTGCAGACTTAGCCGGCATCACCGCCGCCCGAACCGTCAGTTACACGTATGATGACGAAGGCCGCATTGTCGAAACCAACGACACGGCTCATGGTTCCGGGGGCGGTATCACCACCAACACCTACAACGACGAAGACCAACTCGTCCGCATCGCATCACCCGAAGGCATCATCAACTACGCCTACGACGATCTTGGCCAGCTCGTCCGTACATGGACAGGTGATACCGTATCAAGCGTAGACGGTGGCACACCCACCACCGAAAACGTCTACACCTACGACACACTTGGCCGCCTTGTCACCGTTACCCAAACATGGCGGCAAGCGATTGACATCGCCGACGAGACGACAAGCTACACTTACGACCTCAATGGCAATCTGGCCACACAAGTCACCGAGTGGAACAATGTCGTGTCGGATTATGACTATGATGAAATGAATCGCCTGACGCACTTAACGCACTTCGTGGATAGCGACGGTGATCGTATACTGGATGACATGTCCGAACAGACATTAGCCCAGTTCGACTACAGCTACCTTGCTGATGGCACGCGCAGTCAGGCCGTGGAAACCGACGACCTCGGCGATGTGACGACGATCACTTGGGATTATGATGGCCTGAACCGTCTCGTCTCCGAAACATCCGAAAGCACCAACGATGACCGGGACTACTCGGATGCGTTCACCTACGATTTATCCAGCAATCGCCTGACGCAAACCCACACCACGTTGTCGGACGTGGTGACAACGGTGTACTTCTACGATGCCAATGATCGTCTGCTTGCAGAGGTGAAGGACAGCACCGCAGATGATTCACAAGACACCTTCACCGAATATACCTACAACAATACAAACCAAACCGGCAAGACTGTCTATGAAGGCACCACTTCCGGTGGCAGTGATATCACCAGCAGCGTGACCTATACCTACGACGCATCCGGTCGCATGGTGATGGTCCAAACCGACAGCGACGGTGACGGCAACATCAACAGCACTGTTACCTACACTTACGACACCAGCAGTCACCGTGTCACCGAAACGACAAGTGACCCCGGAAGCGGCACAACCACCACCCGCAGCTTCCTCTTCGACCCGCAAAACGCCACCGGCTACGGCAAACAGATCGAAGAACACGTCGACGGCCAACTCAGCAAAACCTTCATCATCGGCCACATGATCATCGCCCAACACAATGCCACCAACGGCCTGCTCAACTTCATCCAGGACGGCCACGGCAACACCCGTGCGTTGGTCAATATAGCTGCGTCCATTGTCCAACGCTTCGCCTTCGACGCCTACGGCAAGACACTAACCGCCGAAAACTACACCCTCGCGGACAATGCCATAACCATGTGGCTGAATCCCGACGGTGTCTACTCCATCGCTACCGGCTTGACTAACCACATCATGCGCTGGCGTGACGGGGCAAGATTCTTAAGTCTGGATTCCTATGCAGGGAATGCCAGCGATCCGATTAGTTTGCATAAGTACCTGTATGCACATGCCAATCCGATTATGGGGATTGATCCGAGTGGGGAATCAATTTTGTCTGTACTGACAAATGTTGGTATCAGGTTGGGTAATCTTGCAATAAAAGTGGCTCCAGCTGCATATATAGCTTTTGTACGTCTAGGGTTCATTGCATTTCGGGCTTATCAAATGATTCCAGCGGTTCTTAATGGTTTACTTATAGGTACTGTTGTTGTTGATGTTGGCTTTAGTATGATTGATAAGTTAACGCAAAATAAGCAGGTGATCAATGAAACTACAGTTGCTCCGGTTAGAAGTAATGAAGTGACAGCGGTAACTCGTGGTAGAATGGTTGAACGAATCGCTGGTGCAAATTTAAGAGGAAGCTTTAAGGGGATCGATGATTTTAGAAATGGTGTTGCGACACAGATTAAATCTTATAATATTGAAGATAGCAAAGAATTGTTAAGAAGAATTGAGAGCGATTTACGCAAGTTGCAGGAAGATACATCGAAAACTATACGTGGAAGGGCTTTTGATGGAACTCGTCATGTTATAACGCATAGACAAATTCAAGCAAGACAACTTCTTGTAGCATTGCCAGAAAATACGCGAACTTGGCGGGATACTGCTTTTGTTCAGCAGTTGAGAGTACTTTCTGATCAATATAAGACCGCTATAAGACCCACAATTGTTAGGTTTTGGCGAGTAAGGAGGTAGGAAATGGGAATTATGCCATTGGTTGAGATATTTGTTAATAAAGAAGATGGAAGTTGGATTGTTCAGGGTTATGTGATTGATCCAACTCGTGGCTCTAGTGTAATGAGCGGCAAAGGCGTACGTCTGCATCGCGATATTGTAGAATCTAAAGCTTGGCAGTGTGTATGCGACAAAATGGAAGATTATGTGAACGCATCAGAGCGTCAACCAACCGATTTGGATTTTTTACCAAATTACCAAGAGAAGTTATTCTATAAAAATAATTATATCGTTGCAGTGCAAAAAATTTCTGGTGGCGAAATATCAATTTTAAAATATGACGATATTGAAGTTGATGGTTCAGGTTGTGGTGAAGATGAGCTTATTTTAAAGCTACCGACGGATTCGAAGCAATTTTATAAAACGGTCATGGACGTTGTTGGCAAAATTTAGGTGTGAAAACTTGGCATCAGAAAGAATGTTATAGGGTTAAGCATCCTCAACTATGCCTACAACGATCTGGGCCAGAAGGTTCGCACGTGGACCAGCACGGACGCCACCGGCAATGATGCCATCACCGATACACGTTACACCTATGACACCCTCGGTCGCCTCAGCACCGTCGAAGTCTTTGAACGTTTTAATGCCTACACTCCCGGAGCAGAACCCAACATAGCAGAGGAAGTGACCACGTATCACTACGATGCCGTGGGCAATCTCGATTACACCGTGATGCAAGATGTGACCCCCGGAGGTTCGAGCCTCACCACCGATTACAGCTACGACACGTTAAATCGCCTTGACGTTCTGGTTCAGTTCGTTGATATTGATGCCAACGGCACGTATGACGAGGCGACGGACGAGATGGTTGCCAGCTACGATTACGAACTGGATGCAGCAGGTAACCGAATCAGCGCGACTGAAACGGTGGACGGCTACACGTACCAATGGACATGGACGTACGACGCACTGAATCGCCTGACTGCTGAAACGCTTGATGCTTCAGATGATAGTCTCGATTACACCGACACGTTCACCTACGACCTTGCCGGCAACCGCCTGACGCTCTCACACGATCTTGGTAGCGACGGCAACGCAGAACAGACGAAGAGTTATTTCTACGATGCCAACGACCGCCTGCTTGCTGAGATCGTCGATGATACCACTTCCGGGGGCGAGGATCGTTTCACCGAGTACAGCTATCACAACACGCAGCAGACCGGTAAGACAACCTACCAAGGTGCGGACAACACCGGCGACAAGATCACCGAGACCAGTTACCAATACAACGAACTTGGCCGCCTGTCACAGGTGACGGAAACGACGTACACCGATGGTGTTGATCCGCAAACCAAGACCACGGATTACGAATACAACACGCAAGGCCTGCGCGTCACTGAGACTGTTACGGACACCAACGGCGAAGTGACAACAAAGCAATATCTCTTCGACACGATGAACCCGACAGGCTACGCGCAGGTGTTGGAAGAATACATCAACGACCAGTTAGCCTACTGCTACACGCTGGGGCACGACGTGATCTCCCAGGCCAAAGCCGCAGGCATTGAAGACGCCGCCGCCAACACCGCTGCAACGGTCTACCACCTACTCACCGACGGCCACGGCAGCACACGCCTGCTCGCCAATCTCACCGCCACCACGGTCGCCTTAGCCCAACAGTACCTCTACAACGCCTACGGCGAAATGCTCAGCAGCGAACATTTAGCCATCGCCACCAACGCCTTGACCAGCCTGCTCTACAGCGGTGAATGGACAAACCCCAATGGCACCCAATACCTGCGGGCAAGGTTCTACGACCCCACCACCGGTCGATTCAATCGCCTCGATCCGTTCGCAGGGAATCAGAACGATCCACAGAGCCTGCATAAGTATCTGTACACCCATGGCAATCCAACCATGGGGATTGATCCGAGTGGAATGATGTCACTGAAAAGTGTTGGAATTTCAACTCTGATAGCGTCTTCTTTGATAGGTTTGACAGTTCCGGTTTTGTCTGGTGCGATCGCATATGCAGCAGGCGGCCCTAATAAATCAGCCAGTGACTTTTGGGGAGGGTTTGTGAATGGAATTCCAGGTGGTTTAGCTGTTACTGTTATATCTATAGAACATGGAGGTCCACGCAGTGCAGCGTTTTGGAAAGAGATAGGGAAAATTACATATCAAGCGGTATGGGGGACGATATTTGATTTGATTTCATATGAAGTTCAATCATATGTTGATCAAAGCAAAAAGTGGGAGCCAACCACATGGTCAGTTGTCAATGAGTTGTTTTGGGATAATTTCACATCAATGTCTATTGCCAGTGCTATGAAATTTATTAAATCTGACGATGTGAAATATGCTGCTGCTTTGAGTTTTGCAGAAACCATGGTTCGTAAATCTGGCGATGTTGTAGAAAGTATATTTACTAATGCGATTAATTATTTTGACGATTTGCCGACAGATTGGGAAAAAACAGCAAATTTGTTCGGTGAACTTGTTTTTGATGCAACATTTGCGAGTGCGAAAACAGCGGTTAATTCATGGTCTGGACTTGACGAGGCAGCATTGAAAGAAACTACTAAACAAGTTATCTGGGGCGGTTGGAGAGTTTTACTTAGCAATGTATAGAATATTATGAATAAACTAGACATAAATATATTATCTGATCTTCTTATTTGTCTCGCGTTGGTTTTATTTGTTTACTTGTACGATGTTCCTTATGAGGTAAATATTTTATTGATCGCGTGCGTTGTTTTTATGGTATTAAAAGTTGCCTATTCATTAAAAAGGCCCAAAAGCAAGTAGGGGCAGAAAAGGGGTCGGGAGTGAACGCCATCAACTTAAGCTGCAAGTTCTATCTTTTCAAGGTGTTTATCGTGGTATTGTTCTCTTGGCCGGGTCATTCTTGGATATTTGTCCTTTGCTCGTTTATTGATGTGTAGCGGCGCAGAAGAATATCACTCGATAACTGTTCGGGGTTTGCTCGTTGAACAAAACCTTTGGCACCTGATCATAGCACTGAAATTTGCAGATAGCGCGTATTGATCGCGCAAAAACACATTGTTCTTTGGCAAGTCAATATCGGTTGTGCGTTGCATTCAAGCAGCTTAGCGTGTCACTGTAATTTTGATCACTGGCAGATGTGCGTCGTCTTTGAATCGGCTGCGTTGAATGCGGATATGAGGATGGGAAGGCCAATCTGCTGACCGGATTGGGATTGGCTCTTCGGGTTCAAAACAGTCCCATGCTTCATCTGGCGTCAAGCCATCAAGGGATTGGTGGTAGCGATATTGATTGTACCAAAGCTGGAAGCTGACTAACCGCTTCTGCAAGTTTTGATGTTTGGGCAGTAACCAGACGGATCGTTGCCAAATGCGTAGTGTTCGAAAGAAGCGTTCGATCTTCCCGTTAAAATTTGGCATGCGAACGGGGCCTCGAATATGTTTGATGCCCAACTCGTTCAAGCCATCTTTGAACTGCTTTTGAAACTCGCTGCCATGGTCCGTGATCAAGCGTCGCGGTGTTCCGTATTGTGTTGAAGTCTTACCAACGAGTCGAAGTAACTGCTGCGTGTTGGGCCTTTTCCTGTAAACATGCAGGCACAACAATCGCCGCGTCGCACCATCCAGAATCGCAGCAACCGTGTAATGAATCCATAGTACTTTCAGGCTCATCATATCCATGTGCCAGACATCGTTGCGATTGTCAGGCATCAATAAGCCGTGTGATTCAGCTCCAACGGGCAGATTCATCGGTGGCCTGCTTTTCCTGACTTTCTTCGGAGCAGGCGGTGGGGTTTCATGCAATATCCGTTGCACAGATCGTCGACTGATCTGAATGCCAGCACGAATCAAATGCCGCGCAATACTGCGTGTTCCCATCTCCGGTTCGGGACAAAGCCGTCGCAACTCATGTACCGCCCACCGCACGGCATCATCAATCCGA
>MDTD01184761.1_pt1 | contig 14570 bp, 13 predicted proteins | sample 811221 | NCBI WGS metagenome assembly MDTD01 (sample SAMN05326646, study PRJNA326480) | marine metagenome | isolation source: seawater | place: Pacific Ocean: South West | collected 2011
AAGTCAGAAATTGGCAATTAAAACCCCTGAAACGAGCAAACAATTCTACTACTGCTCCACCAGCTCCTTTGTAGCCCCGGCGCCTTCCACGGAGTGGTGAAAGGTCAAATAGGACTTACCGGAGAATATGGATTTGTCCACTTCTCGGGAATGGGACTTTTTGAAGTCTTCACTTCCTACCCAGTTCTTAAAAGCTTCTTCGTTCCGCCAGCGAGTCATAACCTGATATTCGTGCTCAAGCGCTTCAGGAGCGCCCCCCATAACTCTTTTACTACCGGGCTTGAGGATGTCCAGACTGACAAAGCCGTCTTGTTTTTCAACGACTCTATCGCGCTCAAGAAACATCTTCTCAAAATCGGCTTCCCTGCCTTCTTTCACCGGTATATGGTTGATAGAAACGAACATCGAAGTTCTCCTCTGATAAAGCACAAGAGAGCTGAATATAGCATATGTAGGCAGGTACAAAGGGAAATTCAGAAGGTCAATCCGGGAATATTAATTTGATTGCGATAGTCCTTCATAATCACTTTCAAATCAGGTCTTCGTTTGGCAAGCTTCTCCAGACCGGAGGCGGTCAAATATCTGCAATTTGCCAGGGAAACATAACGCAACTGTTTCATAGTGGCTACCTTATCCAGGCTGCGATTCGTTATTAGAGTATGGCTGACGAGAAGCTGGGAGAGCGGCAATTTGTGAATCGCGTCAATACTTTTATCACTGATGTTGGTACTATCCAGATACAGATGTTCAAGCTTTCTTTTCTTCTTCAGCTTCACCACACCCTTATCCGTTACTGAAGTACCCAGCAAAGAGAGCCTGGTAAGCGAAGGGAAATTGTCGACGATGGTCTCCACATCTGAATCAACGATGTTTTTATTGCCATTGAGAGTAAGCTCGTTCAAAGCCTTCATGTTGGCGAGACTCTTGATTCCAGCACCTGTAACCGCTGTATTGTATTCCAGATAGAGACACTTCAAGTCGGGCAGAGACTCACTTAGAACTTGCATGGCACTATCTCCGGTAGGCGTATGATCCAGAGAAAGTTCCTCCACACCTTCCCCTTTAAGATATCGCAGCCCGGAACCATCGATGGAAGTGCCGTAGAATGAGACTTTCTTATAGCCCTTTCCCTTCAGAAATTTTATATCTTCGTCCATAAATCCGAGGATATTGTCGGGATGCATAAAGCCTTCTTTTCTGGAGAATGTCACCTTTTCGCCAACCAATTCCAGCTCACTGTCGTTCTCGGAATGCGGCTTTACCAGCTCCACCTCTGACCTGGCCGCAACCTCGATCTTTTCGCTGCCTTCAGTCAGGCGAAAATAAAAGACCAGACATGCTGCCACTACTAGTATCGAAAGCGGTATCATCGCCATCGTCAGCCAGAACCTTCCTGAGCTTCTCTTCTTATCTATGGAATCCTCAAGCGAGAGATATACTTCCCCTTCCGAAGGAGATTTAGCGGCTCTCTCCACCATTTTGTATCTACCAAGAATCTCCTTGAGGGATGAAAGGACTTCTTCCACAGTTTGAAATCTCTCTTCGGGCTCCTTTTTCAAACAGCGGTCGACTAAGGAAGAAAGCCCCTCGGGAAATTCCCTGTCTGGACTAACATCACTGATGGAAGGGGCTTCCTCGGTGGCATGGAGACGAAGCAACTCCAGGGCGGTATCAGCTTCAAATGGTGCCTGACCGGTAAAAAGCTCAAAAGCCAAACAGCCCAGGGAGTAGACTTCGGATCGTTCTTCATAGGGCAGGCCACGAGCCTGGTCACAGGACATATAACGTGGAGTGCCGACCATTGTCACCTCGCCCTCACCAATCTCTCTGGTATCATCTCTCACTTTGGCAAGACCGAAATCAATCACCGAAATTGATGGATTCCCTTCTCTACCGGCCACAAAGAGAATATTGCCTGCCTTAATATCCCGGTGCAAAACTCCCTGGGAATGGGCATAGGTTAGAGCCTCCAAGATCTGGCTTAAAATATCAAGGGCGACGCCTATATCCGGCGGACCATACTGAGCCAGGTGAAATTCAAGATCTAAACCGTTGACATATTCAACCACCATATAAGGTGTTGTCTCTTCATGGATACCGAAATCCAGGACTCTTGCTATATGGGGATGATCCAGCCTGGTATTCACCCTGGCTTCGGCCTGGAATGCCACCAGAGTCCGGTCGGAAACATAGTTCAAACACTTGAGCGCCACTTTTTTATTGAGAATTCTATCTCGGCATAGATAGACGCTTCCACCAGCACCTTGACCAAGAATTCCCAGCGGTTTGAAGCGCTCCCGGGGGAAGTCTGCTTTGACAAGCTCTATCTCCACCTCATCTTCGGTCTCGGCATAGAAGAGCTGTTCTTCCACAGCCTCGGCACTGCCCTTCTTCTCCCTTCTTTTGACCGGCTCAGGTTTTTCACAGGAACAGAGATCCGAACGAAAAACCCACTGGGTAAAAGAACCTTTCCGCGCTTCCACGACTCTTTTACTACAGAGCTTGCAAAAGTCGACTGTTTCAAACTGCTCTTCAGGAAGTTCGACCAACCCGCAGCTACAAACCGAAATCCACTGGGTCAACGAGCCTTTTGCACCGCCAGTTTTAGGCAGATGGCATTCAAAACACTTTTCTACTTGAGTCTCTTCGGCAGGCAATTTCATAATCTATATCGCTAACCCAGAGATATATACCAAGTATAATTAGTTCTGAAGCCGGGGAGAAAGTGATGTCCGAAGTGTCCGAAAGTTCTAAAGAATGCTTGATCTGCCGGGGTTCTTTCGACTCCCGTTTCGTTGTTCACAAAGATCAATCCTGGACCATCCGCCACAGCGAAGAGACTGACATAGCCGGTTATTTCATCATCCAGTCAAATAGACATATCCTGGATCTCGGCAGCGCCGACGAAACAGAGACAATAACCTACGGTCCCTTGCTCAAAAAATTGATGTCCGCCATCAGAGAGATTAGCGACTGCCGGAGAATCTATACCTTTTCCCTGGCTGAAATGGTTCCCCACTATCATCTCCACGTGATCCCCAGGTCGGATTCGTTTCCCAAAGAGTATATCGGCAGAGGCATAACATCCTATCCGACCAATCCCGGCCTAGACGAAGCCTCAATAATTGAGCAATGCCGGAAGACAAAAGAGATTCTCAACCGAAAGGACTGATTAACACCCGTAATGCATTCCTTCATCGGCACTCTCTATCCGTTGGCAAACTCACAGAGAAGAAAAGAGAGGGTCTCTTCCGCTCTCACTTTCACGAAAGGATTTTCGTCTTCGCATAAGACCACGAGAACATCTATTTTCATGTTGTAATTCTCCGCCATGGCGTATCTGACCTCGGGATCTTCATCCCGTGCCAGGACCATCAAAGTCTCCTGAGAGGTGCGCGGATTATCGGCCACCGCCTGACGAATAGGAGCAGATGGACTGAAAGCAAGCACTTCCAGGGTATTGGTGGAGGTATTGGGACTCTCCGCCAAAAGGATCAAAATGGAGTTATCCAGCTGATTGATATGGGCGGCGATATCCCTGGCGGACGCGTCCTTAGGGCTATTGGAGTAATGTCTCGCCCAGTTGTACTGTACCGAGTCTGCCGTATCCAGATGCCTGAAAGTATCACACTGACTGGCAAATCTGGAACGTGCCCCGTTGTTTTCTCTCAAACTGGTATTCAAATTCTTGCGATTCATGGCAAACCTCAACTTTCTTAGTGCATGGTTCCATCATGAAGCCGGGTCGCATAAAAAAACCGTAAAAGTTTCAAACCGAATTGTCAAAATTCCATAAAGCCGCCAAAGCACTATTTTCGGTGGCAGCAGAGATCATAAAGAGACAAACACCGGATGCCTGCCTTGCGGTCCCTGGGAATATAGGCTCTAGAGAAATCGAGCAGCAGGCGAGATGGATAAGGACTTCAGACCCATAGAGAAAGAAGATGCCCCTCCGGAGCTGAAGGAGGTAGACCAGGACAGAACCCTGGTTACCCCAGCCTCAGACACCGGACCCACAAAGGCAATCTCTCGCACTGACGACACTCTCTTAGGCTCCACCTTGGGTGGGACCATTGTAATTCACGAACTGCTCGGGAAAGGCGGAATGAGCACCGTCTACAAAGGCTGGCAAACACAGATTGAAAGAGCGGTTGCGGTGAAAGTGATGCACAGCCATCTGATGGAAGAGAAACACTCTCTGCTCCGCTTCCAGAAGGAAGCAAGGGCGGTGGGCAAGCTCGATCATCCCAATATCGTCAAAGTAAACGATTTCCGAGCCGGGGAAACAGGGCTTTCCTACCTGGTCATGGACTATGTGGAAGGCAAAGATCTACAAGAGCTAATCAAAGAGGAAGGTCCCATGGACACGGAAAGAGCCGTATCCATATTCAGCCAGGCCCTGGACGCCTTTGAGCATGCTCACCGAAACGGGGTTATCCACCGGGATATTAAACCCAGCAATCTGATGATCGTAAAAGACGGAGAAGAGGAGAGAGTAAAAATCCTCGACTTCGGCATCGCCAAGGTGGTTCAAGATGAACTGACCCGAGACCAGCGCCTCACTAAAACAGGGGAAGTGTTTGGAAGCCCTTTATACATGAGCCCGGAACAATGCATGGGAAAAGAGCTTGATCATCGTTCGGACATATACTCCATGGGCTGCCTGATCTATGAAGCCCTGACATCGATGCCTCCGCTTGAAGGAGCGAATGTCTTCGAGACTTTCTTCAAGCACACCACAGAAATGCCTGAACCCCTTACTAATCTTCGCAAAGACCTCAAGGAAGCCCGGGAGCTGGACGCCATAATATTAAAAGCCATGGCCAAAGAGCCGGATAAAAGATATCAATCAATGCAGGATCTCAAATATGACCTTGAAGACCTGCTCGGAGAAAGGCGATCCCGAGGAATCATCACCCGCGCCCGGGGCGAAGTTGAGTACATAAAGCGCAGGGAAAGCGCAAAGAAGAGTTCTCGCGCCACCTTGCTTGCGGCCTCTGCCCTTATCCTATCCATCGCCATAATGTGCTACTCCTTTGCTATTACGACACCGAAAGCAGACAGCAGCAAGAGCTGGAGGGAAGCATATACAGACGGTCAAAAAAGTTTTGACCAGGGCAAATACGAAGACGCACAAAAAAAACTTACCAGCGCCCTGGATAAAGCCACCCGAGACAAAGATCGCTCTAGAATTATCCCTTCTTTAGTCGAGCTTATTGACTTGAATAGAGCCCAGGGCAAGATTTATGACGATTCCCGGGAAAAGATGCTCAACCGGTACAGGAAAGAGATAACCGATGAGATTTTTAAGAGCTTAACCGGTCTGGAAAAGGAGATGGGCACTCTAAAAGAGCCCGAAAAAATTGAGAAGACAATCCATTCCATAAACGAACAGGCGGTTATGGTGGCCGAGCGCTATCCAGGTGAGCGGCAAAAACTGATTCCGCTTCTAGAAGAAGCGCTCAAGACAATTGAGAAAACCGGTCTGAAGAACACCAGAGCAGATAACAGAACTATCCACAATCTGGGATTCATCGCCTACTTAGACAATGATTACCAGAAAGCGCAGAACATGCTGGATAAAGCCCTGGTCCAGGGCAGAGCACTGTACGAGAAACAGCCGGGCACGGTGAGCACCTATCTGAACACCCTGGACACATACTTCCACGTTTTGTGGAGCCAACAGAAGCTAAAGAAGGCAGAAGAACTGCTTCAAGAAAGATTGGAAATCTCTGAACAGCTGAGAAACAACGACAAATTAGGCAAATCGGAGAGCAACGGCTACATAGCTAAAAGCAAACAGAAACTAGCAGCTTTCTACCTCTACACGGGCAAAGATCCAGCCAAAGCAGAGGACCTTGCCCTGGCCAGCCAGCTTCAATACGAAAATATGGAAGAGCCCCCTGTCGCTCAAAGAGCTGAAAACCTTGCACTTTTAGGAAAGATAAAGCTAATACAGAATGAGCCGGTGGAAGCGAAAGAATATTTTCTAGGCGCCATGGATCTTTTCGAGTCATTGAAAAATCAAGATTCACCATACTTCGTCGAATCATTGATCAGCCTGGGTGATCTGCACATGGCCAAAAACGAGGCTGATAGGGCAGAGCCATACTACCGCAGAGCGGCCGTGGTAGGTCTGAGACAGGTGCCGCAGTTCAGACAGGCGGTAGAAAACTCTCTCAAGAAGTTGAAAAAACTCATTTATGAAAGGAATCAGACCGAGATCGCAAGCACTCGTATTGAAAATCCCAGGGTTTACGAGCAGCTTGAATCGCTGGAGAATCTAAAGCTTATCTCCGACCAGCAGCTGCACGGCAAAAACAGCAGCTACGCGGGAGCCGACTACCTGGAGCTTTATAAACTGGCGAGACACAAAGGGGACCTGGTCCAAGCAGACAATTTTTTAAAAGAAGCCGGGGAAATCTACAGTCATAAAGAAGATTCCTCGGCCATTAGCCTTGAAATTCTGGTGGATAGAGCAAACTTGGCCTTTGACCGCAAAGAGAATTCTAAAGCTCGCGGAATCCTCCAGGAGGGAATGGCGCTTTTGGAAAGAGAATCCGACATTTTAAGCAAACGGCCCGATATCGTTAAGAAGCTGGTTTTCTCGCTGGAACATCGCCTGAAAGACAAAAAGCTCTCGGATAAAGCCATGGGGATTCTCGAAAGAGAGTAATTTTAAGCTTGCCTGACGCAGAATCGAAGCCGGCTGCGGGTATGTTTTATATAGAGATGATTCTCCTTAGTACAGGGCGACAACCTTGAATCTTGACCATGTCAGAAAAAGAAGAAGAGTGTCGAAGCGCAGACTCGGCTCTGCCAACTCGGCTGAATTCGGACCTGCCATGATTGTCCTGTTTCTCGTCATTTTATTTCCGCTAATCAATCTGATATCAATCGCCACCGGCGCTTCAACAATCTACTTCCTGACCAAAGAGTCGGCAAGTAAGGCGAGTAACTCCACCACCTATGCCGATGCCTTGAAAGCGGCCGAACAGGCCGCCGTCAAAATTTCCACTTCCGGATTTGGGAAGTTTGCCAAGCTTAACCCGGTGGCAGGCTACAACGGCTCAGGCATCGACCTCTATGTAAGTGATACCAACATAAGCAGCCTGACAACTAATAGTTATGGACCGAACACACCGCCCCCGATAGCTGTGAATACAAACACAAATTTATACTCTTACGACGTCCGGGCCACCTATGACATGGGTCCTTTCGTAAACATGGGATCGGTTCCCTTTGTAGCCGACATTCCTGGAGTGGGGAAACCGGCTCGTTTGTCTTTTCTGGCAAGTAGTCCCGCGGAACATCCGGAAGGAATAGGACCGGGACAGGAATCGACCACGGCCAACGCGCCGCCTGGAGGAAACGGGGGCAGACCCACCCTCCCTGGTGGAGGAGGCACAGTCGCCCCGGTGAACAGTCCTCCCGTGCCGATTAACAATGGAAACTTCCCTCCTCCCGGAGGAACTCCGACGGGAACGCCGCCGGGAGGCAACCCCATGCGACCCGGCGCTCCCCCTGGCGGAAATCCTACCGCCGTACCTCCCGGCGGCACTCCGAACGGCTCCAACCTCTAACCATATCAGCCACTACAGACAGTACCATCACCTCATCTGCCACCAGAAAATTGAGACAGCCCAGGAGCTAGTCCTTTCCTGCCCTCCTCACCCATAGGGATTAATCCCAGGGGTCAAATTAAGGAATAAATTGCCGGATTATTCTTCCGACAGGAACCTATTTGAGATAGAATAAAAAAACAGGTTAGGGTTGGACACAATTTAGTTTTTTTGAGCGACTTAGTGGCGGGGTTGCTAGAGCTTTGCATAATCAAGAAATAAAAGAAAACCAAAAACCGATAAATGTCTTACTAGTGGATAATCAAAAATTGTCCAGAAAGTGCATTCGTTCCGTTCTGGAAAGCATGAAGACAATCACCAATCTTTATGAGGCTTCCAATGGAAGACAGGCTCTGGAATTGGCCAGAGATGTAAAACCGGCGGTGGTACTAATCAAAGATGACCTTGAGGATATGAGCGGCACCGATGTATGCACCAATATCCGAAAGGCAAACGATGATCTGAGAGTTATACTGCTGACCTCCGATGACAGTGAAATCAAGATGATTAACTCACTGGCAGCCGGTGCCCATGGATTCTTCAGCCTCAATATGGACCTGAAAAAGCTTTTCACGGCCATAAGCATAGTTGCCAAAGGTGACCTCTGGGTTGATTCCACTAAGGTAAATGCAATCCACAATTTCGCAAGAAGGTTACTGAACGAAAGCACCGTGCATCAAAGGAAAGACAGACCTAAGGATATTCTGAAAGAAGCCCTCACCAGGCGTGAGATAGAGGTTCTTTCTCTGGTGGCAGAGGGCAGATCCAATAATGACATATCCCAGGAGCTGGAGATTTCTCTGCATACGACAAAGTCGCATATAAGAAATATTCTCACAAAACTGCAAGTGCACGATCGCGCTTCGGCTGCGGACCTTCTTAAAGCCTGATATATTTCTATAAGCTGCCTAGTAGTAATCGAACAGTTCGGCATCGTCTTTCAGACTAGACTTTTCCGCTTGTTTTCTCAGTTTCGACATGGCTCGCTTGAAAGCATTTCGAAGCAACCGCTTGGGCATATCCAACTCCTCGGAGAGCTGTTCATAAGAGAGATCCGGCAGCCCGAAGAGTCCGTACCGATAATATGTTACGGTGCGTTCCAGCGGTGTCAAAACATTCATCATCTTTCTAATCATGCGTGTTTCAATCTCTCTGTCCACCTCCTCTTCCACCGTGGACGAACTGGTGCTGACATCCTCCAATAGCTCCGCTCCTTCCTCTTTAAACTTCTCCTGATTAAGGGAGAGAGCCTGACTCATATGCTCTTCCAGTGAATCTATTCTCTCCCGGGACAATCCGGTTATTCTGGCAAGTTCGTCCAATCCAGGCTCAACACCTTCTGCCTGCAAGAACTGGGATTTTGCCCTGAGAACCGCCCGTATACTCTGGTGCACACTTATAGGAACACGAATCGTTCTGGAGTGATTGTCCACAGCCCGGGAAATCTTTTGAACTATCCACCGTGTCGCGTAGGTGGAAAAACGATTGCCCCTCTCCGGGTTAAACAGCTGAGCGGCCCTTATAAGACCCAGGTTTCCCTCCTGAATCAAATCCTCCAATTCCAAACCCCGGCCTCGAAAACGCTTGGCCACCTGAATGACAAGACGCAAATTTGAAGCCACCAGACAGTTAAAGGCAGATTCGGAGCCATTCTTAGCTGACCTCGACAGCTCCAACTCTTCTTCTCTTGTTAAAAGTGGATAGTGACTGATCAGGTTAAAATAGGTGACCAGATTGCCGCGTTCCTGAGCAGCCGGTTTCAAGTAAGCCGGCATTTCCCCGAAGAAACCACCCTTCCCCTGGTGCCGTGCGGAATGGTCTGCCAATATTTCAGGATTAGTATCGGATTCCAACATAATACTGGCATGTTACGAGATATAAGTGAACAGGCAATGAACCACACAGCAACCGGTTAAAATCTTGGCAGCCATGCTCTTTCCTGCGTCCTTTTAAAACACCTGTGAACAAACTTCTGGAAATTATCGAACATAGACCATATCCGCTGATTTCAAAATCCTGGATTATGTCCCAGAATTGGGATCAACTGCTTTTCGCGCATTGGCCGGTTAAAGCGGAGATACTGGAGGCGCATATTCCCCAGGAGTTCACTCTCGATACCTATGACGGTTACGCATGGATAGCGGTGGTGCCTTTCTTGATGAACAAGGTCAAGTTCAGATATCTACCAGAGATTCCTATGACAAACCGATTCCTGGAACTAAACGTCAGGACCTACATAAAATACAAAGAGAAAAGCGGCGTATACTTTTTCAGCCTGGATGCTTCCAACTTGCTTGCGGTTGAAGCGGCCAGAAACTGGTTCGGTCTACCTTATCTCCAGGCGAAAATGAATGACTCAAAAATGCCTGAAGATTCTCACTCGATTCACTATGCAAGCACTAGAGTTGACAGACGCGCACCATCAGCCAACCTTGATGTGCGATATCGACCCACAGGAGAGATCATAAAATCTAGTGCTGGCTCCCTGGAAGAATTTTTGACAGAGAGATACTGCCTCTTCTGCTTGAGAGGTCGAAGCATTATGCGCGGTGACATTCACCATAAGAAGTGGGATCTGCAACCAGCCGAAGCAGAATTCAGAGAGAACACCATGCTGGAGCCCCTCGGAATTGACGTGGACAATCTCGGACCACCGCTTCTCTACTATTCCCATGCAATAGAGACCCTGGAATGGCCTCCGACGGTTCAGAACTAGCGCCTGCGCAACTCGTAGATCGGCTTCTCCGCGGGAGCACTGGATAGTGCTTTCGCCCCGGCAAGATCTCTCTCCGCCAATTCCGCGCGACCCTGTTTGCTGTACACCCGGGCTCTACCGGTGAAAGCATCGACGCTGCGATTTTGAGAGATCTCAATCGCCCTGGTAAAATCCTTCATCGCCTTATCCAACTCGTCAATAGCAAGATACTGCTCACCACGGATGGTATACTCTTCAGCCAGATTCTTATTCAAGTCAATGGCATGGGAGATTGAATCTATAGCCTCTGGGTAACGCCCTAACTTGGCAAGCAAGCGAGACTTGTATTTATAAACCAGAGATACTTTGTCTTTCAGTCTCCTGTTCCTCTTGGTGGTTTTCGCGTTGAACAATAGACGATCATAGTCCTTAAGAGCTTCCTCATAGCGCTCTCTGGTCTCGTAAAATTTAGCGCGACTGAAAAATATCATCAGTCCGCCGGGTTCAAGTTCAACACCTTTGTCATAGTCTTTCTCAGCCGCCTCAAACTGCTTTAGGTCCACGTACATAAGAGCCCGGAATTTATAGTAACTGGGATGACCGGGATCTTTTGCGATAGCTCTGGTCAACAGCTCCACAGCATTCTCGACATCTTTTTCGTCATATGCCAACCGAGCCAGGTACTCAAGAGCATCTGCTGTTTGATGGTCGGTCATTCCAAGTTCAATACTCTTTTCAAAATCAGACTTTGCCGATGCGGCACTACCACCGATACTATTGTAAATACACTTACCTCTCAAAAAATAGGCTTGCCCAGAACCTGGATCCATCTCGATCAATTTCTCACTCAAAACAAGGCCCGATTCAAAATCGTTGAATTTAGCAGCCTTCAATGCTGCTCTCAAGAGCTCCGTCTTCCCGGGATTACTGATTTTTACGTATCGTTTGCAAGCCTCTTTGTATGATGTTTTGGCATAGCCGATTACTCCGGAGCTAAAGAGCTTCTCTTCGACCTTGCTGTTTTTCTTCACAACAGGAGCTTTTCTCTCTCCGCCGTCACCGTCATTGCAACCGGACACTGGTACTAAAAGCGATAAAACGAAGACGACGAAGAAATTTCCATAGTCTGAACGTCGGAATTCCATTACATTTTCATGTCGAATACATGCTTTTCAGCCGGAGCTTCTCTCTGGGAGCGCGCCTTTTTACGGTCAGCTCGGGCAAGTTCACCCTCGCCAAGCTTCTCATAGGCCTCGGCACGGGAGAGCAAAGCGGTTCTGGATAAGTTCGGCATCATTTCTATCACCCTGGAATAATCTTCTATCGCTCTCTTATATTTCCCCATCTCCAAATATACATCGCCCCTCTCTCTCAAAGTTTCATCTGCTTCACTCTTGAATTGAAGAAGCCTTGTATAGGTATCTACGGACTCTTTATACCTCTTCAAATTTCTCAGAGCCAGAGCCTTTCCTTTCAATCCCAGAGCATATTTCTCCAGTCGCTTGGAGTCATCCCTGGTCTCTTCCGTAAGAGCTATGGCTTTTTCATAATCTAAAAGCGCCCGCTCATATTGCCCACGACCATCATAAAATCTTGCTCTGAGAATATAACCAAATGCCTTTTCTGGAGCGACCTCCACAAATTGATTGTAATCGGCCTCAGCTTTCAATTCATCTTTGAGACTGTGATGAATAGAAGCTCTGTAGCGATAAAAGTCCCTCTGTCCCGGCTGCAATTCTATAGCCTTGTTCATAAACTCAATCGCTCTCTTAGCGTCACCGCCATCAAAGGCGACCCTAGCCAAATATTCAAAAACATGTCCGTCTTTTGTGCCCAGCGCCGCTGCCTTTTGAAAGTCCTTCAAGGCAGCTTTATCACTACCTCGCATACTGTTATACAGGGCTTTACCCCGGAGTTGATAACCGGACGGATCCTCAGGCTCTTTTCTGATAGCTTCCCCGGAGAGTAGAACAGCGCTTTCAAAGTCATAATTCTCCAGGGCAATTTCAGCTCCCCGGAGAAGTGCTTCATAGTTTCCAAATTTCCTGATGCTGGGCTTGCTGCAGTACTTTTTAATCGTCTCCTTCAAGGTCAGTTCGCTGGAGCCGAATGTGGTGATCTCAAAGCCGCTATCGAGTCTCTTATCTGTCTTTTTCTCAGGGGGAGAAACCGGAGCATTGGCAGTGCAACCGGCGTTTAGCAGAGAAGCCAGACCGAGAACAAGAATAGCTATTTTGGGAATGCTCAGAGATCGCCCCTACTAGAAACATCTAAGTAATGATACAACAAAAAGAATGACTGTCCTGCGGCAAACAGGACAGCCAAGTGGACAACGGGGGAAACATTTACTTATCGATTCGCTCGGCTCTTTTGCCAAACACTCTACCGAAGAAACTGAGCAATCCGTCAAACTTCCGAATGGACCAGGCTCCGGTTTTGCTAATACTTTCAAGATCCGAGTAGCTCTTACGAAATCGCTTCATAGAATCGCTCTTTCTCGATCTATCATCGGCAATAATAACCGACCCGGCATCACTGGCGGTGGTCAATGTCAATTTGATGAAGGTGGAGCTTGAGTAGCTGGTGAAAGGATTATGAGACTCAACCGAAACCAACATCCCCTGCCCTTCAACCATCTCGAAAGAGACCAACCTCACCGGTGTTTTACAGCGAGTTTTTCCATCGTTCAGGATAACAAAAACACCTTCAAGGTTCTCAAACCTGATGCTCCTGTCGACTTTATAAACCTCAAACTTGATCTCTTTATCAAGGATCAATCTGGCCGACTCAAGTCTCAGGGCATTCATAGAACAAATATCGGCTTTCAACTGCTGAAGAATGTAGAATTGCAGCCTGGCTGTGCCTCTATTGAGTATGCTGTTAAAAGTATAACGCTCATCCCTGGTGCAGTAACTGGAGTTCAAGAGCTTATCAAGATTGCTTAGAATACCGGAGATCTCCTCATCGGCACCAAGATTCAATGACTCCAAAAGCTCCTTTCTAGATACCGACCGCTCCGCCACCTGGATAGGTAAATCGGAATAAGTAGACCTGCCACCCAAAACCGTATTCTCATCAACAAAACCAACATCACCCATCTGTATCACCGTCCTGAGTCTAACCACTAAACTCCGCATAACTTAGAATTTCCTGAAAGAAGAAACCCACACAAAGTAGAGAGAATTTCTACCTATCTTCCCCAGCCCCAGCGATTACCATTGTTGCCGCTGTTGCCGTTGCCCCGTCCGTTGCCATTGCCATTGCCATTGCCGTTGCCGTTGCCATTGCCGTTGCCATTGCCGTTGCCGCGTCCGTTGCCGTTGCCGTTGCCGTTGCCGTTTCCGTTGCCATTACCGCTACCGCTACCGGAACCTGAATCTGAATCCGATCCAGATCCAGAGCCTGAGCCAGAACCGGAGCCCGAATCTGAACCTGCTCCTGAGCCAGAACCGGAGCCGGTACCTGAGCCAGAGCCGGAAGCTGAATCCGCTCCGGAGCCGGAGCCGGAGCCACCGCCACCAGAGCCGGCGCCGGTCGGGTCATAGGCTACGATCTGCTCGAGCTGATTGACAGGAGCCGAGAAGAGTTTGCCCACCGAGGTAGTTACACCCTGTCCTACCATGAACAACATTGCAATCAGAAGCGCGACAAAAGCCATCATCGCACCATATTCGGTGATACCCTGACCGGACTCTTCCGAATTGAATTGCTCTTTAAACTGATTGAATCTCTCTCTAGTAATTTTATTAGCCATGATATTCCTGCCCACTTGTTTTGCTCGCTTGCGCGATTTATCTGCCTACTTTCAAATTACCAAGCCAGACAGGGTTTCCACATCATATAAATAGCGGGTTTTGGAAAGTTGGATTACGTATTTTATCCATCGGTAATTTGACCGATGGTCGGCTAAAGCCTCTAAAGACAAGGGCTTTGGGCAAGCTATCAGGACGGGGAGAGACTATTACTAAACCAGATTCCTGCGAATCGCTTCCACCGCCGCCTGGGTTCTACCTGAAACAGCAAGCTTCTCTAAGATATGCTCCACATGGGTTCGAACCGTGGCAGTACTAATAGTAAGGCTTCCGGCAATCTCTTTGTTGCTCATTCCTTCAACCACGAGCTTCAATACATCCACCTCTCTTTCCGAAAGAGGATTCTCCTGGCTATTTTGACTGGATGTATTTTTACCCGCCAGACTGAAGGCCTCCACCACAAACCCTGCAATATGGGGATCTAACCAGATGGCGCCATCG
>MDTD01069488.1_pt1 | contig 14569 bp, 7 predicted proteins | sample 811221 | NCBI WGS metagenome assembly MDTD01 (sample SAMN05326646, study PRJNA326480) | marine metagenome | isolation source: seawater | place: Pacific Ocean: South West | collected 2011
GACCTTGGGGGACCGCAAGCAGCGGGATGACCTCCCGGCGCTCAGCCCGCACCTCGAAGCCATCGGCAGTCCAGGGCTGTTCTTGGCCGGCGAGGTCACCGGCTTCGCGCTGGTCCGCAACGCCGTCGAGCAGGGGCGCCGCGTGGCCGCCGAGGTCGGACGAAGGGTGGCGGAGGCCGAGCCGTCCACCGATGAGCTCGATCTGGTGGTAGTCGGCGCGGGGCCAGCGGGGCTGGCTTGTTCATTGGAAGCGCGTCGGCTGGGCCTGCGTTTCTGCACCCTGGAACAAGAGCGACTCGGCGGGACCGTGGCGCAGTATCCGCGGCGCAAGCTGGTGATGACCCAACCGATGGAGCTTCCGCTTGCAGGGCGACTGGATCGCAGCAGCTATCAGAAGGAAGAACTCGTCGAGCTGTGGACACGGCTCAGTGAGGAACACGAGCTGCCCATCCAGGAGGGAGCTCGGCTCGAGGCCGTGGTCGCGCAGCCCGGCGGCGGCTTCGAGATCCGCACGGCGCGCGGACCGATTCGAACCCGGCATGTCTGCCTGGCGCTGGGGCGACGTGGCACTCCCCGCAAGCTCGGGGTTCCGGGTGAGGATCTTTCCAAGGTCAGCTATTCGCTGATCGATGCGCAGGCTTTCCAGGGGCGTCGCCTGCTCGTCGTCGGCGGCGGCGACAGCGCGATCGAGGCAGCGCTCGGCCTCGCGGCCCAGCCAGGGAATGTGGTCACGCTGTCCTATCGCAAGGAGGGGTTCTTCCGCCTTAAGGCGCGCAATGAGATGAACATCCTGGAGGCGCAGCAGCAGGGCCGCGTCAAGGTGGAGTTCAACACCGAGGTGCTCGCGATCGAGCGGGACCAGGTGGTGCTGGTGCGCGGCGGGCAGGATGCCGAGACCCTCGCGGTCCCCAACGACGAGGTCTTCATCCTCGCGGGCGGGATTCCTCCGTTTGCGATGCTGAAGGAGGCCGGCGTGTCTTTTGATCCGGCGCTGCTGCCGGAAGAGGAGCCGCTCCGCGAGCGCGGCACCGGCCTCCTGCCCGCGCTCCGCGTGGCCTGCCTGGCCGGGCTCGCGGCCGCCGCCGCCTGGTGGCTCTACCGCGACTACTACACCGCCGACGCCGTCGGCCGGGTCGCCCACGTCGCGCATGATCAGCTGCGTCCGGCGCGCGGCTTCGGATTGCTGGCCGGCCTGACCGCTGCGGGCTCGATGGTGATCAACCTCGCCTATCTCGCCCGGCGGTCGATCCGCGTTCCGCTGCGCTGGGGCTCCTTGCAGCGTTGGATGACGCTGCACGTCGGCACGGGGATTCTCGCCCTGCTGCTCGCCTTCCTGCACGCTGGCTTTCAGCGCGGCGACCAGGTGGGGGGGCATGCCTTGCTCTGCCTGCTCGTGCTGGTGGTGACCGGGGCGATCGGGCGCTACTTCTATTCCTTCGTGCCGCGCGCGGCGAACGGCCGGGAGCTGGCGCTCGAGGAGGCCGAGGTGCGACTGCGCGACAGCACGCGCTCCTGGCCGGAAGGCCACCGTGCCTTCGGGAATTTGGCGCGCAAGGAGCTAGGCCAGCTCGTGCAGCGGGCGCGCTGGCGGCGGGGCTTCTTCGGCGCGATCTGGGGCATGGTCGTGGCCCAGCGCGAGCTGCGTCGCAGTCGCCGCTCGCTGCAGGGGGAGGGACAGCGACTCGGCGTCGATCGTGAGGAGCTGGAGATGGTGCTCTCCATCCTGACGCGCGCCCATCGCGACGCGATCGCTGCGACGCACTTCGAGGATCTGCGCGGGGTGCTCGCGTCCTGGCGCTATCTGCATCGCTGGGTCGCCCTGCTCGCGGTCCTGCTGGTGATCGCGCACATCATCACCGCGATGCGCTACGCCGACCTGGGAGGTCTCGGATGAGCCGCGGCATGCGCGCCCTGATCGCGATCTGCTCGGCAGGTCTGGTGCTGCTCTTGGTCCTGCTCGACCTCGAAGATGTCGGGCCGGGCCGACTGGCGGCGACGCACGCCCAGGTCGAAGTGCTGCATGGCCAGGACGGCTGCGTGCTGTGCCACGGCAACGGGCCTGAAGAGCTAGCGAGCCGCTGCCTGGACTGCCATCAGCAGGTGACGGCGCAGCGGGAGCAGGCGCGCGGCATTCACGGCTCCCTGCCCGAGGCGCAGCGCGATGCCTGCGGCAGCTGTCACCCGGAACACCTCGGCAAGGAAGGCGCGCTCTTGACCGAGCGGGCCTTCACGCTGTCCGGCCATCCCGGCCCGCAGGGATTCGGGCATGGCTCAGTTCCCTTCGATCTCCACGGTCGGCACGAAGCGCTGGATTGCAAGGACTGCCATCCGCTGGCCGAGGTCGCGGTGCTTCCGGAAGGGGAGTCGCGCTTCCTCGGGCAGGTGCAGGATTGCACGGCCTGCCACGACGACCCGCACGAAGGCGCGATGCTGCGCTCCTGCGAGGAGTGCCATGGGCAGATGCATGCCTTCGACGATCTCTCGCACTTCCCGCACGACGCGCGCTTCCCGCTGCACGCCTCGCACAGCGGTCTGGACTGCGCGGCCTGTCACGAGGACCAGGGGCCGCACGCGGTCGCTGCGCTGAGCGACCCGCAGGCCGAGATCCCCTGGCGCAGCTGTTCCGACTGCCACGAGTCGCCGCACCGCGAGAGCTTCCTGGCTTCCTTGCCGCTGCCCGCATCTGGCTTGCCGGAAGGCGGCCAGTGCGCGGTTTGTCATAGCGAGCAGCACGCCGCCTTCCGCGACCCGGCCGTGGAGCTCAGCCCCGCGCAGCACGCGGCGAGCGGATTCTCTCTCGAGGCGCCGCACGCGCAGCTGGCCTGCGCCGCGTGTCACCCCGAGGGCAGCGACACGAGCTTCGCTGAGCGCTTCCCGGGGCGCGCCGCGGCGCAGTGCGCGAGCTGTCACGATGATCCGCACGCCGGCCAGTTCGATCGTCCTCCCTATCAGGAGCGCGGCTGTCTCAGCTGCCACGCCGAGGACCAGTTTCACCCGCATGGCTTCGACCTGGATGCCCACGCGCGGACGGCCTTCGCGCTGACCGGGAGTCATGAGTCGCTCGACTGCGCGCTCTGCCACGCCGAAGAGGCCGGCGTGCGTCAGTTCGCGGGCACGCCGCTGCAATGCGAGGCCTGCCACGCGGACGCCCATGATGGCGCGCTCGTGCAGGGCTGGTCCGCGCACGGCGCGCCGCCACCTGCGGGCAGCTGCGCGCTCTGTCATGACACCACGCGCTTCGCGTCTATCCACAGCGAGTTCGACCACGCCGCGTGGACCGGCTTCGCGCTTGAGGGAGCGCACGATCCCTTGGATTGCGAGGCCTGCCACACGCGGGCCGCGCAGCCGGATGAGCGGGGAAGACGCTTCGGTCGCGTCGCCGATTTGCATCCCGGCAATCCCGCGTCCTGCGCGCCCTGCCACGAGGATGCGCACGGCGGGCGCTTTGACGCGCCCGGCCTGCCGACGACCGTCGGCGGACGTCTCGGTTGCGCCCGCTGCCACGAGCAGGATGCCTTCCACGCAGTTGATGTGCAGCGCTTTGATCACGGCCTCTGGACCGCGTTTGCGCTCGACGGAGCCCACGCCCAGACCGAGTGCGTGCTCTGTCATGGTCAGGGCGAGAGCACCCGCCTCGGCAAGGTCCACGAGCAGTTCGACGGCGATCTGGCGCAGTGCGCGAGCTGTCACGCCGATCCGCACGCCGGGGCTTTCGAGGACCCCGGTCTGCCGCAGCAAGTCGAGGGTCGGAGCGGCTGCGCGCGCTGTCACGACGAGCGCAGCTTCCGGCTGGCCGGCCCGAGCTTTGAGCACGGCAAGTGGACGGGTTTCGCGCTGGAGGGGGCACACGCCCGGACGGCTTGCACAGCCTGCCACCCCAGCCTGCATCCGCCCAGCGCGACCGGGCGGCGCAGCCAGCGCGCGGCGGGTCGCGACTGTGCGGACTGCCACGCCGATGTGCACCTCGGTCAGTTCGCGCGCGGCGGCAGCACGAACTGCGCGAGCTGTCACAGCAGTGAGGCGACCAGCTTCGCGATCCCGCGTTTCGATCACGACGCGCAGACGCGCTTCGCGCTGGATGACACGCACGCCAAGCTGGACTGCAGCGCCTGCCATCGCACCGAGACCGCGCGCGATGGTCGCAGCGCGGTGCGCTACAAACCGCTCGGAATCGAATGTGGCGACTGTCACGCCGCAGGGGGCGGGCGGTGATCCTCACCCTGCTGCTCGCGGCGGCGCGCCCCGAGGTGCTCGCTGGCAGTTCGCTCGCCAGCGCGCCTCGAGCCTGGGTCGCGCGGTCGGTCGGGCAGCAGGAATTGGAAGGCCGCGTCATCGACCGCAGCGGCGATCGACTGGTGGTCGACCTCGGCGCGCTGGACCGGGTCGAGCCCGGCGACCGCGTCATCTTCCGGCCGTTGGGCCGTGGGCCGATCGAAGGTAGGGTCGAGGCCGTGAGTGACCGCAGCGCGACCGTTGCTCTGCTGCAGAGCCGTGCCGAGGAGGTCGCCATTGGCACCGCTTGCGAGGTGCTGATTCCGGAGGAGCGCCTGCGCAGCGGCCAGGCCGGCGGACGCGACGAGACGGATCCGGTACCCAGCGAGCCGCCGATCTGGAACAACCCGCAGCAGGACTGGGACCCGGAACGACCGCTGCTGGCTGCGGAGCCGCAGCGGCCGGACGAACGCGAGCCGATCTGGAGCGGGCGCTTCTACGCGCTGGGGCGTGTGATTCGCGAACAGGAGTTCAGCGACACGACGAGCACCGTCTTCCGTTCCGGCGTCGATCTGCGCGGCAGCAACCCCTTCGGCTTCGGCGGGAGTCTGCGCTTCGCCATGGATCTGGACCACCGGGCCCACGCATCCGCGGGCGCGCCCAGCGAGTCAGATTTCTACGCCCGCCTCGAGCGCTTGTCCTACGCGCACGGCGGCGATCGTTTCCATCCTTTCTCCTGGGAGGCGGGGCGCTTTCTGCAGCGCGGCGTGCCCAGCTTCGGTCTGATCGACGGGGCCGAAGTCAGCTGGCGTTTGGCCGATCATCATCGCGTCGGCGCCAGCGTGGGCTGGATGCCGGAGACCGATGCCGAGCTTTCGACGGGGTCAGATTTCCAGATCGCGGCTCACTACGACTACGATCCCCTGCAGCTGGGTGGCTGGCGCGGCGGGTTGGGGGTGCAGAAGACCTGGCATGACGGCGAGGAGGATCGCGAGCTGATGGTGCTGCGCCTCGAGCGTCCGATGCTGCGCGGCCTCGATGTGCGGGCGACCGCCTGGGTTGATCAGTACGACGACGCCGACTTCGGCAAGGACGCGGGAAGCGAACTGACCCTGGCTGATGTGCGACTCAGTCATCGCCAGGAGGACAGCGGCTGGTCGGCAGGCCTGCGCCAGTGGCGTTATCCCAGCCTGCTGCGGCAGCAGGCCGGAGAGTTCCGCGAGACCGACCTCTTCGAGGGCGAGACGACCCGCTTTGATCTGCGGCCGTGGATCCGGCTGCGCCCCGACCTGCGCCTGAGCGCTCGTCTGGATCATTGGCAATCCGAAGACCGGGACGGCTCCGGAGGCGAGCTGCGGATCGACGCGACGGAGTGGATCGGGGGACCGGGCGCTCGCTCCAGCGCGACGGTCTACCGCCGCACCGGCAGCTTCGTCGAGTTGACCGGCATTCGGCTGGATCAGAGCGGCGAGTCGGACCTCGGGCGCTGGCGCATCACCTGGGACAGCGGCAACTACGCGGCCCGCGACAGCGGCAGCGACGACGCGCTGCAGCATGACCTGCGGCTTGCTCTGGACGGCTGGACCGAGAGCGGCTGGTCGTGGAGCGTCGACCTGGGCTACCGCTTCGGCGACGACCAGGACGCACCTTCCTTTGGCTTCTACCTGCAACGGCGATTCTGAGATGAACCAAGCTCGCACCTCGACTGGCGTCCGGCTCGCAGCCGCGATCGGCCTCCCCGCGCTGCTGGTGATCGTGGCCTGCGTCCAGACCATGCCGGACTCCCTGCATGAGTGGTGGAGCGGTCACGGCCCGGTCATTTCGCACGCCAACTTCCCGGCCAAGTGTTCGCTCTGTCACACCACCCAGAGCTGGCAGGATCTGCGCGAGGACTTTCACTTTGATCACGAAGCCGAGACGGGCGTGACGCTGGCGGGTGCGCACGCCGAGGCGCAGTGTCTGCGCTGTCACAACGACCGCGGCCCGGTCGCCCAGTTCTCTCAGCGCGGCTGCGTGGGTTGCCACGAAGACGTGCACCAGGGTCGGCTCGGCGCGGAGTGTCTGCATTGCCATGATGAGCAGAGCTGGCGCGCACAGGGGCAGATCGCCGAGCACGCGAGCACGCGTTTCCCGCTGTTCGCCGCCCACGCTGCGGTGCAGTGCGAGGCCTGCCACACCGGCATCGGCAGCGGGATCATCGAGCCGCTCTCGCCCGAGTGCATCAGCTGCCATAGCGCCGAGCTCGCCCGGGCGACCTCGCCGGATCACCTCGCTCAGGGCTGGGTCGACAACTGCCAGGACTGCCACCGCCCGACGGTGTGGGGCGGGGCGGGCTTCCGTCACGTAGGTTTCCCGCTGACCGGCGCGCATGCGACCGCCAACTGCGAGGCCTGTCACGTCGGCGGGGTCTTCGCTGGGACGCCGCAGGACTGCGCGGACTGCCACCTGGACGCCTACCAGGCGACGACCGACCCGGATCACGTCGCGCTCAACTTCCCGTTGCGCTGTGACGACTGTCACTCGACCTCTGCGTGGATTCCGGCCAACTTCTCGCACGCCGGGATCAGCGACGGCTGCGTGGACTGTCACCTGCCTGATTATCAGAGCACGACGGACCCGGATCACGTCGCCCAGAACTTCCCGCTTGACTGCGAGAGCTGCCACAACACCAAATCGTGGTTCGGCGGCGGATTCAACCATGCGGGCATCACCGATGGCTGCGTGGACTGCCATCTCGCGGACTATCAGGGCGCGAACGACCCCGATCACGTCGGCCTGGGATTCCCCACCGAGTGCCAGATCTGCCACAACACCAACACCTGGGACGGCGCGGACTTCGACCACGATTTCCCGATCACGAGCGGGGCGCACCGCGGCTTTGACTGTGCAGACTGTCACCTGACTCCGGGCTCGGCGTCCTTCTCGTGTACGCATTGCCACGAGCACCGGCAGTCGCGGATGGCGGACAAGCACGATGAGGTCGGCGGCTACGTCTGGTCGACGCCGGCCTGTTACAGCTGTCATCCGGATGGCAGAGAAGAGGACTAGTGCGCGGCAGTAGAGTGGGCGCGCTGTGCCACCCAAGCACCCGATCGTCTGGGGACCGCGCAAGCTGCGCTGGTATCTGAACGGCTATCCGCCGCTGTTCTGGCATCGCGCGCAGCTCCGCGAGGTGGACCCCGCCATGCGCTGGGCCAAGGTCCGGTTGAAGCGCTCGCTGATGAACCGCAACCTCAACGGCTCGGCCTTCGGCGGGGCGATCTACTCGGCGGCGGATCCCTGGTTTCCGATCCTCTACTGGCAGGCGCTGGCGCGCGAAGGCGTGGCGGTGCAGGCCTGGCTGAAGGCCGGGGCCATCGATTACCGCAAGCCGGCGCGCAGCCACCTGCACTACGAGTTTCGGATCAGCGAGGAAGACCTCGCCGCGGCGCGCGAGCGCCTGCCCGAAAAGGGCTACTCGGTGCACACCAACCAGGTCGATGCGATCGACGCGGACGGGGACGTCTGCGCGGCGATCGAGTGCGTCAGTTACCTGCGCCTGCTTCAGCCTCAGGAAGCGGGCTCGGCTGGCTTCTGATCTCGATCTCGCGCCAGGGCTGAAAGCGCGTCTCCTGCGCGCCGCGCTGCATCGGCGCGACGCGGATCTGGTACCGACCTGGTGGAAAGCCCAGCAGCGTGAAGGGCCGCTCGCGCCAGACGGTGAAGGTGAACACTTGGCCGTCGAGCTGGCCGTCGAGTCCGCTGATCTCGCCCAGCGCGCCATCGGTGACCGGGCCTCCGGCAGTGAAGTCGAGCAACTGCTCGGTGGGGGCGCGCGCGATCGGCAAGCGCTGCTCCTTTGCAGCGCTGGTCAGCCCGCCGTAGTAGCGCAGGCTGGAGCGATCTTTGCCATCGCGGTGCCCGTTCCACAGGCTGACGGAACAGATCTTGTCCGCGGTGGGAGGCACCATCAGGGTGCGCTCCAGCTGCTGGCCAAGCCAGGATTCGGCGAAGCGGTGGACGCGGCCGTCGCCGAGCCGGGCCCAGGTCGCCAGCACGTACTCATCGGCGGTGGCGCCGGCCGGGGTCGGCACGATGGTCCACTCCTGACTGGCTTCGAGCCACTCCAGCTCGATCCGGGTGACATCGAAGGGCAGCACCTCGATGCGCATCGGCGCCGCGCTGCGGTTCAGGTGGCGCGCGTCCACGGCGACCTGCCAGGCGCCGGCTTCCAGCCAGCCGATCCGCGCGACGTAGGCATCGCCCTGCCAGCCCCCGCCCGGCTCGCGCTGCATGCCCCAGGCGGGGTCATAGGCTTCGTCGCGGACGGTCGGGTCGATCAGCACGCGGTTCTCGAAGGAAGTGCGCGAGCGGGCGTCGAAGCGGGACAGGCGCACCTCGACCTGATTGCCGAGGCCCAGTCCACCTTCCGTCGGCGGGAAGAGCGCGCGGCTCGCGGGGAAGAAGATCTCCAGCATGCCGATCGGCAGCGGACGCAGGATCTCGAGCAGCGACTCGCCCGGCTGGAGGTTGATCCACTCGGCCTCGCTGCGTTCGGTGACTTCACCCTGATCGACTTCGGCGTAGACCCGAAAGCGGCGCCCTGCGTGCCAAGGCGAGAGCCGCAAGCTGCGCTCGAGGCGCGGGCGGTCCCGCGCCTGGAAGCTCACCATCGGCGGTGCTTGCGTCGACAGGATGGAGGTCTGCCAGGCTTCGACCCGCTGCTCAAACTGGCCGGCGAGTTTGCCGTCCACGCCGGGGAGCAGGTGCCAGTCGTGCAGCGGCACCCGCAGCGTGATCGGGGCCTGCGCGGTCAGTGTGCCCAGCTCGACCGCTTGCCCTTCCAGCACGGTGAAGCTGGGACTGAAGCCCAGTCGGAGCAGCGGCGTCTGGCCCGCCGATTCATCGCCCGGGACGGCGGCGACCCCCAGTTCGACCCGCCAGGTGTGCGCCCCGAAGGCCGTCTGATAGTCCGTCTCGAATCGCAGGGCGCCGTCCGCGGGCACCGGCTTCGGTTTGGTGAACTCGAGATCGGTGCTGTGATACCAGTCCTCGGGTTCAAGCTGCGAGGCCACGCCGTAGACCAGCCGGGCCTGCAGCCCGGGCAGCCCGCTCTGGTCGCTGACCGTCGCGCGGACGAGGAAGCCCGGCTGCTCTTCGGCGCGTTCCTGCGCCGGCGGCGGCGTCGCGGGAACGGTGGCTCCCTGAGGACTGCGCGCTGCATCTTCGCTTGCCGCGCCCTCCGCGTGCGGCGCCGGGCCGCGATCGGTCTGCTGCGCGGGAGTGGTCGGATCCAGCTCCACTGGCTCGGCGTCCGCGCTGGGCCAGAGTGCCCAGGCCAGCGCGACCAGCAGCGCGCCACCAAGCAAGAGCGCCGCGCGCCCCATCACTCGTCCTCGAGGCGCGCTTCGGCGATCGGCCAGAAGGTGGCGAGCTCGGCCATCCGTCCGCTGCTGCGCTCCAGCCCCCAGATGCCGGCCTCGTACTGACCTTCCGGCAGGCCGTTCAGGGCAAGGCCGCCGCGGAAGGAGACCGGGAAGTAGTCGAGCATCTCGCCGCTGCCGGGTTCGGTCTGCCAGCGACGCGGCGGAAAGCTCTGCTCCGGTTCCGGGTCCTCGGTGCGCTGCAGCCGCAGCACCAAGCCCAGCTCGTCGGTGAAGTTCTCGATCTCGAGTTCAGTCGGGGCGGCGTGAAACTGCCATTCGCCCTGATGCCACTCGCACTCCAGGTAGAGGTGCGCGTGGGTCACGCCGGAGGCCGCGTCGAAGCGGGTCGCCAGGGCCTGGTGACGCATCTCGCCGGCGTGCGGCAGGGTGACGGCTTCGCCCGGTTTGCCCTGGCTGCGGCCGACCAGCAGCGCACCCCAGAAGGACCAGATCTCGACCTGCCAATCCTCCGAGGCAGGCAGCTCGAGCAGTGCGAGTGTGCCGGTCTCGGGCTTGGGCGGGGTGGCGATCCTTCCTTCAAAAGGCGAACCGTCGGTCGCGACCCAGCCGAGCAGGACTCGGCCATCCTCGGCGTGACGCGCACTGAGGTGATAGCGGCCGGCCTGCGCGCGTTCGATGGTCAGCTTGCCGTCGGCCGCGGTGCGCCCGGCGGCGACGACTTCCCACTCGCCGCGATCACCCCGGAAGCCGCCGAGAACCTCGGCCTCGGCCCATCCCGGCTGATCGCCCGCTCGGACTTCCAGGGTCAATGGGCCGCTCGGAATGGGTTGCGGCATCGGGACGCGGGTCGTGCCATCCTGCAGTTCAAACTCGACGGGACCGAGTTCCGTTTCGCTTGGCCACGCCGTCTGGAACAGCGAGAGGTAGCCCTCGCGGCCGATGGCGTAGCGCGAGATCAGGAGGGGCAGCGGGGATGCGCCGCTCCAGGTGCCGCGGATCCGGCGCGGCGCCGCCGCGATCGGCCCGTAGCTGAACTCAAAACCGAAGGGGCCGTGGATCTCCTCCGGATCACGGAACTCAGGCTGCAGCTGCAGTGGGGCGCCGATCTCCAGGTCGAGCTGCAGCTCGCCGCCTTCCTCGGCGAGCTGAAAGGTCTCGGACGTGCCGAGTTCGATCCGTCGGAAGCCGTTGTCGGCATAGCGGAAGCCGTGCAGCTCGTTGGTCGCATAGGCGGCGACCATCCAGCGATCCTCGAGCACATCCGGCGTCGGGAAGAGATCGACAATCAGCGGCTGATCCGGACCCGGGTAGGGGCGCCAGCTTCCCTTTTGCACCTCGCGGCGATCCACCTGCGCGCCGGGAGGAAAATCGCCGATCCGCGGCGGCAGGCGCAGGATGCGATAGCCGGCCGGGGCCTCCGCGCCTTCCTCAAGCTTGGCGTTGATGACCAGTCGGAAGGCGCCCTCGGGGCGCGGCTCGACCTGGGGCGGCGCGGTCGCCTGAGTTCCCGATGGATCCTCGGCGGAACCACAACTGGTCAGCAGAATCGCGAACAGTCCCAGGAAGCGGCGCATGCCAGCATTCTAGGACGCCCCGGGGCCGCTCGGGAGTCAGCGCACGGTGAACTCGATCGTCGCCGTGCCGGATGGCTCGGCGTCCGTGAAGACCCAGGCGGTATAGGGGCCGGGGGCGAGGCCGCGCACCGTCAGCCCTTCGCGCAGCTCCTCCATCAGGTAGACGCTGATGGGATTACCGCCCATGAACTGCTTCTGATGGCCGGCGCTGATCAGGATCGGCGAGTAGGCCCGCACCCGATCGGGCAGCTCGATCCTGCATTGCGTTGCGCGTCGCAAGAGCGGCACTTCGCGCGGAGCATTCCCCGCGGGAAAGCTCGCATGCAGGATGCTGATCTCCTTGGACTCCGGGTCGATGGCCCAGGCGCGCAGCTGTCGCGCATCCTGGGGCAGGCGGATCTTCCAGACCGCGTCCGGATCGTCCTCGTAGTCGGGGAGCTCGAGGTCGATGCTCATCGCCTTTCCGGTCGCGTCGAGCAGAGTCGCGTCTTGCAGCACAAGCGCACGTAGATCGGGCTCGGGCACGATGGTCACCTGCTGCAGCGACTCGGCCAGCCGCAGCGAGACCACTTCACTGCTGCCGACGCGGACTTGCACCGGATCCGAGACCCAGCGTTCGCCGTCCGGTGTGAGCACCTCCAGGCTCCAAAGCCCGGGCTCAAACCAACCAGCGGGGATCCAGGTCGAGGGCGGATCGTAGCTGGTGTGGAGGCCGGCGATGCGCAGTCGATCCGTGGGCAGGTTCGGATCCAATTCCGGCGTTTCCTCGAACAACCAATCGGTGGAGTACACCGTCTGCCAGCCGGGCGCGAAGGTCTCGGGGTTGTCGGGGATCACCCGAAACTGCACCGACTCCTGGTCCAGCAGCCACTCGCCCGGATCTTCGCCTTCGGGAATCAGGGCGCGAGGCAGGCGCGCGGTCAGGTGACCGACCTGGTCGCAAGTGACGCGAAACTCGCGGTCCTGATCGATCGGAACGGGATCATCCAGCTCGATGTCCCAATGCAGCCAGTCGTCGATGAAAGCAGATTCGGCGACGTAGCCCGGTGTCAGGCGGGACACCCAGGTGACCCAGGAAGTTTGGCCAGGCGGGGGCGGCGGGATCTCCAGCCAGGCGTCGGGGAGCACCAGGTCGTCCTCCTCATCCACGTGCGGCGCCGGCTCGACGCTGAGATTGACTTCAATGCCCTGCACCGCCCACAGCATTTCGCTGGCGACATCGGGCGTGAAGCGCAGTCGATAGGGGCGCGCCGCTTCGAGCTGCAGCGGGTTCTCCGCCGGATGCTCGTCGCCGAGCAATGCCGGGCTGATCGCGATCGGCAGCACCGTCTGCCCCTCGGCGATGGGGAAGCCGTTGCCCCCGACCTCCATCGCGATGCACGCCGCGTAGCGTCGGACCGTGCCAGGCCGCGCCGGCGGCGGGGTGCCTTGCAGCACGAAGCTGCCGTCCGCCTCGATGGGCCTCGGCTTCGACTGGCGTACCCAGCCCCCGTCCCACCAGCTCAGCAGATCCTGGGCGTCGAAGTCCTCGAGCATCGGCGTGGGGACGTCGAACAGCACCAGCCGGACCAGCATCTCCTCGGTCAGCAGCCCGACCGAGAGGACCTGGCCGTGAATCGCCAGCTCGGCGGGGGCGTCGTCGACGGCGGGGGGCGGGGCCGCGACTTCCTCGCGCTGCTCTTCGGCGCTTGCGCTCTCGGGGCGCACCGGCTCGCTGAGCGCATCCTGGGGCGCGGGCGCGCTGCTGGCGGGAGGAGGCGCACCTGGATCGGATCTCGGTGCCGGCGGCTCTTCGGGACCGCCGCCCAGCAACAGAACCAGCGCTGCGACCAGGGCGATCGCCAGCAGACTGACGGCAAGGCGGACTCCGTCGCGCATCGCCTTGATCTTAGTTGCCGTTCTGTGCGTGCGCTGACAAGGGCGTGCGCGGAAAACGGCGCCCGAATCTCGGCGGGCAGCCGCCCGACGCTAGACTGCCTGGAGCCGACCTGGGTGCGTCCTAGGAAGGCCTTCACCTGCCCTGGGGGTGGCCCGTCGCTCGCGGGCCTGAGATCACACCCCTCGCACCTGATCCGGGTCATACCGGCGGAGGAAAGAGCATGGAACTGTCCCGCAACAAGAACCAGGACTCGATCGGCGAGGTTCGCCGTATCCCCAGCTTCGAGGAGTGCTTCCCGAAGAGTGAAAAGATCACCCAGCCGGTGGTCCACGAGGAGACCGGCTCGATCCTGCAGGTGCCGCAGCGCCGCATTCATCTCACCAACGGCGAGCACCTCGACGTCTATGACACCACCGGCCCGCAGGGCGTCGACCCGAGGCAGGGGATTGCGAAGCTGCGCGCCGAGTGGGTGCGCCGCCGCGAAGAGCGCGGTGACGGCAACTTCTCGCAGATGCACTACGCGCGGAAGGGCATGATCACCGAGGAGATGGCCTACGTCGCCGCGCGCGAGGGCTGCGAGCCCGAGTTCGTGCGCAGCGAGGTCGCGGCCGGACGCGCCGTCATCCCGGCCAACCGCAAGCACCTCGAGCTCGAGCCGGTCATCATCGGCCGCAACTTCAAGGTCAAGATCAACGCCAACATCGGCAACTCGGCGACGCACTCCTCGATCGAGGAAGAAGTCGAGAAGTTGCAGTGGGCGATTCGCTGGGGGGCCGACACGGTCATGGACCTGTCCACCGGCGAGAACATCCACGAGACGCGCGAGTGGATCATGCGCAACGCGCCGGTCCCGATCGGCACGGTGCCGATTTACCAGGCGCTCGAGAAGGTCGACGGCGTCCCCGAGAAGCTCGACATCGAGCTCTTCCTCGACACGCTCTACGAGCAGGCCGAGCAGGGGGTCGACTACTTCACCATCCACGCCGGCGTGCTGCTGCGCTTCGTGCCGCTGACCGCCGAGCGCGTCACCGGCATCGTCTCGCGCGGCGGTTCGATCATGGCGAAGTGGTGCCTGTCGCACCACGAGGAGAACTTCCTCTACACCCAGTTCGAGCGCATCTGCGAGGTGATGAAGAAGTACGACATCACCTTCAGCCTCGGCGATGGCCTGCGGCCGGGTTCGACGGCCGATGCCAACGACGAAGCGCAGCTCGGCGAGCTGCGGGCGCTGGGCGAGCTGACCAAGATCGCCTGGGATCACGACGTGCAGACCATGATCGAAGGGCCCGGCCACGTGCCGATGCACCTGATCAAGGAGAACATGGATCTCCAGCTGCAGCACTGCTACGAGGCGCCCTTCTACACCTTGGGGCCGCTGGTCACCGACATCGCGCCGGGCTACGACCACATCACCTCGGGCATCGGCGCGGCGCAGATCGGCTGGTACGGCACCGCCATGCTGTGCTATGTGACGCCCAAGGAACACCTGGGCCTGCCCAACAAGAAGGACGTGAAGGACGGCATCATCACCTACAAGA
>MDTD01062978.1_pt1 | contig 14567 bp, 8 predicted proteins | sample 811221 | NCBI WGS metagenome assembly MDTD01 (sample SAMN05326646, study PRJNA326480) | marine metagenome | isolation source: seawater | place: Pacific Ocean: South West | collected 2011
AAATCGAATTCCATCTACTTGTAAAGCTACCCTCTGATGAGGTAATTTCGCAACATGATTGAAGCAAATAATCCAAACCTCAAATCTTGGGTCGACGTACCCCAAGGTAACGACTTCCCAATTCAAAATCTCCCTTTCGGAATTTTCTCTACTTCTTCGCGTTCTGCAAGGCCAGGAGTTGCAATAGGAGAGCAAATATTAGATCTACAGCATTTGAGTGAGAATGGGCTGTTAGATGGTTTGGGCTTTGAAAATTCAGACTTTCAATCTTGCGTACTAAACCAAATCATAAATAGAGGTAAGAAAGCTACAACAGCATTGCGCAATAGAGTTAGCCAACTATTGAGAGAGGGTTGTGATGATATTGCTGATAAAGAATCAGCTCTTGTATCGATGTCTGAAGCAACGATGCACATGCCTGTAGAAGTTGGAGATTACACAGACTGTTACTCTTCTGAAGACCACGCTCGCAATGTTGGTAAGATGTTCCGTGATCCAGAAAATGCATTATTGCCAAACTGGAAGCACATGCCAGTAGCTTATCACGGAAGAGCTAGTTCAATCGTAGTAAGTGGCACACCTGTTAAGCGTCCTCATGGTCAGCTTAAACCTGCAGATGATCAGCCGCCAGTTTATGGCCCATCAAGATTATTAGATTTCGAATTAGAGATGGCGTTCATTACACATCCTGGGAAGGGTTTGGGCGAGCCAATCACTACAGCAGAAGCAGAGGACTTCATATTTGGGATGGTGATTTTCAATGATTGGTCAGCGCGCGATATCCAAAAGTGGGAGTACGTTCCTCTTGGGCCTTTCTTGGGCAAAAACTTTGCGTCAAGCATATCTCCTTGGGTTGTTACTCTTGATGCTCTAGAGCCTTATAGAGTAGCGGGTCCAATTCAAGATCCAGAAGTTCTCCCGTATTTAGAATACGAAGGTGATTCGCATTACGACCTAGATCTTGAGGTAGAGATTGTTCCTCCAAATGGCCAAGGAAAAGTTGTTTGCCGTTCAAACTTTAAGCATATGTACTGGAATATGAGCCAACAACTTGCTCACCACACAATAAACGGATGTAATATCCGTGGTGGAGATATGATTGCTTCTGGAACCATCTCAGGACCAAATGAAGGATCATTTGGCTCGATGCTAGAAATTTCTTGGAAGGGTACAAAGCCAGTTGCAATGCCTGACGGAAGTGAGAGAAAATTCATCCATGATTTTGACACGGTCATAATGAGGGCATCAAAAGGATTGATTGGGTTTGGCGATTTAAGTGGCCAACTATTGCCGGCTTAGATTAAAGCAGTCCAGAGATAATCTTTTCTACTGTAATACCGTCAGATTCAGCCTTGTAATTTAGAACGATTCTGTGACGTAATATAGGAGTTGCTACAGCTTTCACATCTTCAATATCTGGACTGTATTTCCCATTAAGAGCTGCGTAAACTTTTGCGCCAAAAATTAGAAATTGAGATGCTCTTGGCCCAGCCCCCCAGTTCAAATATTTGTTTACGTTTTCTGTCGCAAACTCTCTCCCAGGACGAGTTTTGCAACTAAGGTTAACGGCGTATTCAAGTACGTTATCTGCTACTGGAATTTTACGCACCAATGCTTGAGCTTCGAGTATATCTTGGCTACTAAGCACTGGATTTACATCAATTACAGACGCTCCAGTTGTTTGTTTAACTACAATCAACTCCTCAGCAAAGCTTGGGTAATCAACCCATGTGTTGAACATAAATCTATCAAGTTGTGCTTCAGGCAAAGGGTATGTTCCTTCTTGTTCAATTGGGTTTTGTGTTGCAAGAACAAAGAATGGAGTGGGTAAATCATAAGTCTGTCCATTTACAGTCACATTTCTTTCCTGCATCGCTTCTAAAAGAGCAGCTTGGGTCTTTGGTGGTGTACGATTTATTTCATCTGCAAGAACAATATTAGCAAAAAGTGGTCCTTTTAAAAATTCAAATTTCCGCTCTTCATTTAGTACTTCAGATCCTGTAATGTCTGATGGCATTAAATCTGGAGTGAATTGAATTCTATTGAATGATAATCCTAAAGCTTTCGCAATAGTGTTTACTAAAAGAGTCTTAGCTAGCCCTGGAACACCAACTAAAAGACAGTGTCCTCCAGCAAGAATAGACATAATAACTTCTTTTACAACATATTCTTGACCAACAATAACTTTACCTATTTCTGCAAGTAGTAGTTCGTGTTTGTTTCTTAGTCTATCTAACGCTTCTTTATCGCTCATTTTTCTTTTCGTGTGGACCAAATATACTCATGCCAGTTCATGTTGAAATCACAACTATCGAAAGATGGCTCAATTCTTATATACGTTTGGGCTACATATTTCTTCACCCATTTATCTATTGCTTCACGTTGCAGTTCATTTTCTATTTGCGATTGAAACAGAGCATAATCATCATTTGGATTTGCTCTGTGAGCCTCATGGCGAGCATCAAGTTTTAGTATCGTCCAATATGCATTTCCGTCTTCATCTATTAATTGAATTGGCTCACTAATTTCTCCTATATTTAATGGAGAAATAACGAAGTAAATATTTGGGTCAAGTTCGTCTACGCCAAATTTGATTCCTCCATCACGTTGATTAACAACCTGCCCTCTTTGGTTTGCAGAACTTTCCCTTGTTGAATGTTGTAAAACAGCTTGGTAGAATGTTTGGCTTCCAGCTTTTAAAGCACTGTAAATACTATCGATAGTTAATCCGTTTTTTTCAAGTTCGTTGATGTCGATTTTTGGTTTCATGAGTACGTGACAAGTACTAAACTGTTCTCCTCGCTTATCTGTTACTCTTAAAAAGTGAAAGCCAAAATCAGTTTCAAAAACTTCAGAATATCCTCCTACAGGTGTGTCAAATACTGCTTCTTCAAATTCTGGCACAAACTGACCTCTTCGAATGTTAGTGTAACAACCGCCCTTGTATTTTGACCCAGGATCCTCAGAGTATCTAGTTGCAGCAAGAGTCATTGACATTTTTTCGTCGATAACCAACCTTCTAATCGAGTCTAGGTGGAATCTAAGATCTTGCTTTTGAGCTTCTAGAATTTGAGGTTGAATTACAATCTCACTGTAACTAATTTCCTCTGGAATTAAAGGAAGACTGTCTTTAGGAATTGCTTCATAAAATTCGACAACCTCTGCTGGAGTGGATCTAACTTTTTGGTTGACTTCCTGTTGCATTTTTTGGGCTAAGAGTTGATTCTTAATGGGCTTTCCAAAATCATCTTTCCACTGTGACACACTTTTTCCATATTGCAACTCAAACGCTTCAATCGATCCAAGCATATTAATATAATAAGCTAGTCTACGATCAATCTCATCCATCACTTCTGCATCAGTAACCTCAAGACTATCTACTTTGGCGTGATGGAGTAGGAGCTTTTCGAAAAGCATATCCTCAAATATTTGGCATTTCTGATTTGGACCAATACTCTTTCTCTGCATTTTCTCTTGTAGGATCATTTCATCTAATTCACTTGATAGAATGATTTCATTGCCGACAACACCAATTATTCCATCAATGTGTTGGTATGACTCTGTTTGGCCAAAACCTATAGTTGAAACAATGTAGATGCTGAAAACAATTAATATGCCTTTTAATTTTTGCATGGATGCTAATGTAATTCTAAATCGGAATACTATCTCTTCTAATAAGTCCTAAAGACCAAGCCTCTTTTACAAGATCATCTCTAAGTTTTTCCAATAACTCACTCCTGCGTTCTTGAATAATAATTTCTTCAATTCTCTCTTTAGCAATTGCTAGGGGAGATGGAAGGTCTTTTAGTTGATGTTCTAAAAACTTAATCATATATGTTCGGCCTTCAGAACTAAACTCGGTGACCTTTCTACTCTTTAATTGGTCTTCAAGTCTGTAAATTTGCATTGGTACTTGATTGAGAAGGTCACTTAAGTACCACCAATCTTCAGTTTCTACAGCATAGGTTGCGTTGTGTTCAATACACCATTTTTCTAGTCTTGGCATTGAAATTGAATCGGCTTTATTAAGCCAAAACTTAGCAGAGTCAAGATCCAACTCTTCTTTTGGAATATGAAAGAAAACGGCTCTTACTACATGCTCAGATAGTTTGAATAGTTCAGTATGAGTTTTGTGAAACTCATCTACTTCCGCTTCAGTTACAGTTCTATTTAGCCTCGAGTTCACGAATCGGTTTTCATACTCGCTTATTAGTAGCGCGTTCCTGTATGTTTGGATTTGGTTTTCTAACTTTTCGTTTTCTTCAATAAGTGACTCTTCCGATTGGGCGAGGAGGACTTGTTCCCTAATCCAACTATTTATAATTCTGTCAGCAAGCATTGTGCTGTCATCATAGTTAAGATTGTCCGGTATTCTAGCTGAGATGGAGTCGAGAGATAAACTTTCTCCAAACGCCTCGACAACGATGATGCTTTCTGGATTTGGATTTGTAGAATTACAAGAACCGAAAGCCCAAAAACACGAAATGAAAAAAAGGCCCCCCCCCTTTTTAATCGATAAGTTCGTAAAGAACTTCTTCATTGATTTCAACTGTGTATTTGCTTCTGAGATCTTCCACCCATCGCTTCTCAAGGTGATCCTGATAGCTAGCTATAACTTGTCCTCTCGCTTCTTCAAGCGACTTATGAGTAGGAGGGACAAACCCTCTTACATCAATTACAACATAAGCATCACCTTCAATTGCATGTTTTATTACATTTGGAGCACCTTTCTTTACATTTAAAGAATTACTCTCTCTTTGCCTAAACACATGATCACCCCATGTATTCGTCTCACGAGGGAATAGTCCTTCTTCAATTTTAATAGCAAGAGGGCTATCAGCTAGCATAGATTTTCTCAAATCTAATACGCTTCCACCATCGAATATTGTCTTTTCTACTTTTTTTGCTACATCGTTATTCTCACAAATGTAAGCGCTTATATCTGCTCTTTCATCCCACATAAAAAGGTCTTTATTAGAAGTGTGGTATTCCACTAACCCTAATGTGTCCTTCACTGCTTTACTCCAAACCATTTCATCAGTCAATTCAAATAATAAAATTCCATCGTGATATTCGTTAATCAATAATCTAAAATCATCGTGCTTTTCCTCTAACCTAGAATTCTCATGAGCAAGGAGTTTCTCGTCAGATATCCTCTTAATCAATTCATCAATAATTAAATTAGAAGACAGATTAATGTCTTTTTTCTTTACTGTATTTGCATACTCTATGAAGTCACCTACAGTAGTATTATATCCAGCTATAGAGAAAAGAGTCTTATTGAGTTCATGTGACCTGTTGTGCACAAGTGGATGTCCTTTGTGGAACAAACTGTCAATTTGGCCTGCCGCATTTTTAAGATTCGTAACTCTGCCAGGGAAAATTCTATATGTGTACTCGTTTTTAAGTTTTTTAATAAAGGACGTTTTAGTCACTTCTGCTCGCTTATCTCTACTTACTTTCTTACGAAGTGATTTTTCCACTTCTTCAAATGAAGCGGGCTCTTTGTAGTCCAAACGCTTCACGATGTGCCAGCCATAACTTGTCATGAATGGCTCAGAGACATCTCCATTGTTCTCTAATGAAAATGATGCGTTTTCAAACTCTTCAACCATTTTGCCTGAGCTAAACCACTGTAGAACACCACCCTTGCTCTTTGAGCTTTCGTCATCGCTGTACTTCAAGGCTAGAGATTCGAATGACTCGCCATTTTTTAAAAATGCATTAATAGCATCTATTTCAGTTTTACCTTGATCAATAAGATTTTTATTTTGTGTGTCGCTTACTCTGATCATGATATGGGCAACCTTTATTTCTCCTTTAGCCTCTCTCTTATCGGTCACTTCTAAAAAGTGATATCCAAAACGTGTCCTAACAATATCGCTAATCTCTCCTAGGGGAGTATTGTAAGCTGCTTCTTCAAATGGATATACCATTTTAAAAGCAGTAAACCAACCTAGATCTCCACCGTTTTGGGTTACTGAAGGATCGTCCGATCCGTTTTTGGATTTTGCTACGGTTTCAAAGTCTTCACCTGATTTAATTCTATCCTTTAGTTTGTGGATTCGATTCCACGCTCTAATTGTATCTGCTGCCGCAGCATTTTCACCAACTGTGACTAAAATATGTCTGGCTTTAACTTCTATTTGTTGCCTAGCGTATGCTTCGTGAATTATTTCGTCTAATAATTCTGTGTCAACTAAATATGGTCGTGCTAATTGCTTTCTGTAGCCTGAAAGTTCTTTCGTGAAATCAGCAGCTGTATCCATACCTAAAGCTTCGGCTTCAACTACTTTTAATTTAAATTTTACAAAGAGATCCATATATTCATCAAGACCTTCTTTTGTAACGGCTACATTATTATTATTCTTCTTGTATATGTGCTCAAAATCTGAAAGAGTAACACTTTCGTTTCCGACTTTTAAGACAATTTTGTTTGAGGCTTGACCTAAAGCTAAATTGCAAACAAGCACAGTAAATACTACTGTAAAAAATCTATTTAGTTTCATTTATTTTATTTATCTTAAACTATAATTTGGCGCTTCTCTTGAAATCATTACATCATGAGGGTGACTTTCCTTCATTCCTGCATTTGTAATTCTTACAAACTGAGCTTCTTCTTGTAGAGTGTTGATATTTGGTGCTCCGCAATATCCCATTCCTGCTCTAAGCCCACCAGAAATTTGGTACATCACTTCTTGAACAGTCCCTTTATAAGGTACTCTTCCTGTAATTCCTTCTGGCACTAATTTTTTCAAATCATCTTCAGCGTCTTGGAAGTATCTATCCTTAGATCCTTTTTGCATTGCTTCAATCGAACCCATTCCGCGGTACCCTTTAAAACGACGGCCTTCAAAGATAATTGTTTCACCTGGACTCTCTGAAGTTCCAGCAAGCATAGAGCCTACCATAACTGTGTTTCCGCCTCCAGCTAATGCTTTTACAATATCACCAGTGTATCTAACACCTCCGTCAGCAATAACAGGAACGCCAGTTCCTTTTAGAGCTGATGCTACATTCATAACTGCACTAAGCTGTGGCATCCCTACACCCGCAATAATTCTTGTTGTGCAAATTGATCCTGGTCCAATTCCTACTTTAACTGCATCTGTCCCTGCTTTAACTAAAGATAGAGCAGCTGCTCCAGTTGCAACATTACCACAAATAATATCTATTTGTGAAAATTCATCTTTTACCTTTTTCACTAGGTCGATCACACCCTTTGAATGTCCGTGAGCCGTATCCACAATTACAGCATCTACACCTGCGTCAACTAATGCTTGTACTCTTTCAATAGTGTCTGAAGTAACACCAACTGCGGCACCAACTCTTAGTCTGCCATAATTGTCTTTGCAAGACATAGGAAATTCAGTAAGCTTAATTATATCTCTATAAGTAATCAATCCTACTAATTTCCCTTTCTTGTCAACAACTGGAAGCTTTTCTATTCTGTGCTCCCTTAGCATTTGCTCAGCTGTTGTAAAATCACTTCCATCCTCCGTAACGATTAAATTTTCTGAAGTCATTACTTTATCAACTGCAAGAGATCTTTCTTTTTCAAATCTTAAATCTCGATTTGTCACGATTCCTATAAGTTGATTTTCATCATTAACAACAGGTATACCTCCAATTTTATGCTCTTTCATGATGTCGAGAGCATCTCCTACTGAAGCATTCCCCTTCAAAGTAACTGGGTCCTGAATCATTCCGTTTTCTGATCTCTTTACTTTTCTGACCTCATTTGCCTGCTGGCTAATACTCATATTCTTATGAACTACACCTATTCCACCTTGACGAGCAATTGCAATTGCCATTGCGCTTTCAGTCACAGTATCCATTGCAGCAGAAACAATTGGAACTTTAAGTTCAATGTTTCTTGAAAATTTCGCTATTAGATTTGTCTCTCTGGGTAGTACTTCTGAGTATGATGGAACCAACAGAACATCGTCATAGGTTAAACCATCTCCGAAGAACTTTGCATCTGAAATAGGCATAATTGTAAAAATTGAATCGTGTTATTTCGCTTTCCTACTTTCGGACTACGATTCGGACAAATATACTAATCAAAAACTTAATCATTGTCGAATTACATTGACAGACTGTGACAAAACGTGCCATCTGCCTGCTCCATCAAGTATACGAATTACAGTTGAATAGACTCCATTTGGAACGGGGTCACCATTGAATGTTCCATCCCAAACATCTTTCATACTGGCACTTGAGAATATAGTATCTCCCCATCTACTGTAAATAGTCATATAAAAAGTAGGTTCTCCATTTGGGAGGCTTCGACTGACAAATCCTAGTGTAACTTCATCTTTTGGCCATGGAAAATATTCGTTTAAATCATCGCCATTAGGGCTAAAAGCATTAGGAATCCATATAAGGGGATCTTGTGTAAGACAAACTGTGTTTGATTTGGCACCATTTAATACTCCAAAAGCATCATTTTCTAATGCGACAATTGTGTAGCAGAAATCACCTGGTTGTTCGTATAGAGAATCAACCTCATCTGAGAAGCTAGTTTGAGTCTCTACACATGAATTAAGATATGTAGCAGTTTCATATCTTGAATTCGCCCTTAATATTTCATATTTATCAACGCCTAAAACGAAATCTTCATATGGATTCCAAAAAAGAGAATTTTTAAGGTTATATGGGTCTTCAGATTTTGTTCCTTGTAGGAAAATAGTGCGTCCAATATTAGATTCTCCAATTTCAGCACCGCATTCATTTGTTGCTATACACTTGTAGGTATATGATTGAGCATCTGTGTTTGCACTCAAGTCAAAAAACGACAAGCTCATTCCCATCGTGCTAGATTGCGGGTCAAGAATAGGGACCCAAGAGTTTTCGTAATCTAAATATCTATATAATTGATATTCGCAAATTTCAGTAGATACGGGGTCTGTTTCAACAACAATTTCAACTCCACCATCATCCATTACTGATGCTCTCGAGATAATAGGCGCATCTGGTGCGTCTGGATAGGTAAATGTGATTTCGTGGTTGTTTGACCTGGCTATATTTCCTGTTGAAGATTCTGATACAATACGATACCTATATGATTTGTTTACATCTAATCCCTCGTGGATGTATGTTTCATATCCAGATACTTGGTTGTCAGCAACCATCCACGAACTCCATAATCCGCTTATATCGTCATATATACTGTATTCAATAGTGTAGGTTTCAACACCCCCGTCCATTCCGTAAGGTTCATTCCAGCTCAATTGCGCTTTGTTTGTACAAGGAATTTGTGAGCCAACTACAAAAATTGAAGATGTACAATCGCCTGCTGCGTTTGGGTTTGGGGTTCCATCATTATTAATGCAATCAAAAGCAGACACTCTATAACTCTCTTGTTCAATTGAGGCTTGTGAAGTTGGTATAGAAGCTGACATTATGCTAGGATCTCCAATCTGTAAAACCTCAGCAGATCCAGTAGGAGTACACTTGTAAATGATGTATCCTAAAGTTTCATCAGTCACTTCATAATCAAAGTGCACAACCGCTAATCCATTGTTAGGATCAACATCTATATGAGTTGTTGTTGGCACACTGTTATTACCAACACCAGTTTCTAAATCAGTAGAATTTGAAACATGAGTATCTATTCCATTTGATGCTAGTTGTTTGATTCTATATATATGCAGATCTGAACACGGCCCAGGATTGTCGGTGTATGTACCACCGTTTGGACTATCGGGCACATTTGCTATTATATCCCAAACAGCGGTAACCATGTTTAGCTTTTCAATTAAAAAATCACCACCAGCTGCAACTCCAGTTAAATGATATGGACTATTCCACTCTAGATCGATGTCACCAGGATTTACGCCAGCCTGGGCATTAAGATGAATAGAACAAAGAGAAGGTGATGATGGAGATGCATCTTGTGTAATGCCTCCGTCTAAGGTAGTTATCTGTTCAGACACGAAACAATGCCCAAAAAGATTTAAATCATATAAGAAAGAAGTTGTAACCCAACCAACAGGAAGGACTCCATTAACATCTGGCCCTACAATATGAGGGTTAGGACTTAATAAACCCATAGATAAATCGAACACCTTTATTTCATAGTGAACCAATTCCTCTGCACTTGAAGGAGAGAATTGTTCCCAATGTAAAGTTCCTTGGCCTGCGGCATTTATATTATCTATATGCGTCATGTCAGGTTGTGCGATTGCACAAATACAACACACTAGGTTAAGTAGTTGAAAAGTAACGATATTTGAATATCTAAACACAGAGTAAAATTACAACACCTTATTTATATACCTTATGTGTATTGAGCTATTTCCGAACATTTCAATGTCTGCAAGGCTTTTTGTATATATTTCAAATCAAACGCTCAGCAATGAAGTTGCCTCTGATTTTTTAAAATCTACTGAGAAATTCATCTCTACTTGGAAAGCTCACGGAACTAAATTAGATGCATCATTAATTCTAATCGCAAATAGGGTGCTATTTATTGCTGTAGACGAACAATCTCAAACTGCAACAGGATGTTCAATTGATTCACTCAATAGATTTCTACAATTATCAAATATTGATTGGTTTACCCGAAATTGGGTTTTGTACAATAAGGATTCAAAGTCTCTAGAATCCAATTGGATAATTGCTGAGCTTAATGAATTTCACAAAGGACTTAAATCAGGTCAAATTCCTTTTGATTTATATATTCTTAATACAACAGTTTTAAATGTAGAAGAAGCTAGAAAAAATCTAGTTCAACCATTATCAGAGAGTTGGCACATGAGAATGTTGTGATTTGGCAAAAAAATCGTCGAATTAACGATTTGTTTCTACAAACTGTTAAATTTTTCCAACGAATTATTGTGAGATTGTTGGAATTTCAACTGCAAGCGTATAAATTTAACGCGTCTAAAAGTCTGAATTTAGCAAAATTTGGATTTTAAGGCAACCCTTTATTTGCTGTAACGACTAATGTTTACAAGAGTTTGTAATAGCCCTTCAAAGGGTTTGTGAATTTGAAATTATTAATGGTTAAATAACTTAAAACCTGTTCATATGTTTAAATTATATTCGAAATTGACGACGGCCTTTGCAGCTTTCGCAATTATTTGTTCAACATCTGTTTCTGCGCAAGTCAACACTTGCGGCACGAACTGGCTTTGTGATGGCACAGCTGCTATCGGAAATGCAGGTTGGGGTGCAGATTGCCCTGATGGATCAGATGAATTACTTGCATATTGTTGTGCTAATGCAGATCAATATACAGCGTATGGTGTTGATGAATCTGGTATTCAGGCATGTTCTGATTACTTAGCTACTATCAATACTTGTGGCACAAACTGGCTATGTGATGGTACTGCTGATATCGGTAATGCTGGATGGCCTGCAGATTGTGCTGATGGTTCTGATGAGGACACTGAGTACTGCTGTATCAACGCTGACGCATACACTGCATACAGTGTAAATGCTAATGGTATTCAATACTGTGCAGACTTCTTTAACCCAGCTCCGCCCGCTTGCGAAGGTAACTTAGTTACTTTATCAGTTGACGGCGGCATGTGGCAAGGTGAAGTTTCTTGGGCGATCCTTGACGCCGATGGAAACGAGGTTGCTGCTGGAGGTGCTCCTTTTATAGGTGATGTTTGCCTTGGCGATGGTTGCTACACATTCAACGGAGCTGATTCATACGGCGACGGTTGGAACGGCAACGTTGCAATTGCTGTTGATGCTGACGGAAATGAACTTTTAAACTTTACTGTTGACGGAGTCGAAGGTTCTGCAGATTTCGGAAACTGTGAAGAAGAGCCAGTTGATCCTCCAGCTGATTGTATTGACATTAGTTATTCAGTAGGTGGTGGCGCTTGGGATTCGGAGATTACTTGGGCTATCCTTGATGCTGATGGAACGCCGATTGAACTTGGTGATGCAGGTGTTGCTCCTTCATCTGGAGTTCTTTGTTTAGATATTGCATGTTACACATTTGTTGGATCTGATTCATACGGCGACGGTTGGAACGGAGCAACTGCAGTATTTACAAGCAATGGAAATGAGATACTAAATTTTGGTCTTGCTGACGGTCCATCTGGTACTTCTGACTTCTGTGTTTCACTTGACGTGCCAGGATGTACAGATGAGTCTGCTTCAAACTACAACCCAGAAGCAACTATAGATGATGGTTCTTGTTGTACAGGTGATGTAGTTACAATTACTCTATATGATTCATTCGGTGACGGATGGGGCTGGGGTGATGAAGGTAACGGCTCATTTGATGGTGGTATGAATTTTAACGGTGAATACTTCGCTTTCGTGGATGGTGCAAGTGCATCATTTGATTTCTGTCTAGATGCAGGGTGTTACGAAGCAGACCTTTTGCTTGACAATTATCCTGGTGAAGCATCTTGGGATGTTGTAGTTGGTGGTGAGGTAATAGCTAGTGGATCTGAAGCAGATTTATTCTTCTCAACTGATCCATCTTGTATCGTTGCAGGCTGTAATGATGAAATGGCTTGTAACTACGATCCAAGTGCTAACGTCAATGACGGTTCTTGTGACTACGCTACATGTGCAGGATGTACTGATTCAGGTGCATGTAACTACGATATGGAAGCTACTTTAGATGATGGTTCTTGTGACTACTCTTGTGTAGGTTGTACAGATATTACTGCAACAAACTACGACGCAGCAGCGACTATTGCTTGTGTTGACTGTTGTGCTTACTGTGAGGGTGCATTTGCTGGTACTCTTAATGTAGGTGGTGGTACTTGGGACGGTGAAATTGGGTGGACTTTATCTCTTGACGGTGCTGTCGTTGCTGAAGGAGGAGCTGGTTCATTCCCACTTTGTCTTGAGTCTGGATGTTACGTACTAGATATGACTGACTCTTTCGGAGACGGATGGAACGGGGGTACTTACTCGTTCGATGGATATGACGGAGTAACTTCATACTCAGGTGACATTAACAGTGCTGCTGACGGAGACGGTGAAGCAGTTGGTACTGACTATATTGACTACAACGGTGGTGCTTGTACTTCAGGATGTACTGATGCAGGTGCTTGTAACTACGATGCTTCTGCAGCGTTCAACGACGGATCATGTGATTACTCATGTGTAGGTTGTACGGACAGCACTGCTGCTAACTACGATCCAAACGCAACTATCGATAGCGGTGAGTGTGTTTACTGTGATCCAGGTTCATTCGTAATGACTGTTAGCATGACTGATTCATTCGGTGATGGATGGAACGGTACAGAATACATAATCTTCGATCTTGGCACTGGTGGACAAGTAGCTCAAGGTTCTCTTGATGCAGCTTTCGGTGGTGACGGTTTAACAGCTGGTTACGACCTTATCTGTCTTGCACCTGGTTGTTATGAAGTTCAGTTTATTTTAGGAGATTTCACCGCTGAAGTTGGAGTTTCTCTTACTGATCAGTTCGGAAATAACTACGGTTCATTCGGTACTGAAGCATCTTACCCAGTTGATTTCCTACTTACTGGAACTTGTGGATTCGAAGGTTGTACTAGCCCATCAGCAATTAACTACAACATTAGTGCTACTATTGATGACGGTTCTTGTCAAGAACCACCGGCAAACGATCAGCTTGATAACGCAGAGCCACTATTCTGTGGTGCATTCGCTTCAGGTACAATGCTTTATGCTACTGATGACCAAGAGCTAATTGGAACTGAGTTCGGTAACGCTACTGTTTCTTCTGCAGGTGTATGGTATGTATTCAACTCTGATGCTGACCAGCAGGTTGTAGTTAGTACATGTGATACTCCAATTAACGAAGGAGAAACAGACTACACAGGTGACACTAAACTACACGTTTACACTATGGACGCTGACGGTGGATTAAACGCTATCGCATCTAATGACGATGGATGTGCTACTGGTTTCCTTTCTACAGCTGCTTTCAATGCTGTTACTGGTGCTGATTACTACATCTACGTAAGTGAGTTCTCTGCAACTACATTTGGAAACGACTTCGTTCTTTCTGTTGAGTGTATTGATTGTGGAGACGCTCCATCTAACGACGATTGTGACGGAGCAATTGCTCAAGTAACAGGAGTTACTTTCACAGGTTCAACTTGTTGTGCTTCTGCTGAATCAATGCCTCTTGGATGGGCAGGTTTCGGAACAGCCTATGGTGTTTGGTTCACTTTCAACTCTTCTGATTATGATACTTTCTACTTCGATGCTACTAACGTAACAGACGGACAAACTCTTGGATTCGTTATGATGGAAGGTAACTCATGTGAGGATCTTGTAGGATTCGTTGGTTGTCAGTTTACTGGCACTTGTGCTGGTTCTGTTGAAGGTTTCCTTCCACAGCTTACACCTAACCAAGACTACTGGTTCCTTATCTACAACACTGATCCTTCTTCATGTGGTGAATTCGAATTCACGACTACTGGAATTAACCTTGGTTGTACTGACGCAACTGCAAACAACTTCGATCCTGATGCTAACCAAGATGATGGTTCTTGTGACTTCGACGGAGTTGTGCCTGCAAACGATGTTTGTGCTGACGCAATCACTCTTGAATGTAATACAGTTACTACTGGTTCAACTGGTGGATCTACTTC
>MDTD01077772.1_pt1 | contig 14566 bp, 15 predicted proteins | sample 811221 | NCBI WGS metagenome assembly MDTD01 (sample SAMN05326646, study PRJNA326480) | marine metagenome | isolation source: seawater | place: Pacific Ocean: South West | collected 2011
AATCCGACCGGCCAAAACGTGTTCGGCAGCGTTTCGACCCAAATAGGCACCCAAGATGGTGTATGACAACTCGCGACGAATCACGTTTTCGAGCCGGACCGCGATGAGTCTTTCTAGACCAAAAAGCAATTCCTGGTCGTCTTCGGAAAACCCGCCCGCAGCATCGGTGGCAAAACTCGCCGCGTGAGTAGACCCATCTGAAAAGCGAAAACGAAACGCCACGTAATTGGTGACGCCTTCCGTGCGTAACTCTTGCATCATCGGGAAATCTTCGCCGGCACTTGGATCTCGCAGGTCAAAGTGCATGCGATCAGGCGCGCTGCCTTTGATCAATGCGTGAAAGACATTGGCGGTCCATCCCGGCTGGTCCTGCAAGCCGTGGCGCCAATTCTCTTCTCGAATGCCCTCTTTTTCGCTCCAGATGATGCTGCGCCCGTGATACAACGGGTGTAAAAACATCACGAGCACATGGGCCCGAGTAATGGGCACGCCGAATTCACGAAGCATCTGGCATAACCGCTCGCCCGTCTTCACCGCCCCCTGGCCATTGAGCGATTCATCCATGAACCATTGTTTGATCTCGTTAAGTCGCTCCGAGACATTCGTCATGACAGTACCATCTTCCAAACATAAAAAAGGCCAACAATCATTCCAGTCGCAACCAGCAATCGCGGACCTAATACTCTGGCAAATAAAGGAAGCATGGGGCCTATCATAAAACGGGGGTACAACGTTGCCGCCTCGTAACTCGGGCGCGCCTGCATGCGTTGGTAGTACGCCAACAAATGAGGGCGGGCCTCAATCAGTGCGTCTTGTTTTAAAAATGACAGACGCGTTAGAGACACGGTCCAAATCACATCGGCCAACGAATAGGTGGCGCCGGCAATGAAAGGCTGCTGGGCGAGCAGCTCGTTTAACGCATCAAACTCCCGCTCCAAATCGGCGCGCTGCTTTTGCGCCACGGCCGGGTCGTGTGACTGCGCTTTCAGACCCGTCATGTCTTGAATCTTAGCCTCGTATTCGGTGCGCAGCTGAGGGTATTTCTTGGCGTAGGCACGCAGTTTCTTCACCTTCATTTTTAAACCAAACCCGGTCATGCGTTTGTTCACGGAGGCAAATGTGAACAAACGAAAATCCAGCGATTCGGCAAGGGCGTACCAATGCTCCATGCGGTCACGCTCGGCGGGGTCAGTGGGGATTAAGGCAGGCCCTTCAAAATGCTCGGCCACGTAGCGCATGATCACAAACGAATCGGTGATCACTGTATCTCCGTCCACCAAAGTGGGGACCACGCACTTGGGGTTAAGTTTAACGTACCAAGGTTGATAGTTTTCAGCGGTAGGTCCAATGTCGACCCAACGGTTTTTGAAGGCCACCCCTTTTTCCACCAGTGCAAGGCGCACCTTTTGGGAACAAAGCGAGGGGGGAATGTTGTAAAGCAGCAGATCTTTCATGAACTTCTCCCATTCAAACATTAGGAAAAAACAGGTGGAATTACAAACCGTTGTTAATTCTTACTGATGACTGGTTTCACAGAGACAAAACATGGTAGTGTCCGCCAGGCCAATGTCCCGAAATATTTATCAAGACTGTGGAGCTTACAAACCCATGAAAAAACCAATGATCACCACCCTCACCTTTCAAGACAATAACGCCGAAAACGCCATGAACTTTTACGTGGCGCTTTTCAATAACTCAAAGGTCATCAAACTCCAGCGATGGCCTGCAGGCGGCCCAGTCGAAGAAGACAGAATCATGCAAGCCACTTTCGAACTCGATGGCAACTTATTTATGTGTAGCGACAGCCCCGCCGTTCACGATTGGGATTTCAGTCCGGCCGTTTCTAGTTACCTTGAATGCGACGACGAGGATGAAATGGAACGACTCTTTTCCAAACTGTCTGAAAACGGCAACGTCACCATGCCCCTCAACAACTACGGCTTCAGCCAAAAATTCAGCTGGGTGATCGATCAGTATGGGGTGTCATGGCAGCTTAATTTGGAATAAAAAAGACTTGGTGAAGCCCCACAGCCGCAACAGACCATTTAAACCATATCTGCCCAAGAGCGTTTACGTGGCTGGCTAGGTCATACTCAAGACAGTTATCTCCTCTAATCCATCGTTAAGTAACCATCAATGCATTCACCCAATTGGTTAAACAAGGTGCATCAAATTGCATTTATGTATTCAGATAACGCGCATCAATAAATGCGTGTATGGCTGCAACACTTGATGCAGCATGCTGGTGCCATCGGCGCCCTTTGCCAATAAAAAAAGGGATCCCTTCAAGAATCGACAATAATACTAAAGCATCAGAACGCGTTTCTTTTACGCCCATTTCACGCAGCCGTTCCTCGATAAAAGTCAAATAGAGTTCGTACATTTCATCTAAGAGTTCTCGAATCACCGGCTCAGTAAGCGCCATGGCCCATAATTGATGAAACAATTCATCCACGTCGAAAACCTGCACCAGAGGATCGTCGATCAAGAAATCCACCATGGCATGCAAATCCCGTTTGTCGGTATGAGCTTGGGTCTGGTATGCCTTAAAATTGGCAGCGGTTTGCTCTGCAATCCAATGCGCAAGCGCCTGAATCAACTCCAAACGCGTGGCGTAATGATACTGTAAAGCGCCAAGCTTAAGCCCACTCGCTCGCGCGACCGCCCGCATGGTTAAACCAACGTGCCCTTGCGTTACCAAAATATTGACCGCCTCACTCAAGATTTGATGTTTACGATCAGTCATTAATCTTGCCCTTTCAACAATCGATCGACGGCATCAAAACCTGACAATATGGCGCCAGGCACACCTAATTGTCGACGCGCATCGTTTACTTCACCCGCAAAATAAACCTTATGCGCTAAAGAAGCATTAAGGGTCTCAAGGGTTGCGTTTTCAATTAGAAAACCTTCAACCCAAGTACCTCGAACATGTTCTTGTCGCCCCCAATCCAATAACATGTACTCTTCCGTATAGGTTCTGGAGGCAGCCCCATCGAACATCAAATCTAGTTCTTCTAAAACCGCAGTGACGATGGCTTCTTCAGACCCAAGCGCGTAATAATTTTCCACCGAGGGCGTTCTGGCGAGTAGGCCCAAAACATGATCATTAACGTCCTTACCAAACGTCACATCCCAGTATGCTTTATCTACAGCCTCACCGGTACATTCAATGGCATCAGGATAAAATTGTTCTGAAAACTTCAGAAAGAGTTTAAAACCTTGATCAAATTCAACTTCTTCAAATGCAGCGCGCTTTGTAGCGCTCAAGGGTGGGTTGAAAGCGATGACGTCAGCTTTAAGTACCCCAACAGAAACAGTGACGAGTACCTTATCCGCCACAAAGAGTTGGCCCTCTTCGGTTTTGACCTCAACCCGCTCGCCGCTGTAATCAATGGCGGTCACTGGAGATTCGTATTTTATTTTTTCCTCGACCGGCACACCAAAATGCGTTCGAACAAAATTAAACCATGTGGAATTTTTGAACTTGTACTCGGGAAAGTACGAAAACCTGGCGTCCAGCTCCCATTGCGAAACCGTCTCGTAAGATTCGCCGTCCCATCTGCCGGCGTTTTTTAAATGATACGGAATCAGTTCGATGCTAGCGGCGGTGCCCGGCGCCCCAGTGAGCACATCCAGAATTTCAGCGTTGTTGTGAATCCACTCAGCGCCCAAATCGATGGGAAAATCCGCAAACTCTGTGCTTTCACCAAGGCGGCCACCCAAGCGGGCCGTGGCCTCTAAGATGACATAAGACACATTATTTTCTTCGAGCACGCGAGCGGCGGCAAGACCAGCAGCGCCTGCACCGATGATGATCACCTCACCATCGTAGTCGTAATGTTGCTGTAGGGCGGTGGTCTCGGGTAAATACTTTGATGCTCGAGGCCCCCATGCAAAACAACCCATAAGGCCAAAAATCATAGTAAATTTAACTATATACCTAATTCGCACCTCAGCTCCCGATTCACATGTCATATGACAGGTCAACGGACATGTCAAGCGACATGTGTATTCCTCGAGCCCCGTACGGTTAAGAATTTAAATGCACTGTAGTTTGGCGTTTCATGGGATCGCGAGACATTCAACCGATTTCTGCCGCACCTTTGGCTTATTTTTGATCGTCCCTGAGAGTCTTGTCGCCTAATTGCCGTTTTACTTTAGTAACTTGAGGAGATCCCGCACTTACGCAACCCGCTTGCATTTGCAACTTCGTTGCAATACAGGCGTTGAAATAAAACTCAGTTGTATGGCCCCTGAGGAAACACAGGACGAGGATTCTTATGACAACGAATACTTCAAACAGCGAACACACGTACGACGTTGTGGTGGTGGGTGGCGGTGCCGCAGGTGTGGGTGTTGGGGTGGCCCTCAAGCATGCGGGAATCGAGAATTTCGTGGTGCTTGATCGCCACATGATTGGTTCATCATTTGCCTTATGGCCAAACGAAACGCGTTTCATCACGCCATCTTTTCCAACCAACTCCATCGGCATGCTGGATATCAATTCAGTCGCCATCGGATTTTCACCAGCTTACAACCTGGAAGTCGAGCATCCGACCGGGCAACAATACGCATCCCACTTGTGTAGTGTCGCTGATTTTTTTGACTTACCGGTTCAGGAAGAAATCGATGTGAAGCAAGTGCGCGAGCACGACGGTCTCTTTCATTTGGAAACCAATACCGGAACCATCAAAGCCCTGCACGTCATTTGGGCGGCCGGCGAATTTCAATATCCCCGAATGAATGGTTTCGCTGGCAACGAGCATTGTCAACACACCGCCACAGTACCAGGTTACAAGAGCCTTGAAGGAGATGACTTCATCATTATTGGTGGCTACGAAAGTGGTGTGGATGCAGCTTATCACCTTGCACACCGTGGCAAACGGGTACGATTGTTTGATAAATCCGGTCCTTGGGAAGACGAAAGTTCCGATCCCAGCGTCGCACTTTCTACTTATTCGCTTGAACGAATGCGTACCCCTGGATTCATGGAACAAGTGGAGCTTTTCCCCCACACAGCCATTGAGTCGGTCAAGTACACAGCTGGCGTTTACGAGGTTACAGCTAAGAATGGAGACGTATTTCAAACCCACACCCAACCATTATGGGCAGGTGGCTTCGAAGGGGGGCACAAGTTGGTCGCCGATTTGTTTGAAAAACGTGGCGATGGCTTCCCATTGCTGAATGAAAACGATGAATCAACAATGGTACCAGGCCTGTTTTTGTGTGGGCCCGCCGTCCGCCATGACAATCACGTTTTTTGCTTCATTTATAAGTATCGACAACGTTTCGCCGTTGTGGCCAAAGCCATTGCAACCTATCTGGGGCTGCCAGCGGAATATTTAGAAACCTACCGCAACTGGGGAATGTACCTAGATGATCTTTCCTGCTGTGGAGAGGAGTGCGTATGTTAGTAAGAAGCGATGACATAACAGTCGAATCTCGTCCGAATAAAAGCCGATTCAAACGCGTATTTCGAATTGAATGGCTGGGGCAAACAGTGGCCAGTCTTTTTTGGATCTCCAGCGTGTTCGCCTATGGCATCAGCTCCACTGGGGATGGCTTGCAGTTGCTTGCGGCCACCGCATGGTTGGTGGCAAATGTGGCGGCACTTGCGTCAAACGATAAAGATGAAGATTAAAAGACGAAGCCCACTCAATATTTAGACCAAAGCTGCAGACGAGTTTTTTAGGATGCTTTTTGTAGGCCAGCTTTATCTTTGCGGGCCACTTCAACCAACCGACTCGCAGCTCGTCTTGCACCGGCAATATTGCGAGACACTGGGCCAATCTCTAATTCTGCAAGAGGACCCGTCACAAAAATATTGGAATGCCAACGCAATGATTCGTCCACCACAGGGTAACCACATTCAGCGCACGGCAAAGAAGCGCTTTCAATCAGGTCGTCCACCAGTGCGCCCCCCGGACGCTTCTTGGAAAATCCGGTGGCAAGCAAGATGCGATCCACGTCTAATGCGCACCCATCCTTCAGTTGAAGTCTTAACTCCGTCTCTCCTTGGCTGACTTCTTCCACCGCGGTCGCGTGCCATTGGATTTGAGAATGGTCGATGGCACGACGAAGCGCACTGCTCACATCTGGCGGCATGGAGCCACGATGCCGTGCATCATTGATCATGCGTCGTCGGCGATTTAAATTTGATTCCTTATCAAATTGCACCATGTTTTTCGGTCCCAACCAACCTGGGTCACTGTCAAAATTCTCTTCTCGAAGCGCATGTCGTACAACCATATGAACTTCGTGCCCTGCCCTCGCCAGCCTCAACGCCACCTGAGCCGATGAAATACCTCCCCCAATCACTGCCACGGCCTCAGAAGATGACGGCCAACCATCAAAACCCGGAGCAAAGATATGATGTACACGAGCGTGATCTTGAGGCGCCCACTCGGGCCAATGGGGTTGTTCAGCGGCGCCGATGGCCAGTACGAGATTTTTGGCTTTGACTTCGTTGCCACTGACAAAGCTAACATTCACTTCTTCACAGCCTACCGAGCACGCAACCGCTCGGTCTTGAATGTGAAGTTTTGAAAGACCGTATTGGTGAATCACCTTCTCGCAATGGGAGTTAAACAAAGAAAGTGCGGGTTTTCGGTACTTCCCTTTCATAAGACCCAAGCTTTGCCGCTTTGGTTTTCCAGCAAAACGATTCAGTGACCACGCATCCAAATCCAAATGATGAACAGCCGGCGAGCGCAGGTGCGTCATCCCCGTTATGGCGGTGCAGGTTTCCCATCGCTCCAGCAACTTGCTTCCTGGATCCACAATTCGGAGCTGATTTGGCGCGATCTTCGCCTCTGCCAGCAAACACGCAGCAATGTGGACGCCATGAATACCGCCCCCTATGATCAGCCAATCTAGACTCGCCGTTGTCACGCTTCGGTTCCTCTCTCATTAAGCAACAAAGACCTAATACGGCCTTCCCATTACTGCAAGTAGCTTGCAAAAACAACCCTTTTGCAGTAACGACCGATCGACTATGAAATGGCGTGCAAAAGGTAAAAATCATGGGTCACCAAAGAGATATGAAAAAACCGGTAAAAAGCCGAATCCCGGTGAATCTTATTTCAGGGCCACTTGGAGTCGGTAAAACCACCACCGTCAACCACCTTTTGAGAAATCGGCCCGCTGGTGAGCGATGGGCTGTTTTGGTTAATGAATATGGGTTGATCGGCCTGGATGCAGCGTTAATGGAACCAGAAACAAAGGCTGGTACCCCGGCCGGTGTGGATATACGAGAGGTAGCCGGGGGGTGTATCTGCTGCAGTGCGGGGTTGATGTTTGAGGTGTCACTGGTGTTGTTGCTTCAGCGCCGTCCGGATCGACTTTTGATCGAACCCACGGGACTCGCGGCCCTCTCAGGGATTCTCGATACGCTCGATCGGCCCGGTATTCGAGAGTCTGTCGATGTACAATCCATCCTTTGCCTGCTCGATCCAAAAAGCTTTCGTGAAGATATGCTTCGTGAACACGTTCAAGACCAAATAGAAGCAGCTGATATTATCATCGCGAGTCAACCGGACCTCGCGTCTCCCCAACAACTTGATGCTTTTCAGGAATGGGCACATTCTCTTTTTCCTGCCAAGCGCTGGATCGGCCCCATTGAGCAAGGACGTATTCCAATCGAGCATCTCGCTTTGGTGGCCGACCGTAAGGGGTCTATCTCACGAGGTGGGCATGCCCATGGTACTGATCATCACCATCACCACCAGAGTACCGATGCGAATGCATCGCACGACGCAGATTTAGAAAAGTCGGACCTGGTATGCGATGCATCCAATCCCATTATTCAACGCGCGCATCACTCATTAGATATATCGACCCTGGGGTGGGTGTGCTGGGGAGAACTCGTGTTTGACGCCAAAGCGATGTCATGCTGGCTGGCTGAAATCAGTCGACAACCTGGTGCCATACGCACCAAAGCAGTTATTCGAACGAACGAAGGTTGGTGCGCTTTCAATTTCACGAATGATGTCCAAGAGGTTAGGCCCAGTGGCTACCGCCGAGACTCGAGACTGGAAATAATTTTTGAAGGTGATGGGCGTTCAGATATCTCTAATTTAGATAAAAAACTACGACAGAATGTGGTAAACAATGACATTATGCATCAGTCCAGTACTCTGTCAAATGTACCGAACATCGCTGAGATGAAGCCAGCTCGAGGCTAACTAGCACTCGCGCTTAGAGGAAGAGACCATGGATAAAACAGCAGAGGCAGAACAATTTTTGCCCGTATTTAAAGGCAGTCTCGATTCTGCGAAGAAAGCCGCATGGCATCTGAGCGCAGCCGGTGTTCCTAATGAGATAGGGATCGCCCCTAATTGTCATCCGGATTCCTGAAAATGCTGTTACTTGCTCGCGGTCGCGAGCCACGACTTAAAAAAAGCAAAAACGGTCCTTGCCAGCAAACATTCAGAGAAAAGACTGACGCCGCAACAAATACAAGCTGCCGCAAAGGCGAAAAAAAGACAAAAAGCCAAACGCGCCGCGAAGGCTCGAAAAAAAAACCGACGATAATAGGCGCAAAATCGGCATCGCCCCCCATAATAAAGCTTAAACCCTTGGTCAGATCGATTGAAATGCAGAGGGTAACCCTTACGCAGGTGATTATAGCGATCACATCAACGACAAAATCAATAACGCGCCATGGTGGTGATTTGACTCTTCGTTTTGTCATGTGGTAACTCGAATTCAATGTCTGTGCCCATTCCCAAGCGCCAAATTGTGGAACCAGCCTCATCACTTGAAACCCACGCGGGGATGCAATTTGTTTTTAGAAATGTTGGCACCGATGCACTCATGAACAGTCTGGCTCAATTTTGCTTAGAAGCCGAACAACACATTGTCACTCTCGAACCCAATTGGCCAAATGACGTAGACGATCACCCCACCACGTCACGAAAAAAAAGTTATAACTTTCTTTCTTTCGACCACCCCGGGTTAAAGGCATTGGCCATCACTATTTTGGAGGCTTATTCTGAATATGCGCCCCGACCCTCTAAAGACCTTTGGGTGGAATGTTGGCTGAATGTGCACCGAAAAGGGGTGGCACTTCCCAAGCATTCACACCCCGGATACCTTGCCGCTGGGCACCTGGGCGTCTGTACGGATGGCAGCAGTACTGTTTATGTGGGTCAGGACGGCCAAGAAATTGAAATCCCCGCCAAAAATGGTCGCCTCACCCTATTTGGGGGCGCCGAACATTTTGTACCGCCTTGGTCGCCTGGTAAAATGCCGCGAATTTCCATTGCCTTCAATTTACTTCCCGGTATTGTGGCGCGTAAATATGATCAAATCACGTGGCGTTCCTTATCGGTTGAGCACCTGTGCGGGGATACCGCAAGCAATGGTAATAAAAGTGAGTGATGCTTCAGCTCGAAATCTGAAGGTGAGCATGGTGAGAACCAAAGAAATGTATTATTTGAACCCAACTATCATCAAGGAAATCAAGTGAGTCTCGAAGCTAAGGATTTAGTTAAGCACTATGGAAACAACATCGCACTTCGTGGCTTGAACCTGCGCGTGAATGCTGGCGAGGTCTTCTGCCTTTTGGGCGCCAACGGGGCAGGAAAAACCACAACGATTCAGCTGTTTCTTGGGTTTCTCGATCCCACTTCGGGGAGCGCGAAGATCATGGGGAAGGATGTCCAAGAACACCCGCTGGAAACCAAACGTTTTCTGGCCTACATCCCTGAAAACGTCATGCTTTACCCCAACCTGACCGGTTCTGAGAATCTCGAATACTTTGTCACCTTGGCAGGTTGCTCCGACCGCGATCCGGCCACCTTAACACAAACGCTTTTGCGGGCCGGCTTGCCCGAAGACGCGATTCATCAGCAGGTAGGCGCCTACTCAAAAGGGATGCGACAAAAGGTGGGAATTGCCATCGCCATCGCGCGACAGGCCAAAGTTCTTTTGCTCGATGAACCCACATCTGGGCTCGACCCCAAAGCCTCCAATGAATTTTCAGAGTTGGTCTCGTCGCTTCGAGACGAGGGCGTGGCCGTGCTGATGGCCACGCATGATCTCTTCCGTTCACGCGAGATCGGCACCCACATTGGAATCATGAAGCGCGGACAAATGGTGTCCCAGTTCCAAGCGAGCGAAGTGTCCCACACGGACCTGGAAAAGATCTACTTGGAAAACATGAGAGACTAGGTTTTGAATTCTACCCTTTATGTCGTCGCTCAAAAAGAACTGCGGGAAATCACCCGTGACGGACGGGTTCGTGTGCTCTTCGCTATTGTGTTAACGCTGACATTGGCCGCCCTCGTTTTCGGAGCTCAGCAAACCTACAAAGCCGCCCAGGCGCGCCAACAGGCCAAAGAACGGGCACAGACACAATGGGAGTCTCAAGGCGAAAAAAACCCGCATGTGGCCGCCCACTATGGCACCCATGTTTTCGCACCTACTTCCGTCGCAACGGCCATCGATCCCGGCGTGTCAGCTTACCTCGGTCGATCCATTCGCATCGAGGCCCACAGACGCAATCTGGCCAGCCATGCTTCGGCACAAGAGGGCGCCGCCTTACAACGGCACGGCGGCTTTTCGGTGGCACTGGTTCTCTACCTGTTGGTCCCTTTGCTGCTCATCGCTCTTGGCTATGGGATGTGGAGCCGGGAAAGAGAGCGCGGGACCTTAAAGCAAGTTCTCAGCACGGGCATTGATCGGCGTACGCTTTTATGGGGTAAGGCGACGGCCCTATTCGGTGCGCTCATGGCACTGCTTCTTCCCGCTGGTATTCTTATTCTCGGGGTGCTTTGGTGGATCGGAGGGGGTGGCAGCAGCGTCGTCTTCCGACTGGCATTGCTCGCCCTTTGTTACATCCTCTATTTGGGCACGTTCGGTGCCCTTGCTTTGTACGCATCAGCGGTGGCCACGACCTCTCGAACTTCGCTGGTGACCATGATTGGGCTGTGGGGGTTATTCTGTCTGATCATTCCTCGATTGGGAACAGAAGTGGCGGGTTTTACGGTGCCCTTGCCCAGTCAAGCCGAACTTTCCAACGCGATTGCCTCCAGCCTGGAAAACGGGATTGATGGAAAAACAACTCAAGATGACGCGGTGGAGAAAATTATCACCGCCCTCATGAAAGAACAGAACCTGGCGAATGCAGGCATGTTGATGGATGAAGCGGAATTGAATGGAATCGAACTCAGAGCCGAAGCCCGTTGGGAAGATCAAATCTACGATCATCACATAGCCGAATTTCAACAACAGCTGACCAACCAAGAAAAGGTAGGGGTAATGGTGGGACTTCTGTCGCCCTACGTTGCCATTCGAAACCTATCCGCCGGGCTGTGTGGTACCGATCTTGCGCACCACCAGCATTTTTCGGCCCACACCGAACAATGGCGCAAAAACTTTGTGGATTATCTCAACAAAGCTTTCGCTAAAGACAGTGGGGCTGAGGGTTGGGACTACCGCGCCGGCCCTGAGTTATGGAAAAAAGCCCCTCCCTTTTCCTACCAAGAACCTGGGACTGACTTTGCCATAGGCAACCATATGCTGAGCCTCGGGGCGCTTCTTTTTTGGTTCGCCCTTGCATTCTTTTTGGCTTTGGCTTCATCGCGAAGGGTTCGGGTGTAAGCATGTGGCGCACGGTCATGAAATTGGAGTGGCGCATACTCCGAAAAGAACGTTCCACATTTTGGATTCTCGGGCTTTTTTCTTTTTGTCTGATGTTCGCAGCGATTTCCTCTGGCCGCCACGCGACACAACTTGCAAATGCCATGCAACACTCCCAGGAAGCCGAAACAACGCGTTACACGGAGGCGGCCGTAAAAATCGATACCCTCACCAACGCAAAGAACCCCCTTCAATCCAAGGATCCCCGTAACCCTCAATATATGGGCAGTGAAGGGGCTGCTCGCATCGCCATTCTACCGCCCGCCCCCTTGGCAGCCATGGCGGTGGGTCAGCGTGATTTATTGCCACAGGCAGTTAAAGTCACCAGCGGCATTGAAATCGCCGCAGATCGCGAAACTGAAACCCCCATGATTGGCCCCACCCGATTGGCAACCGGACCCTTTGACCCCGCCTTTCTATTTGTTTTTCTCTTTCCTCTGGTGGTGATCGCCCTCTCCTATGAACTCTTGGCCGGCGAGCGTGAACGTGGCACTTTGGCCATGCTGCTCTCCCAACCAGTGACCCAACGTCAATTGGTTCTTGGCAAAGCAGGCGCACGCGCCACACTTCTCATCTTGGTGGGTTTGATCTTTACGCTGGTGGGTTTGCTTTTTGCCGGCGCAGAGCTGTCATCGGCAACCGCTTGGATTCACGTGAGCTTGTTGGCCATGATGATTCTCGCCTGGGGCCTCTTTTGGTTTGCGGCAGCGATCTTCGTGAATTCCAAGGGTCGCAGCTCGGCAGGGAACGCCCTCAGTCTCGTCGGCTTATGGCTGTTACTGGTCATTGTGGTGCCGGGTTTCGTCCAGGTGGCCGTCGATATCATCCATCCCCCCCCCTCAAAGGTCGAGTTTCTTCATGAAGTGCGCGAAGCCACCCAGGAGGCCAAACAAAAACTCGATGGCATTCAAGGTCGCCACGATGTGGACCAAACCACCCAAGATTATGCGAAACGGGTGACAACGATGCAAAAAGAGTTGGCGACCAAAATGGAACCCATGAGCAAAGTCATGCGTAAGCAGCAATCCGATCGTCAATCCTTTCTCAGTTTACTTCAGTTTCTTTCTCCCGCAGTGGTGGTTCAACTTGCGGTGGAAGACATTGCCGGAAGCGGTAACCTGCGCCACAACCGGTTCGAATTGCAGGTGGAGCAGTACCACGATCGCTATCGTGCCTTCTTTTTTTCGAAGATTGAGCAAGACCAACGACTGGAATCCCAAGACCTGAAGGCCATTCCCAAATTTGATTTCATCGAAGAGTCCAACTTTGATCTCGGGTCGAGGGCACTTTTTGGGGCATTATGGCTCTTGCTCCTCAGCACGCTCCTGGTGGGGTTGGCGCTTCGAGGGTTAAGAAGCATCGGTCGTTTATCCTAATGGCTAAGACATTTGACGCCCAAGTGTGGGTCATGTAGAGGCGTTTTATGATTAAGCGAATGATTCCCAGTCTTTGTACAATTCTCGTGTTGGGCTTGGTCCCCTACGGGTTGGCCTGTGTCCCTAAACCCAAAACGCCTCCGAAGGCCGAGACCAAGGCCAAAGAAGGCAAGGATGACGCGCAGACCATGTCCATGGCAGAGGTCGTCTTCGATCCGCGCAATCCGCCTGCCGGCTTTACCAAGTGCCACCGCAATCACTGCCATCGATTAGGTGGTGGTGTGGCCTCGTACCAGCAGGTCATGCAAGAGATTGGGGCCACCAAGGCCATCAATGTTCCCAAGCCCAAACCCATGCCTCAAGCACCCAGCGATGTCGCATCAGTCCCCGCCGATGCGCAAAAGACCCAAAGCGGCTTAGCCATGAAGGTGCTCCAACCAGGCAACGGTAAAAAACCTAAGCTCGAGAACACAGTGGTCATTCATTACACGGGCTGGACAACCGCGGGCCGAGGGTTTGACTCAAGCGTGGCCCGGGGGGAACCCGCCATGATTCCATTGTCCAAGTTAAACATCAAAGGACTGGCCGAAGCCTTGCTTTTGATGTCCGCCGGTGAGCAGCGACGTCTTTGGCTCCCAGAAGCGCTCGCATTTGAAGGCAAACCAGGTAAGCCCAGTGGCATGATCGTATTCGATGTTCATCTTCTTGAAGTGATGTAACCACCGAATCCACCAGCTGGGCCTGAACAATCTCGAGATTTAAATGATGCCTTCAACTGGCACCAAAACTGTATCTGTTTCCACTTCAGCGCCAGCTAACATCAAACCCACATCACCGAAAAAGATGCTTTCTGCTCGATTCAAATGGAGGCGTTTACCCTCATAGGTATGTGCACGCCCAGAACATTCTCTCAGCATCAAAGTCACCGCGGCCAGGTCCCAAATGGCGCAACCGCCCAAGGTTTTCTTGGGGTGCTTGATGTAGACACCGTTGGGATGACTCAGCAGTTGAATACAATTCATCACGGCGCCGCCTGCAAACTGAATATCAAAATGCTTTTGTAATTGTTCGAAGCTGGGGTGTTCCCGTAGACTGCTATCGGCGAACCATTTCGTTTTTCCGGAATCGGTACCGGATAGCGCGGCGACCTCAATGGGCTCACCATTCAGCGTAACGCCCCTGCCCGTGACTGCTTCGTACAACACATCGTCGATGGGGTCATACACCACACCTAAGATAGGCTGACCAGACTGAGACACCAAAGCAATAGACGTGGCATAACCTGGTTTGCCTTCAATAAAACATTGGGTGCCATCTAAAGGATCGATGGTCCAAAAAGCGTGTTTGTGAAGGCGACTGTCGTCTTGCTCGCCCTCCTCGGCCAACAAACCCAAATCATACCGCTTGAAAGTGGGTTCGAGAATATCGAGGATGATGGCTTGGGCCTTCAAATCAATCTCAGTCACAACATCGGATGCTTTGCTTTCAAAGCCTTTGGACTTGACCTCTAAAGGCCGATTCCGGTTTTCTTGAATGAAACGCCC
>MDTD01080680.1_pt1 | contig 14566 bp, 10 predicted proteins | sample 811221 | NCBI WGS metagenome assembly MDTD01 (sample SAMN05326646, study PRJNA326480) | marine metagenome | isolation source: seawater | place: Pacific Ocean: South West | collected 2011
CACCTGCACTCGGCACACCTGCACTCGGCACACCTGCACTCGGCACACCTGCACTCGGCACACCTGCAAGGAGGCACACCTGCAAGGAGGCGGCTGAGGTGCAGCCTGCAATTCTGAACAATCTTCTGTGTCCAATTCGGGTACATTCTGCTTGATGCTCAGATGCAAGCGGATAGTATAAGAGCATGATATCCAGTGATACATCTTATTCTGACCTTGGTGTCCAGGCGAAACTTTCGGTTACCACCGCCTGCACGCCCTGGTGCAGCCTCAAAGAGCTGGTCCCTGCACTGGCTGCTTCAGGTTATGACGGCATTGAAGTCGGCCTGAACAAGCGCTCCTGGAATCCAGAAATTGCACCATCATTCTGGCAAAATAATGCCGCCATGATTGATCTTGAACACGCTATGCAGGATGTGCAGGATCTGCAGTCTGCACTTCAGCAGAGCAAGCTGACTGTAGTTGGTATTGCCAGTTACCTCGAAGCCAACAATCTGACCTATCTTGATGAGGCATATGAAGTTGCGGCAGAACTTGGCGCATCGTTTATCCGCGTTCGTGCTCCCTGGTTCAATGCCAGTTTGGACTATCCGCATCTGCTCAAGGAAACCCGGGCAGTCTATCGCGGTTTGAGTGAGCGTGCACATGCAACCGGCATTTCTGCACTGATGGAAATCCATAACAACTCAATCTGCCCATCTGCAAGTGCAGCCATGCGGGTGCTGGAGGATCTTGATCCGGCTACGGTCGGGGTCATTTTCGATCCTGGTAACCATGTTTTTGAGGGTTATGAAAAGCTGGATATGGCACTTGCTGCACTTGGGCCATATCTGCGCCATGTGCATGTAAAAAATGCAGCCTTCTCGCAAGATGCAGAATCATACATCGGCCAAAAAGGCGTATTCAGCAGCCTCACAGAGGGAGGTATTAATTGGTCCTTGCTGCTGCAGAAGCTGCATAATTTCGGATATAAGGGATGGTACAGTCTTGAGAACTTTTCGGAAACAGAAAAGGGCCTCAGTCGCCTGAAGCCCGATGCCGATTGGTTCCGCAGCCTTTAACTGTGTGCAGGTGCACGCAACAGAACTTCTTCTCCTGCACCAAGCTTGTAGCTCTGCACTTCACCAGACCAAGGGTCGGCAAGTTTGATGCACCCTCCTTTTGCCGAAGTCAGCGTGACTGACACGGTTTGCCGATTTTCCCGGACGGCACTGACGGTTACCCCATACCCGCACGGCATGCTGGAAAAAGAGCAGGATTTCCACTTTTCTGGTATGGCAGGAAAAACATGCACCACCCCTCGACGGGTGTGCATGAGCATATCCTGAATCGCAACCACGGCACCCATGCCGGCGTCAAGTTGCATGACTTCGCGCCTGCGCTGCTCGACGCCGAACTTCGCCCCCCCCATCAGGGTCAGTCCCGCGAAATCACAGTCATGCAGCGTTCCCCGTCCCTGGTTGGTAAAAACCCGCTCCCACATTTCCAGCAGAAGCTCAGCCATATCCCCATTACCGGTTCGGGAATGAATCATCGAAGCCCAGGGCACGCACCAGCCTGACCAGAGCCCCATCCCTTTACCAATCCACCGATCCAGGCTTTCCCTGACAATCGGTATCCATTTTTCATCATAAATATCGATGGTATCAAATGGACAGATTGCAGCCAGATGGGAGTGATGTCGGTGGCTTTCCTCCAAGTCTGTTCCTTCCCAGAGGATTATGCGACTGCCATCATTGCCGATGCATGCCTTGGGTGTTTTTTCCAGAATCTCCAACCAGATGGGTTCTGGTACTTCACCAAGGCGCTCGGACATTTCTACCAAATCTTCTCCCAACCGATGCAGACATGCCAACTGAAAACTGGCATTAGCCCCCCAGGCATCCATGTCTGAACCCCGGTATTCGGGAGAGACACTGACTGGCAGACGGAAATGATCACCATCCCGCTCAAGCATTTCTTCATATACCCGCATGGTACCCTTGCAGAAAGGGTAGACTTTTTCCTTCAGGAAATCATCATCTCCAGTGTAGCGGACATAGTCAACCATCATCTGAGCCACCCATGCTGTACAACCGTGATCAATGCAACCTGTCCAGAATGATCCCATACAGACACAACGGTCATCAACTGCGTGCGGCAGCATCAGGCCATCATTAATACCGAGAAAAACTCTGGCATTGTTGCGGAGCTGGTGCTCCCAGGAAAATACCATTTCAAACAACCCTCTGAGATGCTCCCACCGGTTTCCTTTAAAGGCTGGCCAATAGCACATCTGGACATTGATATTGAAATGATAGTCGCTTGACCAGGGAGGTAGCTCATACTCCTCAATCCATGGTCCCTGCAACGTTCCAGGCACTCCTTCGGGTTGCGTAAATCCGGCAAACTTGTACATGCCGTACTGATATAACTCGTTCAGGGCCTGATTTGGCAACTGGATTTCCGGGACATCATGCCAGTATCGATCCCACCATGCACTGCTCCTGTGCAAAACAGTCATATAGTCCAATCCATCGAGAAGATCCCGGCCAGCTTCAATACTTGCAGAAGTCGAATCACTGCGTGTGGTTGCAATCAGCAGTTCGTGCTCCCGCAACTGATGCAAGACAGCCAGATTGGGATCTGCTGGCAGACTCTGCACCCAGCCGTTTAATGTGTCATCCGCCACCCTAACTGGCTCTGGAATCCGAATGGCAGCAAAATATTCCCCTTTGAATTGATAGGATGGCACATCCTCTACGACAGGTACGCAGCAGGAGTTGCTGAAACGGATAGCAAGTACCTGTTGTGTCATATCCAGAATCAGGCTCAATGTCTGTTCTTCGCCTTTGGTGAAATACCAGACTGTCACTTCGCCAGTGGACAGATCCAGCTTGGCGCGAGTCAGTCTGGCATCACTCCCAAGGTTCAGATCAACCCGTCCAACTGGCATCACTGATGGTTTGTGAGGTTCTCCAGGCGTGTCGGCGGTGGCGGATTTGAAGAGTTGCCGTAGACCCGGTTCATCCTGCGCTTCAAGTCTCCCGCGGATATTGCTGTAACTTTGCTGCTCGGTCCAGGGCATCCCCCCACGATGGTCCCAGAAATCGGCGCGCCCAATGGTAATCCTGAGAAGGTTTTCTTCTCCCCAGATCATGGTTCCCATGGTGGCATTCCCCTGGAGAATGCCAGTGTGTGTACGCGGTAACGGAAATTCCCAATGCAACTCGGTCTTCATATGCCCTCCTGAACGTTCACTCTTGATGCATGTGAATTACGGTATGTAAGCACTAATCAACCAGCAAGCGTAACCGCGTGCAAAATTGATGCGCACAAGGTGCACATTTGATGCATGCTCCAGTGTGATCAGATTTCAGAACTGATCGTCTGCTTCCCAAGGGAGTTCTGCCCGGGAAGAGGAAAACGCTTCGTGCAGAGAGGGTAAAGGCAAGGAGGAGAGCAGGACCAGTTTGCGCTCTGGTCCCAGCGCATGACGAATCCAATGGCAGACATCAATGATATGATTGATGTCCCAATGTGCGAGTGGGCGATTGCGCTGTGGATGACTGCCTTCATGGCATACTCCGGGCTCAAGCCCATGGAAATAGAGTGGGCATTGACTGGGAGAAGCGGCGATCTGCCGAATGGCGTGACGAAGTCGTTTGGTTACGGACTTGCCAATGAAACAGGCCTTGGAGGCACCACTTTGGTGCATGTGTGTATCGCCGGCAACCATTTCATTCAGATCCAGGAGGACACCAGCTGCTGATTGCTCCATGGATGTGAACGATGGCTTGGTAAGCTTGCCAGTTGCAGTCCACTGGACTTTGGGTAATTCGGCGGAAATACTCTGCGGCTTTTCAGCAGTGTTGCTCCAGGACACATACCATGAAAAACGATAATCTCGCGGCTTAGGTTCCAGCGGTTCCCCCTTGATTACAGTGACCAGGCGCTGAAAATGGATGCCGTCATCAGTTCTGGTCAGCCGGTATTCACCCTGATTTGCTACCTCTGGTTGCAAACCGTCATGCCAGCGCCACAGATCGGAACCTGTTCCCAGTTCGAGAATCAATCCGTCTGGGTTCCGCAACAAGATGGCCAGGGGTGGAGTCGGCCATTGAAGGGGATCGGTAATGGGTTGCCAGTCACCTTTCTGGAGTGGCTGCCCAGCTTCACCTTTGATGATGGCATAATCAGACCACGATCCTTTTACCAACAGGGAGCCGATTTCTACTTTCTGGCGAATCTTTGTTCGAGGTCTGATGCGCAGATCGGTGGTGACACGGAGGGTCTGGCCGGTGGCCCTGGCGGTATGGACAAATTCAGGCTGGGCACCAAAGGGCAGGTTGCCTTTGGCTACAACCTGAATGACGGCACCGTTGCGAGTGGCGCGGACGGAATCGGCAACAGCCATTTCATCACTCAGGTCACCGAGCATGCAACGGGCAGAGCTGATCACTTCATTCCCGGCGATTGAGAGGGAAACAGGTGATGAAAGAGAGTCCGGGTCGAAGACAAGACTGTAGGCTGACTCAGTTCCCTGAATCAGAATAGGTTCGGGCTTGATGAATGGCATGGATAGGTGCGATTAATTCCCGAACAGATCATCCACAGCAGGTGCGTCATCAAAGAGGTCTGACTTGCCAGTGGTATCCGGTTTCTTGCTAGAAGTGCCACCGTCTTCACTGAAGTCGAATTCACCTTTGAGCACGTCAACTGACTGTTCCATGGGTGAAATTTCGGCTTCGTCAATTGGGGTGCTGTCGGCTCCGGGCGTATTGGCCCAAGGTGGAATCCATTCCTGAGTTTCCTCATTATAAGTCCAGCGATTAGACATGTAGATTTCGCGCTGAACCTGAGGTTTGACCTGCGTGTACAGCTTTTGACGCTCTGCTTCATAGCGAAGGTCAAAGACAGCTTTCGTCGGCTTCCAGTTATTATTCAGCTTGAGGTAATTATTGCGACGGAAAATGTAGTTGGTCAGCTGCGCTTCCTGTGAACGCTCATATTTGGTTCGCGCTTCATCAAACTTGCGGGTTTCGATATAGATGTAGTTATCAATTTTGGCTTCCTGCAAGTCACGGTCAAAATGGGCACGGTCTTCAAGGCGAATATCAATCAAAGGAATGGTATAATCGCTGATCTTAACCATGTCCTGCGTCACCACATGAAGAAGCCCTTCAATAATTTCATACTCAGGGCTTCTGATTTTGGCGCTGATAGAAACTGTTTCACCGCGCTTGTACAGACGGAAACGTTCGAAAGCTTCCTCACGAATCTCGTTACGTCTTTCTTTCGGGTACTTTTCTTCGACCAAACGCGATACTTCTTCGCTGATCAAACGGTATACTTCGTCCACTGAACGAGCGGGAGGCATGACGGGGAAGGTGAAATTAGGGCCAAGGTTCATGGCATATTTGAACGGGGTGAGCTGCTCACGAACGCGCTTGATGGTTTCGTATTCCACCTCATAATCATAGCGCTTCAATTCGTCATCAAACTGGCCCCCAAAGGCAGGAAGCACAGCGCCACCACAAAGGGCCATCACAATGGCAGTCTTCAGTATACGTGTAAACACATCATTCTCCTAAATATCCTGAGGTCAGGCGATAAAGAACCGGTATTTAGCCTGACGTTACAAGGCATAATCTTATTCAATTTTCGGCAGATTCAACTTCCCAGCGGGAAAGGAAGGCGACCGAAGTCACCACCACAGAGGGTGGTCAGGATGGAACCTGTCCGCTGGATGGTCAGTAATCGTCCTTCCAGAACGGCCGAGAGGAACAATTGACAGAGTACAGTCATCCAGATTTCACGATTACCGCAAGGGTGCAGATGATCATGTCTTGGCAACCGGGTAATCCGCCATGTTTCAGCAGGTTCTATCAGATGGCCACGACTGTCGAGTAGGCAATGCTTGCCCTTGAAGAGGACAACCGTTGAGCGCCACCCACGCAGACGTCCCAGATGTCTGGCAATTACAGATAAGAGGATTGGTGAACCGAGCCGATGTTGAAGGACATCTTCCAGCAAATAGAGCTCCGGTTCCAGAATTTCATCGCCAGAATAGGAAAAACCCTCAGAGCGCATGAACGTAGACAACCGAACTGTATTCAGTGGGTCCGGCAGTTGCTTGACAAGATCTTCGACCAGAGTATCGATGGCAGATGGGCTCATACGCGGATTGTACTGGTAATTGATCTGCGACAGGCCTGACCAGAGCGTCATGCTTCCTGATTCTACCTGGGCAATGAAATCATTCCGGCATTTACGCAGGTTCAGGATGTTTCCAAGCTGATGTATGCGACTACGGAGTAACGGACTGGGAGACTCCTGATGTTCAGCCACGAGGTGCTCAATGTCATGATGACGTATGAGTTCTTCCATGGCCATGGTGGAAACCTGAGTATCCTCGTCTTCGAGAAGACTGAGAAGGGCATTCAATGATGTCTGTTTCAGCTTATTCATGCGTGGCCGCTATTAACCGTTCGTTTTTGTATTCTGACCGGTATTTCAACACCTTCCTAATATAGGATTGAGTTGACTCAATTGTCACATTGTCAATTACATTTTCCGAGAACTTGCGTGCATGCTCCCGAGCTCTTGTGCCACCAGCATTGTACTCAATCAGAGCCAACACTTCAGTTTCGTCATGATTCTGCCAGGCGCGCATAGCCCGCGCCAGATACCAGGAACCGATTTCAACATTCAGTGCCGGATCGTATAAGTGATCGAGATTATGGATACTACGACCATGGGATTTTGTCCAGTCCTGAACAGCCCCTTTCGTAAGCTGCATCAGACCTTTCTCGCCAACCAGCCCGGTGGCATCAGGATCAAAGCTGCTTTCAGTGCGAATCACTGCACGGATAAGGTCTGAATCCAGATGATGGCGGCGAGCTGCCGCCTGAATCAGTGGTTCGATTTCTTCTGGCGTCATTCGCACATGCAAGGGACGATACCAATAACGAATACCCACATACGCCATAGGGAGAATCAGGGCTAAAAGGATTATCACTATCAATAATCGTTGTTTCATCGTGAACTCACAGCAAAAGCATGCAATCCCCATAGCTGTAAAAACGGAAGCGCTCCTCTACAGCCAAATGGTATGCGGATAAAACCCGCTCACGCTCAGCGAAACAACTGACCAGCATGAGCAACGTAGAGCGCGGCAAGTGGAAATTGGTCAACAAGCCATCCGGGACTTTTGGTCGGTAAGGCGGATACATGAAAATTCTTGTACGACCATTGCCCGGCTGCACATTGCCTGCTGCATCAGCGCAACTCTCCAAAACCCGCACGGAGGTTGTCCCAACCGCGATAATGCGCCCACCATTTTTGCGAGTATCATGAATCATGCAGGCTGTTTCGTTTGAGACGGAATAGGCCTCTTCATGCATGACATGATCTTCGATTTCATCTGCACTTACCGGCTTAAAGGTCCCCGGTCCGACATGTAAGGTGACATAGGCCCGGTTGACTCCCAGTGCATCCAGTTTCGCCATGGTATCCTGGCCAAAGTGGAGTCCGGCAGTTGGTGCCGCTACAGACCCGAGTTGTTTCGCATAAATTGTCTGATAGCGATCCTCGTCATCAGCTTCATCTTCTCGTGAGATGTAGGGCGGCAATGGTATGTGCCCCTGGGCTGAAAGAATGGCATACACATCCTGCTCAGGAAAGTGCACCTGAAATGCTCCTTCATCTGCCCGACCAAGAACCTCAAGGCTATGCCCACCTGCAAGATCGACATAGGAACCAGGTTTCAACCTTTTGCCGGGGCGCAACAGGGCTTTCCAGCAACCATTAGCGAGATCTTCTACAAGAAGGACTTCTACTTTAGCGCTGCCTCCCCGCTTCACCCCGAAAAGACGCGCAGGCATCACTTTGGAGTCATTGAAGACCAAGCAGTCTCCGGCCTTGAGGAAGTCCGGCAACTCGCGGAATATTGTCGGTCTGGCCATGCCACTCTCCCGTGGCAGGATCAGCATACGCGAATCTTCTCGATTTGCAGCAGGATGCTGCGCAATCAGTTCATCAGGTAAGTCAAAATCGAAATCATCGACACGGCAGGTGGCTTGTAGCTTTGCCGTATCGGCAAGGGTGACATCGGACATGGCAGTACTCAATAGCTGGCCTTCACAGCTTTCTGCATGGTGCGCTTTGAATCCCGTTCTTTCATGGACTGGCGTTTGTCGTGTTGTTTTTTACCTCGGCAAACACCCAACTTCACTTTAATCAGACGGTTTTTGAGATAAAAAGCCAGGGGAATAAGGGTAAAGCCTTTCTGATTCGTCATGGTTGCCAGTTTGCGAATCTCGCGCTTATTCAGCAGCAGTTTGCGCATCCGTGTGGGTTCATGATTGGTGTAGCTGGCTTTCTCATAGACGCTGATGTGGACATTACGCAGAAATACTTCACCATTGATGACTTCCGCGTAGGCATCGGTCATGGTGATGTTGTGATCACGGCACGATTTCACTTCACTGCCCAGGAGGGCAATACCGCACTCAAAGGTATCGTCAATGAAATAGTCGTGAAATGCTTTTCGATTGCGTGCCAGATCGGCCATAAGGTACTCCTGTTGTCAAATTCCACCATACCATGCCATTCGGCGCACGATTTGCCAAGACCTGGTGTGCTACTACCCAGCAAAGAGGAGCGGGAAGAAACAGGCAGATAGCAGGATTCTTATGGTATTAAGCAAAGCCTTCATATAGTCATGAGGTAAAAGTGCCTGTATTGGTAGCTAAATCGTCATGATAGCTCCCGGCATCCAGCAGAACAGTCTGTGGAGCTGTCATGACGTATTCAACACCAACTGCAGGAGACTAAGAGATGGCAGAAACATTCAAATGGGGCATTCTGGGCCCGGGAAACATCGCCAAGAAGTTTGCGCAAGGCGTTGCCTTTGTTCCAGATGCAGAAGTAGTAGCAGCCGCCAGCCGTAGCGAAGATCGGGCAAAGGCTTTCTGCTCTGAGTTTAAGGTGCCAAAAGCCTATGGGGGCTATCAGGCTCTGGTCGAAGATCCAGAAATCGATGCGATTTACATTGCCACTCCACATACTTCCCACGCCGAGCACAGCAAACTCTGTCTGCAGGCAGGCAAGCCTGTCCTCTGCGAAAAGCCGATGACAGTCAATCTCCAGGAAGCAGAATCTGTTATTGCAGCAGCACGTGAAACCAGCACGTTTTATATGGAAGCAATGTGGAGCCGGTTCCTGCCGTATTTTGCGAAGATTCGTCAATGGCTGGACAATGGTGCGATCGGTGATATTCGCATGGTGCAGGCAGATTTTGCTTTCCGTTGCGGCTGGAATCCCAAGAGCCGCCTGTTGGATCCCAATCTTGCCGGTGGCGGGTTGCTCGATGTAGGTGTCTATGCCATCTCCTTTGCATCATGGGTTCTGGGTAAAGATCCCGTGGAAGTGAAAGCTTCCGGGCACCTGGGTGAAACCGGAGTCGATGAGCAGAGCGCGGTCATCCTGCGTTTTGACCAGGGTGAACTAGCACTACTGGCCAGCGGCGTGCGCACAAGCACCAAACATACTGCGGTTATTTATGGAACAGACGGTCGTATCGAGCTGGATCCCCCTTTCTGGCGCGGTGAAACAGCCAGGCTTTATGCCGGGAGAAACCAGGAGAGTGTTACCTGTCAGCATATCGGCAATGGTTACGAGTATGAAGCGATGGCGGTTGCAGATGCCGTTCGGGCTGGCAAACTGGAGCACCCTGAGATGACCTGGGCTGAATCCCTGCGCATCATGTCCATCATGGATCAGGCTCGGGCCGAGATGGGCCTTTCCTATCCCTTTGAATCCTGAAATCCACACCAGCATCTACCAACTCAGCTCAACAGGAGTCAACTCAATGAAATACGGTGAAGTTCCCGGTGTTGCCAAACCCATTTCACGCATTGTCCAAGGCTGCATCATGCTTAAGGACGGTGATGGGCTTGAAAAGTCTTTTGAAATTCTCGATATGGCGGTCGAGGCAGGTATCAATGCCTTCGATCACTCCCACTGCTACGGCGGCGGAACCTGCAATCGGGTCTTTGGCAAATGGCTCGCTGCACGCGGCAACAGTGATGATCTGGTCATTCTGGCAAAAGGTTGCCATCCCGGACATGCCAATGGCCAGCGTATTGATCGGGTGAATCCCGATGATATGTCCCGTGAGATCATGGAAGACCTGGAGATGTTCGGCGTCGAATCTGTCGATCTCTGGATGTTCCATCGCGATAACCCGGCACAACCGGTAGGTCCGCTTATCGACCGCCTCAATGAACACATTGAGAAAGGTCATATCAAGGCTTTCGGCGGTTCAAACTGGTCGTACAAACGGATTGCGGAAGCAAACGACTATGCGAAGCGGAACGGTCTGGTTGGCTTTACCATGACCAGCCCCAATTTTTCGCTTGCGGAGCAGCTGGAGTCACCATGGGGTGATGACTGCCTGACTATCAGCGGCCCTGAACATGCAGCAGACCGTCAATGGTACACGGATAATAATCTGGCGGTGTTCACCTGGAGCAGTCTTGCCCGTGGGTTCCTGTCCGGTCGCATTACCCGTGACAATGTCGAGCAGGTACGTTCGCAGTACGAAGAGCACACTTTCCGCTGCTATGAATGCGAGGCTAACTGGCAGCGCATTGATCGGGCAAAGGAACTGGGTGAAGCCAAAGGGATGACGATTGCTCAGATTGCCCTGGCCTTTGTGCTGAACCAGCCTTTCAATGCATTCTCGCTGGTCGGCATGTATAATCGTGAGGAATTCGCAGCCAGTACGCAGGCCGTTGAATGCGTGCTTACGCCACAGGAAATCGACTATCTCGACCTGCGTCGCGATTCTCTGTAAGAGCACTTTCCCAACCCAACAGTGTACAGACTCCCCATTGCCAAGTCGGATTTTGGGGAGTCTGTACACTGTTGTTTTTACTCTTTCCTGCTGCAAACAGAATTCAGTGAAAACAAGAAAAAGCACAGCCGGAACATTTCGCTTCGGCTGTGCTCTTTGTTTGGCTGGAAAACCAGATCAATCAGGGAGTGAGAATGAGATCCCCAATCATGTCCAATTGTTTGGAGTGTACTCCGCTGAACCAACCGATGAAGTCACGCCCTTCCCCATCATCATCATTGAGGATCAAAGCCAGACCCAGATTGGCCCCGGGATGGGGAACGAATGGATAGAGACGGGTCCAGGGCCACGCTGACTCATAGATGGTTTTATTGCCTTGACGTTTGACCACCACGATCACGTCCTCTGCGGCACCGGATGGCACTGACGCATCAGCGGTGCCATTGCACCACGCAAGATCACCTGTCACACTTTTGCCCATGGAATAATCGTACTTGCCAGCCTTGGTAGTGGCGGCGCGATGAGGGTCTATAAGCATCTGCACGCTGTCCTGTTTCCAGATTCTACCATCAGATTGCTCTGCAAGCATCACGTCATCGGTGACTTCGACGGCGATATAAAGTTTTTCATCATCCCACAGATAGCGAATCCGGGCTGACAGATCATCCGGTCCTCCCCATGGTGACTCCTTTTCACCTGGCTTGCGCTTGAAAGCATAAAACTGGCGATCTTCCTCAATCCGAGCTATCGGGGCCTGTTGCCAATCACTCTCATCCAGAACTCCATCAATGGTGGGGGCTGCCGACACGCGATTCACGGCGGCAAAGCCCCCAACCAGACGCGACGCTTTCACGACCTGGCCATTCGCACCGGTAGCCTCAACCACAATCTGATATATGCCCTGTGGATCGACGCTTTCCAGAGGCAGAACAACCTCCTCTGTTTCCCCGGCGTCCAGCACAACCTGCCCATCGGAAGCTTCTCCAAAGTAGGCATCCGGGTCGTTTTTCTGCGACAGACTGTACTGCCCCCCACTCATGCTATACTTGAAATCAAGACTGGCCTGCCAGCTTAGTTCCTGTCTTTCCTGGCTGTGATTCGTCAATAAGATCTTCAGTTTACCAGAGCCATAGGCAGCCGGAAGCGGACTTGCCTCTATGTTGAAAGCACTGGTAATTGGCACAGGCAAGGACAATTCGCCTACAGCTGCGCCTGCCGCATTGTGGAGATGCAGGTAGGTTTGAGCCACTCGGGCTTCGGTTTCTGCCGGAGCTCTGAATGTGCAATTCAGATCTTCACCTACCGTGCCATGCCAACCCTCTGGAACCACGATTGAAAGCTGATTGGCGGAGATTCCAGCTCCGGTCAATTGCACGGTAACGGACTTACCCTTTACCACAGGGGTGATGGTTTCATTGAGCGCCAGAACCGAAGCCTTCAGGTCCGTAGAGAGGCCAGGGAATGGCCCGTCGAAGGCCAATAAAACCGGCTCAGGTGTAGCCGTCAAAAGTATTGCCCCATCTTGAGTGGCCAATTCCTGGCGTCCCCCATCCAGCCGGGTCATCACCAGGTTGGACACCCCCTTCAACGGCAGCTGTATCTCGGTGCGCCCGGTATTTTTCCAGATCACAACCAGGTGTTTGTCCTGACTGTCCGCAAAATGATAGGCACGAACACCCTGGGGATAAAGCATTTGTTGCTTGAATTTCTTAACCAGAATACTGTTGACGATGTTGTAGTAGGCAATCGCATCCAGCTTCGGATTGTATTGATTATAGCGACAATCGAAAACACAGTGTGCCTGGCCAAATCCATTGGCAGCTTTGCCATCCTTGTCTGGATACATGATCGTGAACCAGGAAACCATTTCACCACCAGCAGCAAAGAATACGGCGACTTTCTTGATCAGTTCCTGAGCAACAGCAAGGCGGGACATTCCCTGACTATTCAACCCAAGCTCAGTGGAATGAACAGGCCTTTCTGCGCCATATTCCGTCATCAGTTGCTGGAAAGACTCAATCTGTCGACCAACAGAATCATGGGATTCATAGACGTGAAAATCATAGGCATCCAGGTAGTTCTGATAACCAGCCTCAAAATACCTCCGGTCTGGCCCATTGGATGTGCCGATCACATGGATCTTCGGGTCAAACGCCTTGATGGTCTCATAGAGCACTTTATAGGCTGCCACGTTTTTTTGTATCTGCTCTTCGCCACCATGAGGCTCATTGCCAAGGCAAATGGCGGCCATTCCCTGATCCGCATACTTTTCGAGAAAGTTCTTCATTCCCTGACGAAGAGACTCTTCGTCATATTTGCCGGTGCTACGCTCGATCTCCGAACCAGGAGTACCTGTAATCCAGGTCAGTCCCAATTCCTTGATTTCCTTCAATCCAGGGAGATTGGGTTTGTATGGAGGTTTAGGTGACCAGGTTCCCCAGACGCCAACATTACGGATACCCAGGCGTTCGGAGAGATAGAAATAGTCCCGGATACGGCTATCCCAATTACGAATCGTGAACGGAATATCTGTCGGTGTATAACTGTTTGCTGCTGCTTTTGGCAGAACCGCAAAACCTGCATATCCACTTTCGTCCAGCAGATCAATATGCAGCTCATAATAGCGCCCGATCTCCAGCACGGAAGGAGCAATGGTCACTTTCGCGCTGTAAGAGAAATAGGAATCTTTATATCCTTCCAGATTCAGAGTAACAGGCTCAATGCCAGCGATTTCAGCTCCCCAATAGTCATGAACCATACCCGATAGCTGAGTTATCTCTTTCAAAGGCTTTGATGCCCGTATCCTGGCAGTGAAGGCAATGGGATTTCCAGGTAAAAAGAGTGCGCCGAGGGCATCTGGATCCAGAGCGATACGGGAAACAATCTTTGGCGGCGCTCCCTTAGGAGCAATTTGTTCGACATTCAACTGATCCACCGCAAGCGTGCCGTACGTTTTATCCAGGCTGATTATCAGCCTGGCGTTTTTAGCTCCATCAAGGACAGCAACCGATTGCCTGAATGGCTTCCAGGTTTTGCTGCCGGTAGTGGAGGCGATCTGATTTTGTCCGATCATGTTTCCTGCTTCGTTGAGCTGCTGAAGCATCACTTTACCGCGATAGGAGTTATCGGGAGAATAGAGAGTGGCTTTGAGAGCTCCGTCCACATTCAGTGCGCCTTTGGAGACTGGAAAAACGGAAGAGACAGTCTGGGCAGGAGAATTGACCGTCTCTTCCGTTCTGGAAATATGCATACTGGCATCACCTTGGAACGGGGAATCCTTGCTGATCGAGACAGCTCCTTCTGTCTCCCAATTCGCCAGCCCCTGCTCAAACCCGTCCTGAAAAACGGAGCCTTCCACAACACCCTTTTTGCGAATATTCGCCCGGATGTTGCGTATTTGAAACTCACCGATTTTCTTTCCGTCATAATATTTGGACCCCAGAGTGATCTCAAAATACGAAGCAGGGGCATGCCATTTGCCATCATTCGCTCCACCCCAGTGTTCTACCCCGGAAAACGAGCTTGGTTCAAGCGTCATCTCATGCCACTCGCCATCATGCTTGATTCCATGTATCGGCTTCTGATGGCACTGGCCTGAACTGTCGATCATCCGGACTCCTATGCCCTTGCAGTCAGATGTCCGATATTCAAATTCGATACTGTCAATACTGTCTGCCCCAAGCGACGAAAGGGTCTTCCCTCCGCCGACATAGGCACCACCTTCAC
>MDTD01150920.1_pt1 | contig 14564 bp, 14 predicted proteins | sample 811221 | NCBI WGS metagenome assembly MDTD01 (sample SAMN05326646, study PRJNA326480) | marine metagenome | isolation source: seawater | place: Pacific Ocean: South West | collected 2011
GAATTTTTAAAATCTGTTAATTGTTTAGGAGCAGCGAGGCGGCTTCGGCGGCGCTCATGCCGATAGTGACACCTTTGCTTTCGGCATGGGTATTCATAGCGGAGATAATCCCATCGTAGTAATGAGATAAGCCGCTACCCATGCGAGCGAAACGTGCATCTACTGTCGCCCCAGATAAGCCTTCTTCTTCGACGATATAAAGTCCAGCTACTCCTGAGTCGTCTAGACCTTTACCTCCGTCAGAACAGATAAACCCTTTGGGTCGACACCTAAGAAGGTACGGAACAGCACTTCGGCCTGTGTGGCCAGCAGTAACCAGCACATTTGTATCAGTGTCTTCATCTGTTCCAAAAGCAATGGAATCCGTAGCTACCACATGCTCTCCATTATGAGATGTTTCCATAATTGTTCGATTAGTGATCTCTGAGGCACTTGCATCTAGCGGGTCTTTTTCGAGAAGAAGGTAAGCCGCGTCCTTAACACTCATTCCTGGAACGACACCACAATCGAGAGCGGGTTGATTAGCAAAACTAATCACACCATTTTCGTACAGATGAACTCCATTGCCTAGATGGGCTGTCATTACATCAGCCACGGCGGCGGGTATATTCAATGCCTCTAAATACCAAAGTCCAGCTATTGCTGAGCCTTCGGGCCCAATACCGCAGTCCATTCCAATTGCGCCACGAGGAGAATGCTCAGCTATGAACCTAGCTGGCAATACCCCGCAATAAGAAGAATTGACGCAAACGTCTTTGCCAGTATTGCGTTCGTCAACGTCGTAAGCCGAATCCATGGCCATCACAGACCCACCTCCGGACGACGAAGTAAAAACAGAAGTTTGCTTGTCATTAAGTTCCACTATTTTCTCCTCCTTTTGGGTTGGGGGCCCCGGTCGCTGGTACCTTCACTAACCCCCATCTCCCGAAGTTCGATCTTTCTTACCTTTTCTGAAGGCGTCTTTGGAAGTTCATCAAGAACATGGATGTATCTAGGGATGGCAAAATCCGGAAGTTGTTTTTCAGAGTACTTCCAAATTTCCTCTGGAATGACACTTTGTCCTTCATCTGGGACAATAAATACCATTACTTCATCTTCTCCCGCTTCCTGATCTGCAGGAACTCCAATAGCAGCAACTTCCCCAATGGAGGGATGCGATACTAATGCTTGTTCCACTTCGTAGGAGCTGATGTTTTCTCCCCTTCGTCTCAAGGCATCTTTAAGGCGGTCAACAAAGTAGTACCACCCGTGTTCGTCTCTCTTTAGTCCATCACCTGTATGAAACCACAAATTACGGAACGCCTCAGAGGTTTTATCAGGCATTGCAAAGTAGCCTTGGCATGTTGTCCATGGGTGAACTGCTCGGACTACGAGCTCTCCAACCTCACCAACTTCAACCTCTTCGTCAGTTTCGGGATTTACTAAACGAATATCGAACCACTCCTTATTTAGTAGCCCAGCAGCGCCAGGTGGGCGATCCACACCATATGGAGTCAATATAGGCATGCAGGTTTCTGTAAGTCCGAAAACCTCTACGAATGCCTCGATTCCGAAACGCTCTTTGTACTCTTCAAGGATGGAGCTTGCAGTGGGCGCTGCGAAAACACAACGAAGATTATTATCAGCGTCATCTTCTCTGGGTTCTTGCTGCCAAACAAAGTCCATCATTACACCAATGAAATTAGTAACAGTTGCCTCAGATGATCTGATTTGATTTATCCATTCAGAAGCGCTGAAGCGTTCTTGAAGCACATACCTTGATCCAGCTATAAGGGCAGGATATGCGGCTAAGAATTGAGAATTACCGTGAAATAGTGGACCGCAGGACATGTAAGTGTCGTTTTCGCTTAGGCGAGTTAATGAGACAGTCTCATCGGCGAAGAGATACATGTGGGCGTGAGGCATCATCACACCTTTTGAAAGCCCAGTTGTCCCTGATGTAAAAAATATGGATCCGAGATCAGAATACTTCACTTCGGGAAGATCAGTTTTTTCAGAAGATAACAAATCGGACCATGGAGATGCATTCATGCCGGTGCTGGCAAATTTCTCAATACCTTCGTTGACGTCCTTCTCATCGCCCACAAGAAAGAAGTGCTTTACAGAACTAAAGGCATCGTTAACGTCAAGAATCCTGTCAACATATTCTGGGGAGACCACCGCAATTGATGGGGTCGTTGTAGAGACCTGATGGGCGAGAAATGCGCCGCGATATGCAGTATTTATAGGCACCTCCACTAAACCTGCTAGAGAACTGCCCAACCAAGCAAGGATATAAGCGGAGCAGTTCGGAATCATGATCAGAAGGCGGTCTCCGGGCGATGCTCCAGCAATTAGCATTCCTGACCCTACTCGCTCGGCGGTGTTTAAGGTGTCGGCATACGAAAAGGATTCGTTAGCCCAAGGAACATCGAGGTAAATTTTGTCAGGGTGTCGTCTCGCTCGCTCTCGAAGTACAGACGGTGAGCTCCAATCAACTCGTGAAGGAAAGGTTGGTTCGTATTCTTCGTAATAGTTAGTCATTGAAGGCTTACCTTGTTCCGCGGGGCGGAAATTCAGGCTTTCGTTTTTCCATAAATGCATTTGCGCCCTCGAGCATATCCGGTGAGCCGATCGCTTGAATAAGGGCCCCAAGGCTATTGACAAAGTTATCTCTCATCTGGTGGTACATAACATTCGAGCTAGCCTTAGCTACTTCTAGATAGCGGGCGCTCATCTGGATAATTTCTTGACACCAAATCTCTACTTCATCGTGTAATTCATCATCAGGGACAACCTTGTTAACCCATCCAAGCTCATATGCTTCCTGAGCAGAGTACTTTCTACATAGAAAAGAAACCTCTTTAGCTCGTTTCTCTCCAATGTTCATTGCTAAAAGGTTCGTTCCACCTAGAACAGGCGCACTTCCAACTTTTACGCCTGTTTGGCCAAGCTGAGCGCTCTCTGCAGCTATGGCTAAATCACACATGACTACAAGCTCGTTACCACCACCAAAAGCTCCTCCGTTTACTGCAGCGATAATCGGAAATGGGGCATTTCTCAAAGCATCAAATAGCTCTAAACTGCCGACAAACATTGAGCGTACATTCCAAAAATCTGCCTCAGCTAGATTTCCTAGGTATCCTCCAGCACAAAATGCCCGACCTGAGCCTGTAATAACTCCAACTCTTGCATCCATGTTTTCTCGAAGCGTCAGAATAATTTCGTCAACGGTTTGGCGTCCATAAGAATTAAGTCTCTCAGGTCGATTCAACGTTATCCATAGGACCTCATCGCGCCTGTCTACTAAAATATCATCCATGGGTACTCCAATCTTTGTTATGTACTGAAGTCAATTTAGTGCTCTTGTCAAAACTTGTAAAACAATGAATCTATAGGTCCTAAACGTAGGGCGCTTAAATGTATAGAGTGCCATATGTAGCTTTACTCTGAACCTAGATTGTCCTAAGTTTGTTTCCGGACTGGTGGGCTGCATTAGGCAGGATTATCTTATTAGTAGGAGTAATACTTATCCTGCAGTCAGTTGTAAAAACAATGAATTCAGATAATCAGATGTCATCGTGATTGGAGAGTAGTAACTGAAATGAGAGTTCTAGTAACAGGAGGAGCTCAAGGGATCGGCCGGGCAGTTTGTGAGAAGTTGAAAGACCTTGGTAATGAGGTAATTTCAGCAGATAGACAAGAACAGAAGGATGGCATCTACCTCGATGTTACAAGCGAAGACTCTTGGGAAGATGCTCTCAATTCAGTAGGCCCACTAGACGGATTAGTAAATTGCGCTGGCATTAGAACCAGAAACCTTATTGTTGACACTACTTACGAAGAGTTCCAAAGGCATTTGGATGTAAACATCACAGGGACATGGCTAGGCATTAGGGGAATGTTTAGACATCGAATAAATAAACAAGCCTCTGATGGAAGTACGGCTGCGTCAATAGTTAATATAGCATCTGTAAATGCAGTAATCGCAGTTCCTGCTCAAGCTCACTATGTCGCTTCAAAAGGAGCAATTGTTGGTCTGACTAAAGCAGCTGCGATAGAAGGAGCTCCTTTAGGAGTTCGGGTTAATGCAATAGCTCCGGGTGCAATACGTACACCGATGACGGAAGAGAGACTAGTTGATCCTGAACAAGTTGCATGGCTGGAAGGACGTATTCCGGTTGGACGAGTAGGAGAAGCGCACGAAATGGCTTCAGTCGCAAGTTTCTTACTTTCGAATGAGGCATCTTATGTAACAGGAACTACTGTTTTTGCTGATGGAGGATGGACTGCGAATGGAGTGTGATTTATGTTTCCTTTAGAAGGTTTTTACCATTATGGAATTGTTGCAAGTGATTTCGATAAAACTATTGAGGAGTTAGGCGAGAATCTTGGCCTCGAATGGGCGTCGGTCACTGAATTTGAAATGATTTGTGAGCAGCCGAATGGCATAGTAACTGCAGATATGAAAGTCGTATATTCGACTACTGGCCCACCTCATTTTGAAGTCATTCGAGTCGCCCCTGGGACTGTTTGGGGTGAAGCTGATCTTGGTGTGCATCACTTAGGATACTGGACGGAAAATCTTCAAGAAGATCATCAGCGGTTAACCGAAGCGGGATATGTGTGGGAGGCTTGTTACCACAATCCTGAAACTGATGGGCCATATGGTTTCACATACCATACGTTGTCGAATACGCGACTTCGTCTTGAACTTGTAGATATAGGTCGAAAACCAGCGTTTGATAATTGGATGGCAGGAGGAGATTTCCCGACTGCTATGGAACCTGGGGGAATGCAAAATTGAGTAAGGAAGCCGATTTAGTAGTTGTCGGTGGCGGTCCGGGAGGTATGGCAGCAGCTCTCGAAGCTGCCAACTTCGGGGCTTCTGTTATTTTATTAGAAGCTGATACTCAAATCGGTGGCAATGCTGCTCGATCCACGGGCTATTTAGCTTTCCAAAATTTTGAGATGCAGACAAAAGAGGACATAGATGACAGCGCAGAAACATTTGTCCAAGATATGGTGGCGGAGATATCTCGTCAGAACGAGAAATACGGTATCACATTTGATGAAGATCTAGCATGGCTATTTTCAGAAGAATCATCTGACACGTACGCATGGCTTTGTGATTTAGGGTTTGAGTTCAATCGTTTTCTTCCTCGCCCAAAGCAGCATTCAGTAAACAGAATGGTTGACGTTAAGGACACCACTATGTTCACATCTCTATTCGAGAAAGCCCTTAGAGATGCAGGTGTTGAAGTAATCACACAGACTCGAGTTCGTCGTCTATTAACCACTGACAGCTCTGTTGTAGGTGTCCAAACTGATACCGATTCCTATATGGCAAATCTCGGAGTTCTTCTTGCCACCGGCGGTTATCAAGCAAATCCTCAGATTAGGATCAAATACCAACCTGAAGTCATGGCGTCAACACCATATTTGGGAACCGAACATGACGTAGGAGATGGCCACCTCATGGGTCAAGCTGTCGGCGGTGACTTAATAAACATGACTATGATTCCTCCCTTGATTATGGTTGGGTCAGCCCTGGTCGAAGACTCAATCGCCGTAAACCTAGAAGGCGAAAGGTTTCATGATGAAGCTGGACCATACGATTATCGAGTTGACCAACTTGCTGAACAGCCGAGTCGCCTCGCATGGTACGTTTTTGATGATAGGGCGTTTAGAAGCAAGAAACAGTTAATAGATGAGATGCCAGAGGATCCAATTACGGACTTAACGCTTGAAGGGCTTGCAGGAAAATTGGGATGCGATGCGCAGGGTTTAAACAAATGTGTAGAAGAGTGGAATTCACTTGTTTCCTCTCCGAAATCAAAGGATCCTAAATTTGGAAGGGTGATATTCCCTGATCCAAGAATTGGGATAGTCGAAGCTCCGTTTCATGCAAGCAGGATGATTGTTGGTATTAACTTTCCTGCGGGAGGGTTTAGAGTCTCTAGCGATATGCAAGTTCTAAATGTGTACGGAGAACCTATCCCAAATTTATTTGCAGTAGGTGATTGTGCTGGGGGTCTAGGTCCCGTCATCGGCATGGGAGGAATGAGGATCACTCCTGCTCTAACTTTAGGGCGAGTTGCTGGACGTAGAATTGCAACTCGTACAAATTCTGAGGTAGCTCCCAAGCGTAAAGATTTAAAGATTCCTGAAAATCAAATGAAAATACCTGTTGTCGATGAGCCAAAGTGATGGAACCAATCACATCGAAATTTCTTTCTTCCATCGGCAATCATCCTGACCGCCCGATCCTTATATTTCCTGATGAACGTGCCTCCTACGAAGAGCTGTATTCTGGTGCCCTAAAAATCGCTAAATCTTTATATTCGATGGGTATAAAACGAGGTGACCACGTAGGTATTCTCATGGCAAATTCAATTGATTATGTAGAAATTCTGTTTGGCGCCGCTTTCTTGGGTGCAGTTCCAGTTCTATACAACGGCAGGTTTAAAGCGCGGGAAATATCCCATGTCACAAGTGATGCTGACATTAAAGTAATCATCACAAGTGACCAGATTGACGATCACGTTAACTATGGAGAATTGTTGCATAGCGCTTTACCGGGCCTTGTCGATCAAGAGTATGGCACAAACAATTTTTGCGTAAGTGATGCACCCACCCTACAGGGGGCTGTGATGCTTGGAAGAAAGCAAGTTGCAGGATTCATAGATCAAGCCACATTTAATGAAATGGGGGAGGATGTTCAAGATGAGAAAGTTACTAAGCACCTACAGGAGATACGTAGTGGAGACCCCGCAGTCATGTTCTACACATCAGGTACAACTGCTATGCCTAAAGGTTGTTATTTAGATCACACTGTTTTGCAACATGCTGGAGTTGTCGGTGGCGTAGAAAATCTTGGATTAAGAGATAGTGATAAAATCTTCGCACCTCTTCCAATGTTCCATACAGCTTTTTCGCAACCATTCTCCGGTATTTTGCACGTAGGCGGAACACTGATTTCTATGAAGCATTTTGAAGCAAAACCTGCTTTGGATTTAATACATAAGGAAACTCCAACGGCAATGTTCCCAGCCTTTGCGATGATCACAAATGAAATCATGGCACAACCCGAATATACGGCTGAATCATTCAAAAGTGTTCGAACTATCGTAAATGTGGGACCGTCCGACGTATTGATGCAACTACAAGACAGAATGCCGCATACAAAACAAATTACAGTCTTTGGCATGACAGAAACAGGAGGCTCTGTATGTATGGGTAATCGAAATCTTCCCGATCTGGAGCGAACCCAAACATGCGGGCAGGCACTTCGTGGTAATGAGATTGAAATCCGAGATCCGGATACGAATGAAAAGCTTCCGCCGAATACACCTGGTGAGATTGTCGCCAGAGGTATCGGAGTATTTAAAGGTTACCACAATGCTCCAGAAAAAAATGAAGAAGTATTCGATGAAGAAGGGTGGTTTCATACTGGAGATTTGGGAGAAATTACAAGTGCCGGAGAAGTAATCTTCTCCGGCAGATTAAAGGACATGTTAAAAGTCGGTGGAGAAAATGTTGCTTCAGTTGAGGTTGAAGGATTTCTCTCCACCCACAAGGGAGTTAAGTTAGCTGCGATCGTTGGATTGCCAGATATAAAATATGGTGAAGTTCCTGTGGCTTACATAGAGCTTAAAGAAGGGTATCAAGTTAGCGAACAAGAGATAATCGATTACTGTAAGGGTCAAATTGCTTCATTTAAAATTCCTCGCCATGTTCGATTTCTGACTGACTGGCCTATGGGTGCAACAAAGATACTTAAATATGAACTTCGCGAAAGAATTGCTAGGGAATTTAGCAAAGCTTAGCTTCGCATTATGCTGTCACTCTAGATCCTCAGGCCGAGGAAGAAGAGTCATCAACGCTTTGCCGAGGCCTCCGTCTACGTTCAAAATATGTCCGTTTATATATGAAGATTTTTCTGAAGCTAGAAAATAAACGGCTTCCGCAATTTCGTTGGGTGAACCAAGTCGATTCAGAGGAACAGACTTTGAACGAAAATCTCGGACCTCTTTACTGATGTATACATCATTAGTTCCTGGTGTCGGGACGAGACCTACTCCCACGCCGTTACACCGTACTCCCCGTGGACCCCACTCAATAGCTACCTGCTCAGTTAAAGAAACTAAAGCAGCTTTAGAAGGCCCGTAACTGCCAACTGAAGGATTAGGATGCTTCGCAGCTATAGACACGATATTCACTATCGAACCGTTACCAGCCTCTAGCATCCTTAGACCGAAATGCTTTATCGTGTTGAATGCTCCCTTTAGGTTGACGTCTAAAACACGGCTAAAGTCTTCTAATGTTGTCTCTTCGATCGGTCCGAATTTCCAGATGCCGGCATTGTTAACCAGTAAATCAACAGGTCCTATTTCTTCGGCAGTTCGAGCAACGGCGGCTTCATCGCTGACATCACATTGAATTGTATTTTCTTTACCGCTGATGTCGAGAACAAAAACTTCATAAGTGGCCTCGCTAAGCCTTTCGGTAATTGCTAAGCCAATACCCTGTGACCCACCAGTGACAACTGCTTTGTATGACATATAGTAGATATTAGGAGTAAATTACTATGCGCGCACTAGAAGGTATGTCAGTCTTGATCACCGGAGGCGGATCCGGAATAGGAGAGGGAGCAGCAAAGCACTTCGCCAGCAATGGTGCAAGGGTTACTATCACCGGGCGTCGAGAAGATCGGTTAAGACAAGTTGTAGAGAATATAGGTCCAAATGCAACATATGTTGCAGGTGATGTCACAAAGAGTGACGATCGAATCCGAATGGTTCAGGGAGCTTTAGAGAATGGGGAAGGGTTAGACGTACTTATCAGTAACGCTGGGAATATATACAGATGCGATGTTGAAGATTATGATGAGGAACAGCTATTGAATCTCTTTCATTCAAATGTTGTCGGTGGGATGATGCTTCTTAAAGAGTCAATTGAGCATTTAAAGCAGGCGAAGGGATGTGTTCTTTTTGTTGGCTCTGTGCACACTCAGCGAGCTTTCCCCAACGCTTCACCGTATGCAGCGACGAAAGGAGCGCTGGAGACTTTAACAGGTGTGTTAGCTGCAGAGTTAGGGAAATATGATGTTCGTGTAGGTTGTGTTCGGCCCGGCGGTGTTCTAACTGAAATAAATGTTCGAGCTGGCTTGTCTACTGCTGATGAAGCTAGAGAACGTTTAGAAGGAATGGGAAACATGCATGCACTTGGGCGAATAGGAACTGTTTCGGAGGTTGCTGAGGCATTCGAATATTTAGCCACGGCAGAATGGGCTACAGGTAATGTGTTAACGATTGATGGTGGACTGGGGCTTGGAGTGACTCAAGAGTGATCGCTTATTCCCATCAAGATAGTGTAGATTTGAGACTGTCTAAATTAGAGGATGAAAAGTGGAGTTAGACAGGCTCGATTGGATTGCCCTCCGCCAAGAGGAAGCTATCGACCCAACAATTCGTATCGTTGATCCTCATCATCACCTTTGGAATCGAGGTGGAAGTAGATATCTGGCTGAAGAACTATATGGGGATCTAACCAGATCTCACAATATAACAGATACTGTTTTCGTTGAATGCAAAGCTAATTATGACAAGGAAGCGGCAAAAGAACTTCAGCCTATAGGTGAAACATATTTTGTAACTAATGAGGCAGAACGTTTGAGAAAGTTGGATGGCCCCAAAATTTCCGGAATCGTTGGCTTTGCAGACCTGACGCTTGGCGGTCGAGTAGTTGAGGTGCTTGATGCCCATGCAGATGCTGCCGAAGGTCTTTTCCGAGGTGTGCGACACGCAACAGCTTGGAGTGATGACCCTGAAATTTCTATAAGCCATACAAAGCCGACTAAAGAATTGATGAGAGAAAAGTCATTTCTGGAAGGTCTTACTGCACTCGGAGAGCAAGGGTATTCGTTTGATGCATGGTTATATTTCGATCAGTTAGACGAGCTAGTAGATCTCGCACAGAAGTGTCCAGGCACTCCAATTATTTTGAATCATCTTGGTGCTCCATTGGCAATTGGCAGATGGAGATCCAGAACTTCTGAAGTAGAAAAGAAATGGAAAGGTTTGCTCACTGAATTGAGTAAAAGCACCAACGTATATTTAAAAATTGGTGGTATCGGTATGGATAATTATTTCGATATCGGATGGTCTGCTTTGGAACTTCCTCCCTCTTCAGAGCAAGTTGCTGATTATTGGAAGGAAAAAATTTCATGGGCAATAGACGTATTTTCCCCACACCGGTGCATGTTTGAATCCAACTTTCCAGTTGATCGTCAAACTCTTCCATATTCAGTGCTTTGGAATGCCTTTCAACGAATCGCAGACCAATATAACGCAGCAGACCAACAGGCTTTATTCTCAGAAACAGCATGTTCTGTGTACAAAATTTGAGAATATTGTTCGCAGACTTAGAGAAAAAAAGCTGTCTGGAATAGGTTTATAATGTGCTTTTGAGATCAGAGGCAGAACTTTACGCTTAATGCATCGAATAGTTAGAGATAATAAATGTCATTAGAATTTTCATTCCCGCAAGATTTACAGGACCTGCAGAAAAGAGCCCGATCTGTAGCTGAAAAAGGTGTGAAGGAATTCGGCTCCTATCCTGATTCTTGGATTAATGGCTATTCAAAGGAATTCTCAAAGGTTTTAGCTACAGAAGGCTGGCTTGGCATGACATGGCCGGTAGAGCATGGTGGTGGTGGGCGACCTGGAATAGAGCGGATGATTGTTGCCGAAGAGATGATTCGTGTGGGGGCTCCTATAGCTGCAAGTTGGATAGCTGACAGGCAAATGGGGCCATCAATATGTAATTACGGAACTGAAGAGCAGCAGAAACGTTTCCTCCCTGGGATGCTTTCAGGTGAAACAACATGGTGTATAGGAATGAGTGAACCAGACTCAGGTTCAGACCTTGCTTCTCTTACTACATCTGCTGAAAGAGACGGAGATGACTTCATTATCAACGGTCAAAAAATTTGGACAAGTCTAGCCGCTATATCAGATTACTGTTATCTGATTGTTCGAACAGCAAATGACGGCCCACCACACAAAGGCCTTAGCGAGATCATTGTTCCAATGAATCAGGAAGGTATAGAGATTAGGACAATTGTCGACAGTGTGAATAATCAACATTTCTGTGAAATTTTCTTTACCGATGTTCGAGTCTCGGGGGACAACCTAGTTGGTGAGGAGAACAGAGCATTTGCGCAAACAATGTCACAACTTGAACACGAAAGAGGGGGTATAGACCGATTGATGTCAAATAGGCCTCTATACGACCAAGCTTGTAATGTGGCGGACACCTCTGACCCTCTCATACGTCAGGAAATAGCAAAACTCGAAACTGGATACAGACTTGGTAGGTTTCTCGTTTATCAAGGGGCGTTAGGGCAACTTCCAAGCGGATTTAGTGCTGGGACTAAGTGTTTTTGCACAGAGCATGAACAAAGAGTGTCAGATTTCGCTGCAAGAGTTTTGGGCGCTAAAGCATTAGCAGGAACTTCTATTGCTGAAGCTATTTGTTATGCTCCGGCATATACGATTCAAGGCGGAACTTCAGACATAATGCGAAACATACTAGGGGAGAGAGTTTTAGGTCTTCCTAGAGAACCCCGGACAAAGTAGTGGATCTAGGCATATCTGGTAAATCTGCCCTCGTTACGGGATCATACAGGGGAACCGGCGCTGGTATAGCAGCTTGTCTTGCAGATGAAGGAGTGAAAGTTTGGGTTCACAGTTTTGAGCACGGAGATGCAGAGAAAACTGTTGAACAAATCAATGAGAGCGGAGGAGAAGCAGAACCGTTAGAAGTAGATCTATTTACCGGCGACGGAATAGATGTGATGATGAACCAAATCAACCATGTTGACATACTTGTTAACAACTTCGGAAAGCCAGCAGGATCATCTTGGCAGTCGATCGATAAATGGGACCTTGAATGGGAACAGAACGTTCTATTGGGAGTAAAGGTTACGCAAGCACTGATCGGTGGTATGCGCGCCCAAGAATGGGGGAGAATAATATTCGTTGGAACAGTTGGTGTGGACCAGCCAAGGAATCACAGTCCAGGGTATTACGGGGCAAAAGCGTCACTACATGCAATTGTTCGGACCTTGGCAATGGAGCTTCAAGGAGCGGGTGTAACAGCGAATATGTTCAATCCCGGGATGATAGCTACAGAAGAAGTCAAAGCGATGCTAACGAAGGCTGCTGAGAAAAGATCGATACCTACAGACTGGGAAAGTGTCGAAAATTGGGCTTCAAATGAGTACTTTCCAAATTTGACCTCAAGAATTGCATCCCCTGAAGATATTGGCAGAATAGTTTCATTTTTAGCAAGCGAGCATTCTTGGTATATCAATGGGGCGAGTATTGCCGTAGATGGAGGTAGCGTAGATGCCTAAGAAATCATTCGAGGTAACGGTTGATGAGTAGTGAATTACGATGGTTAGAAGGGGTCAAAGTTCTTGACATGACTCGATATTTAGCTGGCCCGTCATGTACCCGCTTATTGACTGAATTAGGGGCGGATGTTATCAAGGTTGAAACTCCACCGTATGGAGATCCAAACCGGTCAACGCGACCGCGAATAAATAAGCGAGCGGGTACTCATATCCAGCAAAACAGAGGTAAGCGAAGCTTCTGTGTTGACATGAACCATCCAGATGGAGCAGAACTTATCCGAGAGTTAGCATCCAAAGTTGACATAGTTGTGGAAAATTTCAGTCCGGGAGTGCTGAAAAGGCGTAATTTAGATTACGAAACGCTCAGTGAGGCCAACCCGTCCTTGATCATGGCATCAGTATCGGGTTTTGGCCAATCAGGCCCACTGTCCGAGCAGCCATGCTTCGATCTGATTGCCCAAGGCTATGCAGGTCTAATGCACATGACAGGGGAGCCGGACAGGCCGCCCATGTTTGTCGGATTTGGGTTGGCGGATACGAATGCAGGAGCTCATGCATTCGCTGCAATCGGGCATGCACTGTTTAATAGGGAACGAACGGGCAAAGGTACGCATTTAGACATTTCTATGGTTGATGCTCTCTTCCATATGCAGGATCTTCCCGTTCACGCAGAATCAATGACTAGCGGAGAGTATGGTGCGATAAGGCAAGGCACAAATTTCCAGATGTTATCGCCAGCTGGATCATTTCAGGGCCCACAAGGTTGGATTGTGATCTTATGCGCTGAAGCACAAATAGCTAACCTCTATGAGGCTATGGGAAAGAGTGATTTAGGTGAAGATCCAAGATTTCAAGGAAATCCTGCTCGAATAGAGAACCGCGCAGCACTTACTTCGATTATTGAAGAATGGATGTCCTCATTCTCTAGCGACGAAGAAGTCTTAGAGGCATTACAGAAGCATCGAGTTCCCTGTGGGCCAGTACTGACCCCGAATGAGACTCTATCCCATCCGCATTTCGTTGAACGCGGGACAATCAGAACTGTCCATGATCCTTTACTTGGTGATGTACAGATACCTGGCTTCCCTTTTAAAAGCAGTTACCCCTTACCTGAGGACTCATATGTGGCAGCTGCACTGGGGGAGCATAATCGTGAAGTCCTAGTGGAGGAACTGGGGAAGAGTGAAGAAGAAATTGCGAATCTAGAGAGTTCTGGCGTGATTGCGTCAAAACCCCACTGATTATGGGATCAACTTCTGACGCATCACACTCTAAGATAAAGAGATATTTTGATGACCTCGTTCTCGGAGAGAAATTTGACTCTCGCTGGTTTTCTGCAGATGAGACTGAAATGATTGAATTTGCGAGCCAATTTGACCCGCAATACTTTCATATAGACCCTGAGAAGGCGAAGAGCTCACCATTTGGGCAAATAGTGGCTTCAGGGACATACACCTTCGCAATCTGGAACAAGTTAAATATGGAAATCAATGGTGATATCGCTTGGATCGCAGGACTGGGTTTTAACGACTTCAAATTCCCCAGACCTTTTCTTCCTAACACGCCAATCCAATCAACCAGTCATCTCATTTCCAAACGTGAATCCAAGAAAAATCCAGCGAGAGGGGTAGTGATCCATGAATACAAAGTCACGGATGAGAATGGCGGGACTATCTTCGAGTGCACCTGCCCAGCATTAGTTGCACGAGTCACAGAATGAAGTTAGATGTAAAGTAGTTAACTAAGGAAGGAGTACCGTGTCTGAATTGAATGAAGTGGTGATAGTAGATGCTGTACGTTCAGCGACGGCGAAGCGCAACGGGAGACTATCAAGTTTTCACGTAACAAAACTCCTAGGTGATGTTCTAGTTTCCCTAATCGAACGAAACAGCCTCGATCCAAGCACTGTCGATCATGTTGCAGGAGGGTGTATAGCTCAGGTAGGCATGCAAGCAAATAACGTAACTCGGACATCTTGGCTTGCCGCTGGTCTTCCAGTCCATGTTGGAGCTTCCACGACCACCACCCAATGTGGTTCAGGTCAGCATGCAAATACATGGGCTCATTCGCTAATTTCATCGGGGATGGCTGAAATAGTCATCGTTTGCGGTGTTGAATCAATGTCACACGTGCCAATGGCATCCCAAATCCCTGTTGATGAAAC
>MDTD01052165.1_pt1 | contig 14560 bp, 3 predicted proteins | sample 811221 | NCBI WGS metagenome assembly MDTD01 (sample SAMN05326646, study PRJNA326480) | marine metagenome | isolation source: seawater | place: Pacific Ocean: South West | collected 2011
TCATTACCAAATGTTAAACTTGTAGCATTACTTGCAAGTGTAATTTTTTCAACACTATAGAGTTGAGAAAGTTCTGGAGCTGTTAAAGTTAGTGCATCAGCTTCAGTAAATGCAAGTGTATCAGTACCGAGACCACCATTAACTGTTTCAACACCACCAGAAACTTTGAAGGAAGCATCATCAGCAACAACAATGATATCGTTACCAGCACCACCATCAATGCTATCAACGCCAGCACCACCAGTGATACTATCAATACCATCACCACCACTAATTACGTCATTACCAGCAGCACCAAGAAGTGTATCAGCACCACCATTACCATTAAGGATATCAGCGCCTGAACCACCAGTAAGTGAGTCACTGAAACTACCACCATGAGCAGTCAAGGCAAGATTATCACTATTAGTAACAGTAAGTCTTTCACCATTAGCAAGAGTAGTAACATTTGCATCTAGAGCCGTACCGTCAACTTCAAAAGCTGTCTGAGTCATACCTGCAGCAAGAGTAATTGTTACGTCACCAGCATTATTATCTGCGGCAAGGTCAGTAACAACTAATTTCTCAACATTAGTAATATTAGCAGATAATGCAGCTGTAGTTGCATCACCAACACCATCACCAACACCAGCAACTGCATCGTCATCATTTTGGATATAAATGATATCAACGCCACCGTTACCGTCAATAGTATCAGAAGCATCAAGTTCTTCTGTTTGTTGGAAAGTAAAGGTATCAGCAGAAGATGAACCTACTAATTTAAGAGCACCTGTTGCAGTTGAAGTAATATTAAGAGCTGTTGTCATTAATGAAGCACCAGCTGTATCTTCACCTGTTGTCAATGTACCAGCACCAGCAAAACTAAATGATAGGCCTGGATTATTAGCTAATACAGCATCACTAATAGTAAATTCACTACCAGCAGGAATAGTCCAAGATTCTGTATTCGTAATAGTTGACAATTGTGCAGCAGAAAGATTTTGAGAGCCAGTAAAGGTCACTGTATCTGTACCAGCACCACCATCAATGATATCTGTACCTAATGCATTTACATATTCGGTTTTAGCATTAAGAGTAAAGGTATCATTACCAGCACCACCAGAAAGACTATCTACACCTTCATTACCATCAAGAGTATCAGCACCGTCACCACCTAGAATAGTGTCATTTGCAAGACTACCATCAAGTGCGTCAGCACCGCCACCACCAGTTACATGAAGTGGAACTTGTGAAGCGTCACCCGTTAAAGTGAACCTCTCATCAGCAGCAGTTACTGTAGAACCGTCAAGTTCTGAAGCATCATAAGTTACTAAAGCTTCTGTTGCAGTTGTAATGTTATTGTTAACAATAAGTGTTAAATCATCACCAGCTGTTAAAGAGTCTTTAACTATAATAGTTTCAACACCTGAAACAGCATCAAGATCTGCATCACCATCGCCATCAGCAGTAACTTCAAGAACATCTGTTCCAGTACCACCTTGGATTGACATACCAGCTTCAATATCGGCACCAGCAACTTTAACTGTAAGACCAACATTAGCGTTGTTATCAATTAACTTATTCTCAGAAGCAGTACCTGAAGCAATAGAAACAACTGTATCAGGAGTCCATGTTTTACCTGCAGCAGCACCACCAAGTGTTAAAATTTGAGCATTTGCATCATTAATTAAGAATGTTGTAGCACCACCCATTGCACCATCAGTAGTTGTATTTATAGCACCGATTGGATTAATGATTTCAATGTTACTAACACCACCCATGACAGATGCGCTAGTTATTCCTACTGTAGTAGTAAGAGTATCAGTACCAGCACCACCATCAATGATATCTGTATTTGCTAAATTAGCACCAGCAGTAATAATATCATTGCCAGCACCCATATCGATTGTTTCAGCACCTGAACCTAAAGTAACAGTGTCAACACCATCACCAGCAGTAATATTGTTAGCACCAGCTGTACCAGTAATTACATCATTACCAGCACCAGATACTAATGTATCAGCTTTTGTACCTAATGTAATGATATCAGCAGCAATACCAGTTGTTATGTTCATTGGTGTAGCTGCGCTTGTACCAGTAATAGTAATAACATTACCGACACCCAAGCCACCACCATTAATTGTAAGTACACCAGTACCTGCAGGAGTACCTAATGAATAAGCACCTGTAACAATTGTTGGATCAGCTGTTGTTGAGAATGCAACAAGATTAATAGTTTCAAATACGTCATTATTTGTATCAAACTCATTAGTACCATCAGCAGCATTAACAATATTTAAAACATCATTTGTACCTACACTACCTACTACGTCAAGGTCAGTAGTAATAGAACCACTGTTTGCCTGAAGTGTAAGATTTACATTAGCGTTATTATTAATGTTGTCAGTAAGGTCACCACCAATCTTAACTAAAGTATCTTGTGTATAACCATCATTTAAATTTAGAGTTTGATCATCAGTATCTGCTAAATCAATTGTAGTAAATACTGTGTTGGATTCTAAAGTAATAGAATGCGCAGTATCAACAGCTAGAACTTCAACATTTGATAGGCCACCAAATACTGTTGAACTTGCACCAGCATTAGTTACATCGCCATCAATTCTAAGTGTATCAGTACCATCGCCACCATCATAAGTATCAGCACCAGTCCAGTTTCCATCAAAGTCAACTGTATCATTGCCTGCACCCATTGAAAGTGTTGTTGTACCAGCACCAATTGCTGAAAGAGTATCAGCAGCGGAACTACCAGTAATTGAAACAACTGTAGCACCAGGAGCAGCAGATAGAGTTAAACCACCTGAATTTGCAGAAGCATCAACAGTTGTAACATTCGCATCTAATGCAGCTGTAATTGTAAGCGCTGTACTACCAGTAACTGTTACTGATGGAGTTAAAACACCATCAATTTGAAGATCAGCTAAAGTATTTGCAACACTAATACTATTAATTGTTAGAGATTCTAGCGCTGAAGCTGTTGATGTAGAATCGTCAGTAAGAGCAACAGTTGTAGCGTTAGTTCCTGATAATGTTAATGTAACAGCATCGGAAGCACCTGTTAAAGCTGTAGCATTAAAGTTTACAGTAGTAGTGTTTATTGCAGACTTAACAGTAATATCTACTGGATTTGCTAAATCATTAAATGTAACACCATCGTTACCAGCAATATTTGAAACAGATTCTATACCAGTTAAGCCAGCAGTTGAAACAACAAGAAGGTCATCATTTGCAATTGCAAGGCCTTCAACAGCGGTATCGTTAGTAACCTGAATATTCTCAATACTAGATAATTGAGGAATAATTGTTGTACCACCAGCAGCGGCAGCAATTTTAATTGTTATTGTGTCAGTACCATCACCACCATCAATAACATCATAGTCATTCATACTTGCTAATGTTGTAGCATCAAATGAGTCATTACCACTTCTACCTGTGAATGTATCAACACCAGTAGTTAATGTGAAAGATGCTGACGTTGCAGATGAACCACCATTATCAACAAGAATTTTAGAACTTGAAATAGCATTTGATGAGGAGTCAAAGACACTCACTTTAATACCTTCAATTCCTTCAACAACAGCATCAGTTGTTGGAGTAACTGTAAATGTAGTTGATGTTGAACCAGCTGCAATTGTCGCAGTTCCTGATAGTACATCAATATCTGAAGAACCAGCCGCTTCGACTGTTCCACCATTTGTATCACCAATCACAGTCCAGGAGAAAGTTGTATCAGCAGAAACAGCTGAACTTGCTGTGATTGTAAATGTAACATCATTACCCTCGGTAACTTTTGAACCAGATGATGTAACAGTGTAAGAACCACCTGTGCCACCTGACCAAGCTGTTCCTTGAACAGAAACATTAGAAGCACCAGCTACAGAACCAGAAGTTGGAAGTGTAGAAACACCAGCACCAGCTGCAAAACCTGCGAAGTCAGATACTGATCCAGTTGTTCCAGATGTTGTATTACCACCTAAGTCAAAATTAAAATTACTTGCACCATTAATCGTAACAACGGCACCATTACTCAATGTAAGTTGAACTGCATCTGCTGCAAACTTAGTAGACGCTACAGATAGTCCGTTAACTAATTGAATTGTATTTGAACCGCTTGTATCGACAATCGTAATTGCCGCATTTGCTGCAATGGAATTAGAAAGGATATAGGTATCGTCTCCACCTAAACCTCTATACGTTGTTCCACCATTTGAAGGTACGATGATGTCCGCACCAGAACTGTGATTAATAGTCGCCATTTACTTTCTCCCTAAAATAACAACAAATTGTTGTACTCAAAAAAACTCATTAACAAATAAAGATTTGCTAACGAATCACAAAATCCTACATTTCGTCAAAAACGTCAATATAAAATTATATATATTGTAACCAAATGTAACAAACTTTATCAATACCTTTTTTTAATTTTTAAATATGTTCTAATTAAGGCAATTGATAATATTTTTTTCTCCTTCATATATATCTTATGTTTTTAAACTATATTTTATAAAATATACCTATATTAACTAACAAGATTTGAATCTGCTATAATTTCAACAGTATATGTTGTAGCCGTCCAATCTGAGTCAAATGACTCTTCAATGTTAGGTAAAACTAATTTACCACTTTGTGAATTACTATCTGGTGCAAATAATATCTGGGTACCAGAAATACCATCAGAAGTAACCTCAACATTCGCTAACTGATCAAACTCTTGTGTTGTCAAGTTTGAACTTCCATTGACTACTACAAGTGTAAGCTTATCAGTTGCAGCATCAAATCCATCAATAGTCACAGTGAAAGCACCCTCTTCAGAAACACCTGCTTCTGAAACTTCATAACGAAATTCTTCAGCTGCATCAGTTGCTGTGACAGTTGTATCTTCAGTTGCTGATATATTTACTACAGTATAAGAAGCTGGAGTTTCCTCTGCTGGAGTTTCCTCTGCTGGAGTTTCCTCTGCTGGAGTCTCTTCCGCTGGAGTCTCTTCCGCTGGAGTTTCCTCTGCTGGAGTTTCCTCTGCTGGAGTTTCTTCCGCTGGAGCTTCTTCCGCTGGAGCTTCTTCTGCTGGAGCTTCTTCTGCTGGAGTCTCTTCCGCTGGAGTCTCTTCCGCTGGAGCTTCTTCCGCTGGAGCTGGAGCTGGAGCAGCTTCATCACCAATTGAGCCACCAAACACTATGTTTAATGTACCGTCGGTATCAGTAACGCCATCAAGAGTTAATGTTGAACTATTTCCATCCGCATCAGGAGCAAAATAAATAACAGTTTTATTATTAATTTCATCAACAACAAAATCTTGAACAGCAGATGCTTTAAACTTACTCAAGTCATAACCATTTGAAATACCGGAACCTAATACAATAATTTTATCATTGGATAGGTTAAACCCTGAAATAGTTACATCACCATCAGATCCGACAACATCGCTTCCGCTGGCAACTGCATCATATACGAAAGTTTCTGATTCAGATGTTGCGGTTACAGATGAAGAATCAATATCAACACGTGTACCTAAAATGGCAGGTGAAGAAATTGAAAATGTTAGATCAATTAATGATAAATCAGAACTATCGATACCTTCAATAACAATTGAACCACTATTTCCATCAGCATTAACACCAAAATCAATTCTTGTAGAGTCAATACCTGACGTAACATCAACGCCAGATGTTGATAGCAAACTATCTTTTCCAAAACCAGCAGGTAAAGTTTCTGTCTTAATCACAATTCTATCAATTGCTGCATCAAAATTTGTAATGGTCACATTGCCATCAATGGCAACAGGAACACCATTCAAAAACTTTACAGAATATTCAAAGATCTCACCAGCAGATGAACTTGCGACACTTCCACTAGATAAATCTATTCTTGGAGAACCAGCATCAGCAGTTTCATCAGCAGTATTGATAACAACAGAAGATGAATCAGAAACACCTTTTAGAGTAATTGTACCAGTTGCGTCATTATCAGAACCAAGAGTAACAATAGTATCACCATTAATGTCAGAGGCTACATCAACATTTGATGAACCGCCTGAAGTAAATGTTGAAGGAGCACCTGTTCCTCTCAAGACAAGCACATCATTACTTGCATCAAAATCAGAAATTATAACGTTACCATCTTGCGCAGAAGTGACGGACCCACTTGCTGCAAATGTAACATCATATAAATATGTATCTGCATCAGCTGTAGCAGTATATCGACCAGCATTCGCATTGATACCGGCGGTTGAGGAACCACTTCCACCTGAACCTGATCCACCTGAACCTGATCCACCTGAACCTGATCCACCTGAACCTGATCCACCACCACTGTCAGGAGTTGGACTTACGGGTGCGCCTCCGCCTCCGCCTCCGCCACCACAAGCAGCCAGGATCATTGGTAACGTAATTGCACTAAAATATCCTAATTTACTACGTGAAATTTTTACTAAATTTTTATCTTCAAAAATAAGATCGTCATCTTTAACTTTTTTGGGTGATAGTAAATTTTGTCCGTTCATTATATGCTCTCCCTGTTCAAGCTTTTTTTGCAAAAGCAAAATATACATAGCTCTATAGTTATGAATATATATTATCGATAAAATATTCAAACTAAAAATGCAGTAATTTAATTATCCTTCTTATAGGCATTCTCATAAAATCTCAAACTTTAATTTATAAGAATATATTTTTTATTTAGAAGTTTATACATATATAATGTCATATTCAAAATAAAATATAAATACTAGATACATACAATATGTACATATTGTCTAAAATTAGGCAAAAATTGTTTTATTAATAAAATAATTAATCTAAATTATTCATTCACAATTTATAATAGGGAAAAATGACTAAAACAAAACATCCAATCGGTCTAAAAACATTGTTCTTCACAGAAATGTGGGAAAGAATGTCATATTACGGAATGAGAGGGATTCTCGTTCTTTTTATGACTGCCTCAATCACTAATGGCGGTCTTGATTTTAGCAATGCTTCTGCAAGTGCTATTTATGGTATTTACGCTGCTGCAGTTTATTTAATGGCCCTACCAGGCGGATGGATAGCTGATAATCTTTTTGGTCAACAAAAAACAATTCTTTTTGGTGGAATTGTAATTATGTTTGGCCATCTATCACTAGCAGTACCAAATATGAATTTCTTCTATCTTGGCTTAATCCTAGTTGTATTAGGAACTGGTTTATTAAAACCAAATATATCAGCAATAGTTGGTGGTTTATATGAAAATAATCCTTCAATGAAAGAGTCAGGTTTTACTATTTTTTATATGTCGATAAATATCGGTAGTATTTTAGGCTTCTTTATATGCGGATATCTTGGAGAAAATATTGGTTGGCATTATGGATTTGGTGCAGCTGGTATTGGAATGTTACTTGGAGTTTTGCAATATAAATTTAATTTAAAGTCACTTGGGGATATTGGACTAAAGCCAACCAACGTAATCAGTCATGAAAAAAGAAATGCTTATAAAAAAATTACTCTTACAATTTCACTATTAACTTTGATCTTCATTTTTTCTGGATTAACAGGCTTATGGTCAATAAATCCTGTACCATTAGCAAATATTTTAACTTTAATAATTGCATCAATTAGTCTCATTTATTTTTTATATATTTATTTTCTTGGTCAGTTAAGTGAGGATGAAAAAAAGAAAGTTATAATGATTTTTGTCCTTTTTATTGGGGCAGCATTATTTTGGTCAGGGTTTGATCAAGGAGGAAGTTCTTTTAATATTTTTGCAAAAGAATACACTGATAGATTTATATTTGGCTGGGAATATCCCGCTAGCTGGTTGCAGATTTTAAATCCTTTATTTGTAGTAATTTTAGCCCCATTTATGTCTTACCTTTGGATTTTCTTAGGTAAAAGGATGCTCGATCCAAGTTTGCCTTTTAAATTTGGATTAGGCTTAATTTTTATGGCTATCGGTTTTGTTATAATATCCATAGGAGCTCAAGTAGCTCTTAGTGAAGGGCTTGCTGGAGCAAAATGGTTATTATTAACTTATCTTTTCCATACAATTGGAGAGCTTATTCTAAGCCCTATTGGTCTTGCAGCAATTTCATCTTTATCGCCAAAAAGATTTATTGGTCAGATGATGGGGGTTTGGTTTTTAGCATCTTCACTTGGTGCAATTCTAGCAGGTCTAATTTCTGGACAAGCTACTAATGATGGCTTGTCTTCTATGCCAGGTCTATTTAATCAAATTGCAATAATAGGATCCTGCTTTGGTTTGTTATTAATTTTGATTTCTAAACCAATACAAAATTGGGTTTTCAAAAAGAGTTAATTATGAGCTGGAAAAATGAAATAGATGAATTAAAAAAAAGAGAGAAACTTTCAGAAGAAATGGGCGGTGTTGAAAAGTTAAAAAAACAAAAAGAAAATAATCGTCTTAATATTAGGGAAAGAATTGAAAAACTCCTAGATGATAATAGTTTTCACGAAATTGGAAAAATTGCTGGCAATGCTCAATATAATAAATCAGGTGACTTAGAAAATTTTACACCAGCAAATTTTATTGTTGGAAGAGGAAAAATTAGTAAAAAAAATGTTGTAATTGGCGGTGATGATTTCACTGTCCGCGGAGGTGCTGCTGACGCATCTATAAGAGAGAAGCAGATTATGGCAGAGCAAATGGCCAATGAACTTCAACTTCCTCTTATAAGATTGATTGAAGGAACAGGTGGAGGAGGATCTGTAAAATCTATTGATACTGACTCAAGAACTTATATACCTGCCAATCCTGGTTGGGAATGGGTGATTGATAACCTTTCAACGGTTCCAGTCATTGCGCTAGGACTAGGCCCTGTTGCTGGATTAGGGGCAGCAAGACTAGTCACAAGTCATTTTTCTATTATGGTTGAAAATGTGTCACAATTATTTGTTGCAGGACCTCCTGTAGTTAAGAGATTGGGCCAAGACCTAACTAAGGAAGAATTAGGTGGATCAGAAATTCATTCAAAAAATGGTGCGGTTGATATTTTTGTAAAAAGTGAAGATGAAGCATTTGAAGTAACAAAGAAAATTTTATCTTATCTTCCTCAATCAGTTTATGAACTGCCGCAAAGAGGAGAGATAACTGATGATCCTGAAAGAAAAGATGAATGGCTATTGGAGGCCATACCAAAAGATAGAAGAAAAATTTATAAGATGAGAAAGATTATAAATACTCTTGTGGACAAAAAAAGTTTTATTGAAGTTGGAAAAAATTATGGCCAATCAGTAATTACCGGCCTTGCTAGAGTTGATGGATGGCCGGTAGCATTACTGGCTGGAGATCCTTATTATTATGGCGGGGGATGGACAGCTGACTCTTCCAATAAAGTAACTCGCTTTGTAGATATAGCAGAAACTTTTCATCTGCCTGTTATTAATTTAGTTGATAATCCTGGATTTTTAATTGGTCTGCAATCTGAAAAACAGGCAACAATTCGTCATGGGGCAAGAGCCTTAGCAGCTGTATATCAGGCAACTGTTCCTTGGTGCTCTGTAATAATTAGAAAAGTTTTTGGAGTTGCTGGTGCCGCTCATATGAATGCATCCAGATATCATTATAGATTTGCTTGGCCATCGGGTGACTGGGGTTCGCTTCCGGTTGAAGGAGGGATTGAAGCAGCCTACAAATCTGATCTAGAAAAATCAGATAATCCAGAATTATTATTAAAGGAAATAGAAGAAAAAATGGAAAAAGTCAGATCACCTTTTCGAACAGCTGAAGCGTTTATTGCAGAGGAAATTATCGACCCACGAGATACTAGAAAATACTTATCAGAATTTGTAAATTTAACATCTAAACTTCGAAAAAAAGGCAAAACTAAATTTGGAATTAGGCCATAGAGAAATTACTAAAAATAATTTGATCTAATTAATTCAATAAGTTATGTTGAGAATGATTATCAATTGTTGTATTTTTACAACACTAGGTTGCATTCTTTGTATCTTTTCTATATATACGTACATCTTAGAAATTTAGTTTCTTTATCAAAATAATAATAATTAACATTTTTATTTTAAAAGAGCAGTCAGTAGCGGATGATTTTATGTCGAAAAAAACAAAGTTTAAAATAGCTGGATTACCAAAGGCTCAAGGACTATATAATCCAGTAAATGAGCACGACGCTTGTGGTGTAGGTCTTGTTTTAGATATAAAAAATAGACCTTCATTTGACATTGTTGAAAAAGGGCTGGCTATGCTTTGCAATCTTGAACATAGAGGTGCGGTTGGTGCAGATCCAAAAGCTGGTGATGGATCGGGATTATTAATTCAAATTCCTCATAAGTTCCTAAAAAAGAAAGTTTCAAAAAGTTTTTCAATTCCAAAACCAGGTGAGTATGGAGTTGGTGTAGTATTCATTCCTAATAATGAAAATGATGAAAAGAAAATTAAATCATTAATAGAAGAAGTTTGTTTAAAAGAACAAATTAATATTTTGGGTTGGAGATTGTGCCCAACCTATACAAAAGAACTTGGTTGGTCTGTCTTGCCTTCAACCCCAATTGTTTATCAGCTATTTTTAGAAAAGCCTGATAGCGAGAAGTCTCAAGATGATTTTGAGAAAAAATTATATATCTTAAGGCGTTGTATAGAAAAAGAAGTTCTAGAAATTTCAGATCAAATTCAAGATGGCTTTTATATTCCATCACTTTCATCCAGAACTATTTTATACAAAGGAATGGTGTTAGCAGATCAAGTTGGTGGTCTTGGTGAGAAGCTGGGTTTTTACGAAGACTTAACAGATAGCGATATAGAATCTTCTTTTGCTTTAATTCATCAAAGATTCTCAACCAATACTTTTCCAACCTGGAGCCTAGCTCAACCATTTAGAATGCTCTGTCATAATGGAGAAATAAATACTGTTAGAGGTAATATAAATTGGATGAATGCTCGTCATAAAAATTTGGCATCACCATCTTTTTCAGAAAATGATCTTAATAAAATTTGGCCAATAATTGAGGAAGGTCAGTCTGATAGTGCATCATTTGACAATGCATTAGAGCTTCTTGTTCGTGGAGGATACTCTATTTCTGAGGCAATGCTAATTATGATACCAGAAGCTTGGCAAAATAATAATATAATGGATAAAAATCTTAAAAGTTTTTATGAATATCATGCACCTATTATGGAGCCTTGGGATGGCCCAGCTAATATTGCCTTTACCGATGGCAAACAAATTGGTGCATTACTTGATAGAAACGGCCTCAGACCAGCAAGGTATTTAATAACTGAAGATGATAAAGTTATTTTTGCTTCTGAAATGGGTTTAATTCCTATCGATGAGTCTAAGGTTAAGTCTAAATGGAGATTAGAGCCAGGAAAAATGCTTCTTATTGATCTCGAAAAGGGAGCTATGATTAATGACCAAGAAATTAAAAACAATGTTGCTAATAAAAGGCCATGGGAAAAACTTTTAAAATTAAATCAATTAAATATAGATGATATTCCAAATTCAGATGAGAATTTTGAGAGTGATTATTCATTAAAAGAACTCCAAAAAGCTTTTGGATATACTCAGGAAGATGAAAAATTTCTTATAAATCCAATGATTGCAAGCGGTATGGAAGCAACCGGTTCTATGGGAACGGATACACCTATCGCACCTCTCTCACTAAAGTCAAAACCAATGTTTACTTATTTCAAACAGAAATTCGCTCAAGTAACAAATCCGCCTATTGATCCTATTAGAGAAGAGATGGTTATGGCCTTAAACAATTATATAGGACCTAGACCAAATGTATTAAGTTTAGATCAAAAAGAAGTCTCAAAGTTTATAAAAATTGATACCCCAATTTTAGATGAAAACAACGCCAATAAAATTAAGAATTTATCAAATAATAATAACTCTTTTATCTCGTCAGAAGTTATTGATATTACCTTTAATGCAGAAGATGAAAATATAGAGAATGTTTTAAAAGCTATTTGTAAAAAAGCTGAGGAAGCAATTAATAATGGAAAAACAATTATTATTTTATCTGATAAATTTATAACTGAGGAAAAAGTACCTATTCCATCCCTTTTAGCTACATCTAAAGTTCACCAATATTTAATAGAGAAAGGTTTGAGAACTTCTGCTGGTCTAATAATTGAAACTGGTGAAGCCAGAGAAGTTCATCATTTTTGCTGTTTAGCAGGTTATGGTGCCGATGCAATTCATCCTTGGTTAGCAATGAAGGTTGTTGAAAATCTTGCAGTAAATTCTGATCAAAAGAAAGCTATTGAAAACTTTATTAAAGCTCTTGGAAAAGGGATTAAAAAAGTTATGTCGAAAATGGGAATATGTACATACCAGTCTTATTGTGGTGCCCAAATATTCGATGCCATAGGTCTTTCAACTGAATTTATTGACGAATTTTTTACAGGTACCTCAAGCTTAGTTGAAGGGCTTGGTATAAAGGAAATTGAGAAAGAAACAATTTCAAGACATAATGATGCTTTCTCTAAAGTCTCCGGACTAGAAAACTTACTTGACGTTGGTGGAGAGTATGCTGTTCGATTAAGAGGTGAAAAACATTCTTGGGAGAGCGATACTGTTAGAGATCTTCAGCATGCTGTTCGTTCAAATAGTTCTGATACCTACAAAAAATATGCAGACTCTCTGAATATACAGAATGAAAAATTAATGACATTAAGAGGGCTTTTTAAAATTAAAAAAGCTGAGGATTTTTCAAAAAAACCGATCGCAATTGAAGAGGTTGAAGAAGCAAAAGAAATTGTAAAACGTTTTGCTACAGGGGCTATGTCTTTTGGATCAATTAGTAGAGAAGCCCATACTAACCTTGCCATTGCAATGAACAGAATCGGAGGTCGATCTAATACTGGAGAAGGAGGCGAAGAAGCAGATCGTTTCCTTACCATGGAAAACGGTGACTCTATGCGTTCATCAATTAAGCAGGTTGCATCTGGCAGATTTGGTGTTACAGCTGAATATCTAGCAAACTCCGATATGATACAAATTAAAATGGCGCAAGGTGCAAAACCTGGAGAAGGCGGACAACTTCCTGGACATAAAGTTGATCAAACTATAGCAAGTGTAAGATTTTCAACACCAGGAGTTGGTCTAATTTCCCCTCCTCCTCACCACGATATTTATTCCATCGAGGATTTAGCTCAACTAATTTATGATCTCAAAAATACCAATCCATCTGCCGATATATCTGTTAAGTTAGTGTCTGAAGTTGGTGTAGGTACAGTTGCTGCAGGAGTTTCAAAAGCTAAGGCCGATCATGTTACTATTTCAGGATTTGAAGGTGGAACTGGAGCAAGCCCCCTTACATCGATTAAGCACGCAGGAAGCCCTTGGGAGCTTGGGCTGGCTGAGACTCATCAAACACTCGTTATAAATGGTCTTCGATCAAGAATAACAGTACAGGCAGACGGAGGATTAAAAACTGGTCGTGATGTTGTTGTAGCGGCTCTGTTAGGAGCAGATGAATTTGGTTTCTCTACAGCTCCTTTAATTGCTTCAGGATGTATAATGATGAGAAAATGTCATTTAAATACTTGTCCAGTAGGAATAGCAACTCAAGACCCAGAACTTAGAAAACTTTTTAATGGGCAACCAGAACATGTAATCAATTTCTTCTTCTTTGTTGCTGAAGAAGCAAGATCTTATATGAGTAAAATGGGTTTTAAGACTTTTGATGAAATGATTGGTCAAACACAATTCTTAGATACTGATGAAGCTGTAAAACATTGGAAAACTCAAGGTATGGATTTTGAGAAATTATTCTATAAACCAGACCCTTGGGATGGTGATACAATATATAGAAGTGAAGAACAAGACCATGATATTTATGAAATTTTAGATAGGAAATTAATCAAAGAGTCTGCAGAAGCTATTAATGAATTAAAGCCAGTTCAAATTTCATCCGAAATAAAAAATACTGATCGCTCAACAGGAGCAATGCTCTCTGGTGAAATTGCTAAAGTTCATGGTCATAAAGGTTTAGCGGAAGATACCATCAATATTAAATTAAAAGGTACAGCTGGACAAAGCTTTGGAGTTTTTCTTGCAAAAGGTATATCTCTTGATCTTGAGGGTGAAGCCAATGACTATGTTGGTAAAGGGATTTCTGGGGGACGTATAGCGATATACCCACCAAAAAATTCTAAAATAACACCTGAAGAAAATATTATTGTTGGAAACACTGTTCTTTATGGAGGTATTACTGGGGAGTGTTACTTTAATGGAATTGCAGGAGAGAGATTTGCTGTAAGAAATTCAGGTGCGACGGCTGTTGTTGAAGGCTCGGGAGATCACTGCTGTGAGTATATGACAGGAGGAATTATAGTTGTTTTAGGAAAAGTTGGTAGAAATTTTGGTGCAGGTATGTCCGGAGGTATAGCTTATGTTCTTGATGAAGATAATAATTTCAAAGATCTCTATAATTCAGAAATGATCGAATTAGAAAAAATTAATAATTCCGATGAAAAAATATTCACTGATAATCTCTTAATACATGATAAGGAAAGATTGAAAAATCTGATTGAAAATCATCACCGTTATACGAATAGTCCAAAAGCAAAAAGAATTTTAGATAATTTTGAAAACTATCTTCCAAAA
>MDTD01113566.1_pt1 | contig 14559 bp, 12 predicted proteins | sample 811221 | NCBI WGS metagenome assembly MDTD01 (sample SAMN05326646, study PRJNA326480) | marine metagenome | isolation source: seawater | place: Pacific Ocean: South West | collected 2011
CTGACTATTTCAAGGCAGCTGCGGGTGGAGTCTGCACATCGATTTACGGCGACCGGGTCGCTTCAAGCGGTCTGAAGGGTATGCATGGGATGCCAGTTGGGGAATTGGCTTTCACCATGCGAGAGTTGCCGATTGGGGAAAAGGAGGAAAAAGGTGCTGGGAGCACCCGCGTGTCAGGGAAACTCGTCGTGTTGTCAGGGGTGACAGCTCGCTATGGGAGGCGAGCTATTCGTGCGACGAGTGCATGGAACGCCATGCAGCGAAAACGCGTGGCGTCGCCCGTTAGGTTCTCTTATGAGTCTGTCGGGTGACGTCATGACGCTGGTTTCAGACGTCATACAGGCTCTTCATGAGGTCTACGACCCGGAGTCTGGTCAAAACGTTGTTGATCTCGGTCTCGTATACGGAGTGACCGATCTTGATGGGGATATCTGTATCCAGATGACCATGACTCGGGACAACTGCCCGATGACTGCATATATTGTGGGTATGGCTGAAGCCGTGGTCCGTCAGATGGTCATTGGCGTCAGGAGTGTTTCCATTGAGCTTGTCTGGTCACCCAGATGGACTCCTGCAATGACCGCGCAACATTGAATACCGGTCTTTTACGCATATTGAGGTAAGCAGAGATGATGTTCGATCTTGATTTCAATCAGCAGCCTCTTCTGCTGATCTGGGAAACAACACGATCCTGCGCATTGGCATGTCGTCATTGCCGGGCAGAAGCCATTGATCAGCGTGATCCCGGTGAATTGACCACCGACGAGGGCAAACGACTGCTGGACGATACTCGCGAAATGGGCACACCATTAGTGATTTTTACTGGTGGCGATCCCTTACAACGGGACGATTTGGAAGAATTGATCCGCTACGGCAAATCCATTGGTTTGCGTTGCGGCACTATTCCGGCAACCACCGACAGACTGACTCAGGAGAGAGTCGAAAGCCTGAAAGCCGCGGGTTTGGATCAGATGGCCATCAGCATTGATGGCAGTACGCCCGAAAAGCATGATGGTTTTCGTGGAGTTCCCGGATCTTTCGAGAAAGCCATGCAGGCAGCGGAATGGGCTCATGCCTGTGAACTGCCACTTCAGGTCAACACGGTTTTTGCCGGTTGGAATGAAAATGATTTTGACGCCATGGCAAAACTTGTGACTGACCTGAAAATTGTCTTCTGGGAAGTTTTCTTTCTGGTGCCAACCGGGCGTGGTAAGGTCATGGGTAACTGCATGACAGAGCAATACGAAGCTCTTTTTGCTAAATTATATGACCTATCCAAACGGGCTGATTTCATCATCAAGGTAACAGAAGCGCCCCACTATCGGGTTTATGTCGCTCGCCAGGAGCGAGCTGCGGCCCGAACTGCGGAAGAAACTGACGCCCTGCATCACCATCATGGTCATAAAGCGATTGGTTCGGCCCATCATGGTCAGGCTGGGCGCGCCAAACGAGCGTTGATGGGCGTAAATGCGGGCAAAGGCTTCTGCTTCGTCGACCACACTGGTAATGTCTGTCCCAGTGGCTTTCTGGATGAGAAATGTGGGAATGTCCGCGAAACCAGCGTGATTGACATCTACCGAAATCATCCGGTATTTTGTCAATTGCGGGACGTATCCTTACTTAAAGGCGTCTGTGGACGCTGTCGTCATGCCGAACTTTGCGGAGGTTCCAGGGCAAGAGCCTGGGCGATGACCGGCGATATGCTGGCAGAAGAACCATTCTGCAGCTACGGATAAGTGGTGCCGTGAAGGTCCGAAAAAGGATCTGATTCCATGGTGATGCCAATCATTCTGATTTGCGGTTGATTGTTTGGCGGGAAAAATCCGCAACTGTTCATCTTGCATCGGCATCAGCGTCCGCATATAACTGTTCATGTCCATGTGCACACTCAGTGCTTTTTCTTCACCATTTTTTATATGCAAGGAGCTATTTAAAACCCCCGCCTAATCACCCCATGATCCAAAGGATGACTCTAATGAATGTATTATGTTTACGGCAAAACCTGCGCCTCTCCCTTCAGTTTGCTCTCCTCCTTGGCTTCGCCTTTCTGACCCATGCCACCACCTATTTTGCAACGCCATCGGGTGCCGGAAGCAAAGATGGCACCGACTGGAACAACGCCATCGACAAAAGCCAGATCAATTCCTTCTTCAATAACAATATGGGACCTGGCGACACCCTGCAGCTCGGCTCGGGCAGCTATAACGTCCCTTACTCCAACAATAACAAGATCATCATCACATCCGGCGGCACTTCATCCTCCTATAAAACGCTGGAAGGTGTAGATACAGGGACCGGCCGCCCGGTGATTACCGGACAGTGGAGTGAAACCAACCCTACCTACCATGCCCATAGCTCAAATGCCATCGTGCTTGGAGCAGGCGCAGATTATCTGGAAGTACGGGGTCTTGATATCCAGAAAAACATGAATGGCATTACAACCAGTTCCTCAGCGACCAACACCGGACTGCGTCTGGTTGATCTCGTCATTGATAATGTCCGGGAAGGAATCAAGCTTCGCGATACCACCAACTCGCTGATTGAAGATGTCACTATCACCCGCTACACCAAACGCGGCATTCGATTTGAAGTCGATGCCAATGATCTCGATATCGTCAACGTCAGCGCCGACTGCAATCTCGGTGATACCACATGGCCATCTGAAGCCTTCCCCTTTTCTTTTTCCATGGAAAGTAATGGTGGTGTTCATACCATCCGCTACGAAGGCTGCGTCGGTAGAAACAACTACTATGAGCGTGCCTCCGGGGAATACTGGAATGGTGATGGCTTTGTCGCCGAAAGTAATGTCTACGGCATCGAATACTACGACTGCGCCGCCTACGACAATGTTGATGGAGGTTGGGACGATAAATCAGAAGCAGCTTATCTCGAAAACTGCATAGCCATGCGCAACAAGCGTAATTTCCGCGTCTGGAATACCAATGGCACCAATTCGGGAAATCCTACCATCCTGCAAAACTGCGTCGGTGGCTATGCCATCAATCAGGGTGGTTCCGGCAGCTCTGATGGCCTCTGGTCAAACGGTCTGGTTGAGGCTTACAACTGCACCTTCCATAATAATAAAAGCAATGCCATTCACACCGAAAGCCGCAGTGGCTATACCGTGCATGCTAAAGCTTTTTCCTGCATCCTTTCCGTCGATGGCAGTTATTCCACCGGCAACATGACCACCAAAGAGTCCGGTACCAGCATCACATTGACCGATACTGCCGAGTGGAAACCGGGAAGTACCGGGGTAGACCCTCAATACCTCAGCCAGTCTGTTAACTGGGAAGGTACCCCGGAAGATGGTTTTAACTCTCAGCTCTACGGCTCTGCAAAAGGATACCACATGGGTGGCCAGTCTCCTTACAATGGACCGCACATCGTCCCCAATGTGGTAAAAACCCATTGGTTTGACAATGGAGGTGAAGGTGTCGCCTACCACGATACCACTGCCGGCAACGGCCCGGGATACGGTCGTCCCGATGAAGATGTGGATATCGGCACCCGCGGTTCCGGTACTTTGGAGGTTCGCGCAGCAGCTACCGAGTGGCTGGAATACACTTTTGAGGTGACCACCAGCGGCACTTACGACCTGCTGATCCGATGCGCAAATAAATACAGTAGCGGTCAGCTTATGGTTGAAGTTGATGATGTCGATATCACTGGTGTTTATCAACCAACAGTAACCGGCGGATGGGGTACCTATGCAACAAATACGATTTCAGGAGTCAACCTTAGTGCCGGTACCCATATTTTGCGTATTAGTATCGTCAATGGTTCGATCTATTTCCGCCAATGGAACTTTCAGTAAAGCGTAGTCGCCTCCTGCTCATACTGATAGTATCAGGCCGCCTGTTCAACGCAGGCGGCCTGCTATGCTTCAGTCTTTTCCATCACCTTGTTCAGAATCATCACCAGATCGTGGGAGTCGGTTCAGGTCAGAAACGATTGCTTCTAGTCGATCATGATTCATCCGACCGTCCAGCCAGGAAGCTTTTGCCAGGACACATGCATCATAGGCATCCCGGTCCTGCTCTGGGCCATCATTAGCCACTGCTATCGCCCGGGTTGCGGCACTTGCCACTTTTGAAGCAGCAGCAGAGCGATCAAGCAACTGCCAGCCACCTCCACCGACAACTACCGCTGCTATGCCAAGAATCAGCCCGCGTTGAGCAAAAATCTGTTCGACAATCGTCATGTCCTGATCAGGCTGCGCCATAGGTGCCCGTACAAACGTTGCCGCCAGAGCCAGAATCGCACCGATAATGACCATCACCCAGCCAATGACCAGGAAAAATAACGATAATCGTTGTGCAGAATCAGAAAGACTGATCGCATAGCAGGCCCCCTCTCCCTGTTTGTAGACAGGTGGTGCTGAGATAAAAAGACGGCTCGTTTTCAACACACATATACCCCAGAGAATGAGGACGACCATTCCCTCAAACAGCACCACTCCTGGTGCTTTCAGTACCTGAATCCAATCAGACATGAGCTATTCCTCCAGCTTGAAAATCACACCCTTTGCAAACCGCGTGAAGCCACAAAGTAGCTTCTTCAACCCATTCATGCAGACCCGCGAGTTCAATACTTAACAGGTGCTGGACCACTCGCGAAAGCCTCAATCAACAGCAATAACCCTATCTGTTGCCAGGTAGAGCCTTATTCCTTAATCAGGATTTCCTTCGAAAGTTCGCCTTTTAATAGCTTAAGCTTTTCGGCATCCGAGAAGTCTTTAGGCGTATATTCATTGGAAGCTTTGTCCTCGCTAAGCAGGCCCATTCTCTGGTACGCTTCAGCCACAAGTTCGCTGCAAAATAAACTGGACAAATCTTCATTGTTTCTACCAAAAGGTCCATCATAAGCAGCTTTGAAGAGCTCGATTTTACTTTTTTCATAGGGACGCCCCTTTACCTCTTCACGCAACAGGCTCAATTCCTTATGCATTTCGGGGGTAGGCTTCTGATCAAGCATTCGTACTGAAATCTCTCCATCATATTTCTTGATCCTCTCACTAAGAGGCACGATCTGTACTCCTTTGCGCTCCTTACCAGACTCGACATCAGCAATATTGCTCAGAGTAGTAGATTCCCACAGCAAGACGGCATCCCATTCAATAAGCCGTAAGACCATACCTACATGGGACCACCTGCTGTTTGTAAACCACTTGATTCCAGTGCTGATTCCGCCCTTTCCAGAAAAAAGAACGATATCGCCAGTTTTCATCTGAGGTCGCAGGTTTGCATACGCTTCCATGGGGTGTTTCCTCTTCTTGGGATCTGGCTATATCCAAAATCATATAATCATGCAGAGTAAAGCCAGAGCACATTCTTGTTAAATGAAGCCATATATGGCTTGGGGGACAAATACAGGAATATCTGGGTCAATAGCACGATAGCATAGCTACCCGCAGCATCGCATTCAACTGATAAATTCTAATCAATGAAGAAAGTTGATAAATTAAGTATTTTACCTAAATAATAGCTAAAACTTGGTAATCCCCCTGTCATGCGCGTATTGATCAAATTCCTCCATGAAATTACCTGGATATTCTGGCGATAAAACGAATGGAACGGATGAAGATTCGGTAGGTCACAGGAGCGTATCTTGCAGGTTTCGAAATCACCCTCTTACCTGTAGATGGACCCAAGGCACCCGAGACGCTTTGCCTTTTTCTGGCATACCGGATCTGGCCCACATCCGTCCCATTCAAGTTCATGCTGGCCAGTCGTAGATGTCGCCCAGGCTTTCAGCCATGCCTTGAGCTCCCATGAAGGGGAGATTCCTGCTGGTCATGATGCTGTCCATGGCAATGACATCGGTTCGCGGTATTTCCTTGATATCGCCCAGTTGGGTGGCATTGAGAATGTGAAGGGCGGTCATTTCGAGGAGTTCGGTATTCATCATGGTCCAGTTGAGGTCTAGTCGGCTCATGATGACGAGACCATGGTTTTCCATGATAAAGGCGTTGTATTTCTGCAGGTAAGGCAGGAAGTTGTCGGCGAGTTGCTGGGTGAGGGGGAGTGCATAGGGAACAACTGGAACGGGACCGACTTCGGTAACGGTTTCAGGAAAAAGGGGACGCATCAACCAGTTTTTGCCTTTGCTGATAGCAAAAGCATTAGTCATGGGGGGATGGCAATGGATGACGGACTGGATGTCTGGTCGCTCGCGGAAGAAATTGATGTACATGGCGGTTTCGCCGGTGGGGCGACGCGACCCTTCAAGTGTGGTGCCATCGGGGCGGATGAAGACAATATCCTCCAGCTGGATGTCGCCTTTATTCATCTGGGTGGGGGTGATGAGGATGATTTCTTCTTCCAGTTTCCAGGCAAGGTTGCCGCCATAGCCGGTGACATATTTATTGGCGGCGAGCTGGTGGCAGACTTTGATAAAGGTACGGACTTGAGGCAGAAAGCGTTCGATGAGACTCATGGTGATTTTCCATGTGTTAACGGGTGGGATCAATGATAATCTTGAGTGAGTTGGCGGCGCGGTCTGCCTGAGTGGCGACGGCGGCAGGAAAATCGCTCAAGCCAAAGCGGTGGGTGATGAGGCTGTGCCAATTCACCGTGTTGTTTTGCAAGATCGCGATGGTATCCAGATAATCCTGGCGCACTGAGCTGTTGGCTCCGTGAAGGTTGAGTTCGCGATAGTGGATTTTGTTGACGTCGATGGGTAGGACCGGGTCATGCTTGCTAACGCCGGCAAACATCTGAAGGTGACCACCGCGCTTGAGCATGTCCATCCCGAGCGGAATCAGGGATTTGTCTGAAGCTGCAGTCACGACTCCGTCAACTCCCCGGCCATCGGTGTGAGCTTTTACCCATTCCAGGGGGTCGTGATCGGCCATGTTGACCAAGTGATCAATGGGCAAATTCATGCTCTCCAGAAGGGAGAGACGAGGTTGCGATCGATTCATCAGAATGACGTTTTTGACGCCATGAATTTTAGCAAGGAGGGCGTTGTAAACCCCGATGATGCCAGCCCCGAGCACGACCAGACTTTCCATCTTTTCCAAAGGCATATAGCGCATGCCGTTGACGCAGCAACTGAGGGGCTCGATCATGGTGCCAAGCTCGTCAGAAAAATCATTCGGCAAGGCGATCAAGACCCCTTGCCTGACTCCTTCGGCGGGGACGATCATGTATTCGGCAAAACCACCATTCCAGGCATAGCCAATGGCCTTGAAGCCATTTTCGCAAAGGTTTTGTCGGTCGCTGGCGCACATGGGACAGTCATTGCAACCAATGACGGTTTGAATGGCAACCCGTTGGCCAAGTTCAGTAGTGGTCACTGCTGATCCAATGGCGACGACTTCGCCGACAATTTCATGGCCGATGATGGGAACTTCAATGTCTTTTTCGCCACGTAACACGCGTTGATCGGTGCCGCACAAGGCAGCTTTCCAGACTTTTATCAGCACTTCTCCAGATTTCGGCGTGGGGCACTCAACCGCAGTGACTTTCAGTTTACCGGGCGAGGTAATAACCGCTGCCCGCATGGTTGTTGGTAAGGTCTTTATCATGGGGTACCTCAGGAAAAGTTGACCATTGCTTTCATGATCCCATCCTGATAGGAGGCAACCAGGTCGAATGCCTGTTGCGTCTTTTCAAAAGGGAATTCGTGGGTGACCATCGGGTCGACATTGATGATCCCGTCTTCGATTAGCCGCAGAGCTTCTTCGACACAACCCCGTTGTCGACGCACATTGATAAAGGTGATTTCCTGGCGGCGAAACCTGTCAATTTCGAACGAAATTCGATCGAATTCCGGGATTCCGATCATCAATAGTTTTCCGCCCGGTTTTAACAGACGAACGGCCTGATCAATAGTCTCCTGTTGACCCGCACATTCAAAGACGATATCAAGACCTCCCGGTTCCTGTTCGAGAATGTCGGCGACAATATCAGATTGATCCGGGTTTCCACAATATGTGGCCCCCTGTGTTAGCGCATGGGTAACGCGAGCCGGAATTCTGTCTGTGGTATAAATCGCTCCGGCACCATATGCCTGTGCTGGTAACATCACACAATTGCCAATCGGACCCATGCCCAAAATGCCTATGGTATCTCCTCGCTTCAGTCCCGCCTGCTTGACCGCATAGACGCCAATGGCCAGAGGCTCGGAAATGGTTCCCTGGGCCATTGTAGTGGTGTCTTTGAGCTTGAAGCAGCATTCTTCCGGCATTACGATGTATTCCCGGAGAGCCCCGTCGGCCTGACCGGGACACCCAAGGAATAGGAGATTACGGCAGGTGTTTTCGCGGCTTGAATTGCATTGATCACAGTTCCAACAGGGCATGGCGGGTTCAATTGCGACTCGGTCACCAGGTTTGAGATGGGTGACTGCGCTGCCAACAGATTCCACGATACCGGCACATTCGTGACCGACCGGAAACGGGAATTTGACAACCTGACTACCGATTCGCCCAGTGGTGTAGTAGTGGACGTCTGAACCGCAAACGCCAACGGCTTCAATTTTGATCAGGACATCGTCATCGTGTTTGATTGTTGGAGTCGGTGCTTCGATCATTTCCATCTGGCGAATGCCTGTCAATGTCATTACTCGCATGATTAAATCCCTTGGTTGATCAGTTTTTGATTGTTTGTTGATCGAATATAGATAGTACCGATCATGTCGTGGGTCAAATCGATCTGCCAGAATTAATTGCATTTTAGTGAATGACGGTTATTCGGTAAGAAAATGACGAAGGAGAAATGATCAATGATCGATCATCAGGCAGCCTTAATCCTTGAGCATTTACAGGAAAAAGGGCAACTGACCATTCATGACGCTGCTGATCTTCTGGACTGTAGTGAGATCACGGCGCGGAGGCTTTTCAGGCGCCTGGACGAACAGGGGCGCGTGCAGCGCTTGCGTGGTGCAATTCGCCCCCTCGGTACTGATCCACTGGCCCAACAAACATACAGTGAGCGCCAGGTGCAGCACAGCGCGGTGAAATATGCGATTGCCCGTAAAGCAGCCAGTCTGCTGCAACCGAATGACGCGGTGATCGTTGATGGAGGAACTACCACCTGGCATCTGGCGGGGAGTCTGCCTGATATCCCTCTCAAGGTGATCACTAATTCAGTGCGGCTGGCGGCGGCGTTGGATGATCGGCGCGGTTCGCTGTCAACACCGGAAATCCACTTATGTGGCGGATTTCTGTATCCAGAATCCGGGTTGCTGCTGGGGCCGCATACAAAGAAAACGCTGGCGAGCTATAATGCGGCCTGGACCTTCCTGAGTGTGGGTGGAATTTCGGAAAGAGGAATCTCGAATACTCATGAACTGGTGACGGAAGTGGAACAGGTGATGATTCAACAGGGACGCAAAGTGGCCATTCTGGCTGACCATAGCAAGATCGGTCAACAGGCGCTGTGTCAGGCTGCCCCTCTTCAGGATATTGATGTCCTGATTACGGATGATAATCCTGAGACAAGACCCATACTTGAGCGCATTGCGACTCAGGGGGTTGAGGTCATCACGGTACCTTCGCCAGAAAATTGACCGGGATGGAGATTGTCAGAAGATCCAGCCCTGGTTGGACAGTTGGGCGAGTTCAGGTTCCTGAAGGACGAGGCCTTCCAGGTTTTTCAGATCCTGTAACGCTACCTGATCGTCAAGCGATAGCCGTGTTCCAGCGACATTCAGCTGGCGTAGCTGTGTGAGCGTTGCCAGAGCTGATACTGCACTTTGTTTGAGGGGGGCTTCCCGCAAATCAATGCATGCCAGCCGGTTCAGGTTTGAAAGGTAGTGCAGGCCATGTCCTTCAATCTGGGTATTGCGCAGCCGCAGATGGTGGAGGTCAAACAAGTTTTGCAGCATAGCCAGATCGCGGTCCGTGGTTGCGGTAAAACCCAGATCCAGCATAATCAAACCACGCAACTTACTCAGGCGAATCATACCGTCTCTGGAAATGCGGCAACCTGACATGTTGAGGGTGGCAAGATCGACAGGATACCACCAGGAATGGAAGGCTTCACCGGTTACCTGAGTATTACTGAGGTTGAGAGTGGACAGACGGAGGGTTTTGAGTTGGTAGAGACCCGCATCACTTACTGGCGTCTGGGCCAGCATCAGTTCCTGGAGATTGACACAATGGGAGATAGCGACCATGCCACTATCAGAAATTTGAGTCTGACTGAGATCCAGACGCTCAAGATAGGGGTAGGCTGACAGAGTCATCAGGCCAAGGTCGCTTACATTTGAGCCGCAGAGCGAGAGATCACGAAGCATATTGATCTCATGAGGAGAGGATGCGGGTCTCATGCTCAAAATCGATTCCGGCTCAAATCGACAGTATTCAAGCTTGAGGACATCCAGCATGCTCAATTTGGCGATTGCTGAAAATCCCTGGACAGGTATACCGCTGTGGCGGATGTAGAGTTGTCGCAGATTTCGGCATTTTCCGATTGCGGCCCAACCATCGGGTGAGAGCCGTGGTTCTACCAATTCCAGGCGACGCAGTTCAGGCAGGCGATGAAGCTGGCTGACAAAGGTATCGTCTGCCTGGTGCAGTTTTACAATCTTGACTGTCCACTCCCGATCAAGCTTATGGGCAAGGAGATTTCCGCCTGGAAGGCGTTCCCACCAAGCTGGATTGGGGGGACTGGTGCTGGCTCTTTCACCAGCCAGAGTAATATCATGCACCAGGCTTTTTCGGAGCATATCCTGGCGTATTTGCCAAGCCCCTAATGCCAGTACAATCAAGACGACCACTGAAATGATGCGTCGCTTCTCTGGTGATTTCCACATGGTAGACAGACCGCTGCAACTCTGAGGTGGGTATAAACACCGCCCCTCCTGTCATTTATCTTATCGCCACAGGGGCTCTGTGCCAATGGTAAATTGCGCTATGAAGGTGTGATAGTCGTCACATCTGTCCGAGCTGGTCGCGGTATGCTGAAGGGCTCTGGTTAAAGGTTTTGCTGAATGTTCGGGAAAAATGGTAAACATCATGGAAGCCACACTGATCCGCAACCTGTTTGACGGAAAGACCTGTATCTTCAAGAAGCTGTGTCGCCAGTTGCATGCGTTTCGACATGGCATATTTCATGGGGGCAACGCCGATCTGCTCGCGAAACAGTGCACAGAAATGGGAGATTGAGTAGTTGGCCATTGCTGCGAGCTGATGCAAAGAAACAGGGGTCGCCGGGTTCGAATCTATCCACCGACATGCCATGAGAATATTACTCTCGACAAAGTCAGGCATGACCGCTTTCCGGTGCAGATCATGGAGACATGCTTCAAGCAGGGCAACCAGAATGCGACCATCAGCTCTGAGGTCACTGGCTTCACGATGAATCTGCTGGAGCCAGTAGAGAAAGGATACTTCATCTGCCAGATGGTAAAAACGTCCGGTCTGCATACCGGAAGCAGTCAGCAGCCGATTGATCCCAACTCCTGTAACGCGAACCCATGAATGAATCCAGTCATGCCCCGTAGCCAGATCCCAACCGTATTGCGATGGCTTCATCGAATCAAAGATGGTGAAAGTGCCGGGTTCGACGATTTCTTCATGACCATCAGCCAATCTTACCGGCATGTGTGACTGGAAAAGCATGATACGATGATTGTCCAGCGATCCTGGACTCTGGTAGATCCCCGTTCGGTTCACCTCATAGCCAACTACCTCTACTTTAAGATCGGCAAAGTGCCGTTGTCGTTCGATCTCGTAGAGTCGAATGCCTCTATCCATGGGGTCATTCCTGCATGAGTTGAGGTGTAAACTACAGAATCTGGTCTCTGTAGTTTACACCTTTTCGGGCAGGAAGTCAGTCAATCTATTTAGGGTTGACTATCTGCGACTTCTTTAGGTGCTGAACGGTCGTCATACATGGAGTAGGTGACTTCACGGCAAGCATCCACCAATTCCTGATGGGGAGTGTCGGTGACATCGACAAAACCGATCTGATGGTTTTCCTGATCTAATGGTCGTGCGGTTGTGGGTTCATTGCGCCAGGTAAACCAATGAGCTCCGACGATAAATGGATTGCGAATGGCTCCACGCATGTAGGACGCAAATGCCTCTGCGCGCTCTTTCTGACTGCCAGTGGGACGAAGGCCGGCTCCAAAGACGCCACGATCTGGTGCTCCAAAGTGGAATTCGCCAATAACAACAGGTTTATCACCACCACCTGTGGGACGAAAATGAGCGACGGAATCCCGATAAAGGTTGTAGCTCAAAACATCGCAATACTCTTCAGCAATACGGGCTGCTTCCGGAAAGTTGCCATTGAATCGACAGCCTAGTACCAGGAAATTCGGATCAACTGCCTTTACTGCATCTCGTGCAATTGAGAAATAAGTACGTGCGAGATCGGTATAGAAGGCCTCAGCTGCAGCAATGGCAGTGTCTGATTCAACATGAATCTCTGCACGATTTGCTTGCATGGCATCCCAGGAATCAAAATCTGAATTCCAGTCTGTATTAAAAGCAGCGATGGCTTCATAGCGTTCTTTGAGCTGCTGGATAAAATGCAGCTTGGCAGGTTGGTCTTTGGGCGAAGTCAGCACACAACGGGCCATCAAGGCGGGGGTCAGCCAGGGCAGCTCATTATCGGTAAAGACGCCCATGCACCAGGGATCATCTTTTGCATCTGCCAGCATTTTGTTGGCGGCTTCTTGCACCTGCTGCTTGTATGCAGGTGCAAAGACATCAGGAAAACGCTTCCAGCCACTGGCTTTGCCGCTGATTTTGCGGGGGCTGTAAAAGTACCATTTAGCATAGACGGTTTTGCGTGACTCGTAGAGCTCCGGGCGGGTCCAGCATCCCATGGTATTGAGGCCCCAGCTGTGCATGCGCTGGTGGGTCATATTGATGGCTTTCTCCTGCCAGTTTTCACCGAACTTGCGTATCAGGTTTGCGTGATTAAAATCAAAGCATAGTGGAGACTGCTTCTGGTAGAAACCTCGATTGACCATCTTCTGAGTATAGAAGCATGAAGACCAGGTAGGATCATTCTGTTCTGGCAGCCACTCGAAATAATGTTCACGTTGGGTAACTGCGGTTCCTGCTCCCAGGCTGGAGCCCATGCCAGAAACACCGGCTGACCAGAAAAGGCGACCTTCGGGATCTACCAACCACCAGCGCCCATCCTGCTTGGCGGTCCGAAAGCGTCCGGTTGCTTCCAAATGGGGGCCTTTTGCCCAACCGCCATACTGATTCCAGGTAGTGGGGTGCGATTTTTCCGCCAGTGTGGCTGCTTCTTCTTTTGCTCGGACCTGCAGGTCATCCAGATTCTGCACTTTTCCAGGCCAGGTCTGGTGCTTGAACTGCCCCAAAGCATCAACCATGGGGAAAAATTCTTCTGCTGTCATGGATTCCCAGGGCTGCTTCTCATAGGAGCCAACAGCGGCAATACGGGTTACTTTCAGATCGACAGGCTCCATGGGCTGATAAGCGAAAACCACCAGATTATTGATCATGGCCGGATTTACCCGGTCATCCTCGGCTGCCATTCCCTGAGGGAAACGATCCATACCGACAAGGATAGGAACACCTGGTTGCTGGCGACGGAGTTCTGCGCGCAAGGTCACGGTTTCGCCAGGTGCAACCGTGCCACGATCACCTACTGAGAGTCGATTTGGTTTTGAATGGTCATCTTCAGGCTTGGGACTGTCTACCCGCAATGATGCTTCTGTAAGCGAAGTTCCGATGTTCTGCACATCAACCTCTAAATAGGCATAAGGCGAAAGATCGATATAACGTTCTGGTGGACGGATGGAGACTCCGGGCCAGAGACTGACCGGTTCCAGATGAATCAGGATGGCTCCCTGCTGTAAGTCATGGCTGATGGTACATCCTTCAATCGCAGAAATCAGTTGTTTTTCAGCAAGTGGTTGCTTAAGATTTACAATAGCAAAGCCACCGTCCCCTTCGGTGGCACGACAGACAAATGTCATCAGGACCAGGACGATGGTGAGAAGATGCGGGATGTTTCGATGCATGGGATTTCTCTTGTGTGAGTGGGTTGAGGTTGGGAAAATGGGATGCACCAGAATGATGCAACATGCTAGATGGAGCAGGATGAATTGGACAATTAATCCGCTTTCAGGGTGGCTCCTGCAATCCAGGAACTTTTAACCTTGATGGATGAGCAGCTGATATCCGGGTTATCCAGGCGCTGCATCTGCATTTTTGCTGCTTGAGCACCTAACTGATGACGATTATAACTCATCCTGCTCAATTCCGGCCAGATCCATTTGGTAGCTTCAACTTCACAGAGACTGACCAGCCCGAAATCTTTGCCTGGCCTTTTTCCTGTCATCAGGGCACGGGTACCGCACCATTCAGCGACATTGCTGGAGGTGCAGACCACACAGCACTTGGGGCTGAGCAGACGACAGAATTCCACGGTCTGGCTTTTGTTGGCCTGTCCCAGATGGAGTTCCATGTATAAGAGAGGTATGCCATGCAGCTCGGCTGCGGTTTCCGTACCGGCACGACGTTCAATCACATTGAAATGCGGCTCTCCTCCTCCTGAAGATACCCCGACATACAGGATGTGTTCATATCCTGCTTTTGCAACGTGCTCGATGGCATCAAAG
>MDTD01184085.1_pt1 | contig 14559 bp, 14 predicted proteins | sample 811221 | NCBI WGS metagenome assembly MDTD01 (sample SAMN05326646, study PRJNA326480) | marine metagenome | isolation source: seawater | place: Pacific Ocean: South West | collected 2011
AGTTTTATAGTGAGACACTTGGATGTAGATTAGATAACTCAGCGCAAGAGTGGGCTGATGTTGATTTTTGGGGCAATGAATTAACTCTTCATGCTAGTGAACACAAACTTGATAACGAAAGACATGATGTAGATATGGGAAATGTTTCAGTTCCACATTTTGGTGTGCATTTGTCTAGAAAAGATTTTGATACTCTTAAAAACAGATTAAAAGAAAAAGGTGCTAAATATTATGATGAGCCGTATTTAAGATTTAAAGGCACAAAATACGAGCAAGAAACTTTTTTCATAAAAGATCCTAATGAAAATGTTTTAGAAATAAAAACACTTACTGCCAACGCTGATTAATTTTATTTTACCAAATCTTAAAGATCATTAGATGGAATATCTAATTTTAGGGTTTGTAACTGGCGTAAGTTTAATTTTTGCAATTGGAGCTCAAAATATATTTGTTATTGAACAGGGATTGAAAAAACAATTTGTTTTCCTAGTTTGTATAATATGTGCTATCTCAGATTTTCTTTTAATTTTCCTAGGAATTTTTTTATTTCATTTTTTCTATCAATACTTTAACGTATTTATAGAACTTTCATTAAATGTTCTTTTAATAATATTTTTAGTTTATTTTGTTTACTCTAAAATAATAAGATTTCGTACCAATGTAAATTTCAATACAAACATAAAAGACACCTCACAATCGGAAATAATTTTTAAGACATTAGGTTTTACATATCTAAATGCACATGTTTATTCAGATACAGTATTTTTTTTAGGTAATTTTTCAAAAAATTTTCCTCTAAATGAAAAAATCTTTTTTGGAGCTGGGGCGTCAATTGCCTCATTGTTATTCTTTTTTGGGTTAGGATATTTATCTACTTATTTTTCAAAGTATGCTCAAAGTGAAAAAACTTGGAAATACATAAATTTTTTTATAATTAGTTTTATGTCTGTCTTAACAATTTATATAATCAAAGAAACATTATATTTGCTTTAAAAATAAGCTTTTTTGAAGACAATTTTGGCGCATAGTAATTTTCCTAAGAGTAGTTAATTAATATGTATATGAGTGAATTGAGAAAACATTATGAACCAAAAAATTTTAGTGACAAGGTAGCTTTGTCATTTACAAAATTTTTAAGATTTTTGGCTGATACTTTTTTTAAAAAAAGATATGGTCATAGAGCTGTTGTCCTAGAAACAGTAGCTGCTGTACCTGGTATGGTAGCTGGAATGTTGATACATTTAAAATCATTAAGAAAGATAGAAGACGATAAAGGATGGATCAAAACGTTATTAGAAGAAGCTGAAAATGAGAGAATGCATTTAATGACTTTTATTCATATTGCAAAACCAACAGCAATTGAAAGATTTATTATAATGATCGCACAATTTATATTTATAGTTACTTACGCAATAATTTATATTGTTTCACAGAGAACAGCTCATAGAATTGTTGGATATTTTGAGGAAGAAGCAGTTATAAGTTATACAGAATATTTAAATGAGCTTGAAGCTGGTGCAATACCAGATCAACCTGCTCCAGAGATTGCAATTAATTACTGGAATTTACCTTTACATTCAACATTAAAGGATGTGGTGAAAGTAATAAGAGACGACGAAGCAGGTCATAGAGATGTTAATCATACATTTGCAGATTTAATTAATATGAAAAATAAGAAGAAAGTTATTAACAAAAAAAATAAGGAAAAAAAGGCGAGTGGAGAAGAGATACTAGATTAAATATTAATTTGAAAAACCATATTTTCTTAACCTTACATCACCTGTTCTAGCATGAGCTTCCATGCCTTCGTATCTTGATATTCTTGCGCAAGCAGCCCCAACTGATTTCGTAGACTCTTTAGTCATTCTTTGAAAACTCAAGGTTTTGATAAATTTTCCCACAAATAATCCACCAGTATAACGACCAGCACCTTTAGTTGGTAAAATATGATTTGTCCCTGAACATTTATCACCATAAGCAACAGTTGTTTCTTCCCCAATAAAAAGTGAACCGTAATTTTTTAGTCGCTTGTGAAACCATTCGAGATTTTCTGTTTGAACTTCTAAATGTTCTGGAGCGTATTCATCACTTATAGTTGCAATTTCTTCATCAGTGTCACATAAAATTACTTCACCATAATCCCTCCAAGCTGCTTCAGCGCTTTTTTTCGGTATTTCAGGAAGATCAGCAATTAACTCAGGCACTCTTTTTAAAACTTCGTCTGCAACTCTTTTACTTGTTGTATACAACCAAGCAGGTGAATTATAACCATGTTCTGCTTGCCCAACTAAATCAACAGCCACCATTTCCGCATCGGCTTTATCATCTGCTATAACTGCAATTTCTGTTGGTCCAGCAAATAAATCTATTCCAACTTTACCAAATAAGATTCTTTTAGCTTCAGCAACAAATTGGTTGCCAGGACCAACTAGTATGTCTGCTGGTGGATTTTTGAATAAACCATTTGTCATTGCTGCAATACCTGGAACTCCTCCTAAGTTTAAGATTACATTGGCACCACACAAATCAGCAGTATATACAATTGCAGGATGAGCACCCACACCTTCTTTTGGAGGACTACACGCAATGATATTTTTTACACCAGCAACTTTCGCAGTTGTTACACTCATTACAGCTGAAGCAATGTGGGCATATCTTCCACCAGGTATGTAACAACCTGCGGTATTTACAGGTATCAATTTTTGACCAGCATATAGTCCAGGTGAAAGTTCTACTTCAAAGTCTTGACCATAATTTTTTAATTGAGCTTCAGCAAACTTTCTCACTCTTTCGAATGAAAATTGGATATCATCTTTTGTTTTTTGATCTAATTCTTTTTTTATTTTTTCAATTCTTTCTTTTGAAACAATTATTTCACCATCATAATTGTCAAATTTTTTTGTTAAACTTATGCAAGCTTGTTCTTTTGAGTCTTCAATTTCTTTTAAAAGTTTTTTTACAATCTCTGTAGTTTTACTATCATCAGTCGATGTTGTTTTCGGGGATTTTTTTAGATATTTAATAGCCATAATTTCTTATTTAACCATGGAAGTGTTTAAAGCAAATTAGATTTTATTTCAATGAAACAATTAATCTAAAGCGACAATCGCGGCAGCAATAGAGGCTAATCTTGCAGAAGCTTCATCAGATCGGCTGGTTATTACTACTGGAACTTTTCCTCCCACAACAACTCCAGCAGCGCAAGCACCACAAAAATATATAAGCATTTTTACTAGTCCATTACCTGTCTCAACACTTGGAACTAGTAATACATCAGCCATACCAGCAACTTCATTTTTAATTCCCTTAATCATTGCTGATTTTTTGGAAATGCTATTATCAAATGCTAATGGTCCAAATACATCTGCGTTCAAACTTTCTTTTTTTGCTAATTTTGTAAGTTCTTCAGCTTCTTTAGAGCTCGGCACACTATCGAGCACTTCTTCAGTAGCAGATAATATTGCAATTTTTGGCTTAGATATACCAATTCTATTTGAGAAATTAATAACATTTTTCAAAATATGCATTTTCGTTTTTACATTTGGTAAAACATTTAATGCACCATCAGTGATAATAAGTGGCTTGTCCTCTTTATCTAAAGTCATATGCCATATATGACTTAATCTTGTTTTCCCTAATAAATTATACTCTCTTTTAAGCACTTCTTTCATTAAAACATCAGTATGAATATGTCCTTTAACTATAATCTTGATTTTTTTCTGACTTGCAAGTTTAGCAGCAATAGCAGCTGTATTATTTTCAATTGGCTCATGAATAATTTCATAATTTGAAATATCCCATTTTAAATCATCAGCACATTTTTTTATTTCTTTTTCATCACCTATAAATACAGGTTCAATTAAATTTTCATTTACTGCATCTTGAACAGAAAGCATTGGTAAAGGCTTTCCTGCATTTACAATACCAGCTTTTACACCTTTTTTTCTAAGTGCAGCATTCAGTAAATTATTTGGACAAACAATTTCTTTATTTGAAAGCATATTTAATTTGATAGGATTTTTAAATCTCTTTTGATAATATTTGATATCTTAATTTCTTTTTTTAAATTCATCTTAAGTCTTTTATATTTATTTTGACCAGGATACATTATTTCTTTTACACCATTAATTTTTGGCAGTTTTTTAACCCTTTTAATATTATCTTTTATTCTCTTATTATAATTTTTGACAAATAAATTTGTTTTAAATGTGATAAATAGGTGACCTATATTTTGAGGGCCTGAAAAATCATCAAAAGGATCTTTTACTCTACCAGCGTGATTACCACCTGTTAAAACTCCACTTAAAATATCAATCATCCAAGCTAAGCCCGAACCTCTAAATCCAGCTATTGGCAACTGAACACCTCGGAGAGCTTTTTTGGCATCTGTCGTAGGTCTACCAAATTTATCTAGGGCAACACCCTCAGGTATTTTTTGGTTATTTCTTGCAGCAACTCTTATCTTGCCTCTATTAATCATAGAGATTGATGTATCTAAAATAAAAGGGATTTTTGAGCCTGTGGGAGTTCCAAAACAAATTGGATTTGTTCCGAATAAACTTTTTAGTGCTCCATGTGGTGCAACAGCTGGTGGAGCATTTGTATAAATCATAGTAATTAAATTTTTTTTAACTGCTTGTTCTGCATAATAACCTGATAGACCATAATGACCGCTATTTTTTACAGCCACTAAACCTATCCCAGTTTTTTGTGCATTTTTTATCGCTTTTTTTATAGCCATATCAGCCGCAACAAATCCAATACTATTGTTTGCATCTATATGGGAGATAGATGAAGATATATCTTTTATTTTAATTTTTGGTTTAGGATTAATAACTTTTTTATTAATTCGATCACAATACATTTTTAGTCTTGATAATCCATGAGAGTGAGCACCAACTAATTCAGCGTTCAAAATTGCATCACTACAAATTTTAGCATGATTACTAATTAGACCATGTTTAATGAGGATGTTTTTTACTAATGAATTAAGTTTATTTGTTTTCATCAACGATTATTTTAATTCATTTTTACTATTTTTTAACTATAAATAAACAAATGAGATTTGATATTGCTATAGTAGGTGGCGCTGGACATATAGGTCTTCCTTTGGGAATTCTTTTAGCAAATAAAAGAAAAAAAGTAATTCTTTACGATAAAGATAAAAATAATGTTGATAAAATTAATAATCTTTCCATGCCTTTTATGGAAGCAGGTGGATCTATATTACTTAAAAAAAATAAAAAAAGAATATTTGCGACCACTAATAAGAAATATTTGTTTAATGCAAAAATAGTAATAATTTGCATTGGAACACCAGTAAAAAAATCAAAACCAGATTTAGTTTTTTTCTTTAAAATGTTTAAAGAGGTTAAACAATACTTGAATCCTAAAAATCTTTTAATAATAAGAAGTTCAATATACCCAGGAACATGTCTTAAAATACAAAATTTTTTGGGTAAAGAATTTCAAAATATATCTTATTGTCCTGAGAGAGTTGTACAAGGTAAGTCAATTTCAGAATTACCTAAGTTACCGCAAATTGTTTCAGGAGTTTCAAAGAAATCAATTCACCAATCTAAAAGATTGTTCAAAACTATTTGTAAAAAAATTATTGTAACCTCAATTTTAGAAGCAGAATTAATAAAACTTTTTTCAAATGCATGGAGATATATAAATTTTTCTATATCAAATGAATTTTACACAATTTGTGAAAAGTTTGGGATCAATTTTAAAGATTTAAGAAATAATATGATTGAAGGATATGATAGAAATAAAAGTATGCCAAAAGCAGGTTTTGCTGCAGGACCATGTCTCTATAAAGATACAGCACAATTAAATGCCTTTTTAAAAAATTCTTTTACTTTAGGAAAAGCTGCCACAAAAATAAACCAAGGTTTTCCTAATTTCATATATAAAAAAATGAAAAGTAAATTCAAAAAAAAACTACATACAAAAAAAATTGGTATTTTAGGCGCGGCTTTTAAATCTGATATTGATGATACTAGAGATTCGTTATCAATTGTTTTGTATGAATTTTTAAAAAAAAAAGGCCTTGATGTAAATATTTCAGATGATTTCGTCAAAATGAAAAAGATAATTGATAAAAAAAAATTGATTAAAAATTCAGATATTATTATCTTGGGTGTACCACATTCATCTTATCGAAAAATCAAAATTCCAAAAGAAAAGTATTTAATTGATAGTTGGGGTTTTTTTTGAAAAGTAATATTTTACTTTTAGGTGGTTCAGGAACCTTGGGCTCTAAAATTATTAAATCTAAATTTTTTTCGAATTTAAAATACCCATCAAAAAAAAAATTAAATATCCTTGATAAAAAAAAAATTGAAAATTTTTTAATTAATAATGAAATTGATTTAGTAATACATTGTGCTGCTTTGGCTAGAGTAAAAGAATGTGAATTCAATAAATCAAAAGCAAAAAAAATAAATATTATTGGAACAAAAAATATTGTTGATTCCATTTTGAGGTTAAAGAGAAATATCAAAAAAGATATTAAATTAGTTTTTATTTCTAGCGATGCTGTTTATTCTTCTTCAAGGGGAAATTTTAAAGAAACAGATCGATTATCTCCTTATAATTTTTATGGATTAACTAAATTAAAAGGAGAAAAATTAGTCAAAAAACTTTCCAAATATATAATAATTAGAACAAGATTTTTTGATAAAAAAAAAATTCCTTTTAAATATTCTGCTACAAATATTTATACCTCAGCATTAGAGGTCACATCATTAGTCAAATATATTTCTATTTTGATTAAGAAAAATTTCCAAGGTGTAATAAATGTTGGGGGTTCTAAAATTTCTGATTATAAAAAATATAAAAAATTTAAAAAAAAATTAAAACCATGTGATAAAAATGAAATATTAAATTCATTGAATTTTAAAATTGCTACTGACGCATCATTGAATATAACTAAACTAAAAAAATTTTTATGAATAAAATTCCTTTAGAAATTATCATACCTGTTTTTAATGAAGGTAATAAAGTTGTTAAATTAATGGAACTTTTTCAAATAAGTATAAATACTCAATTTAGAGTATTATTTTGTTATGATCTAGATAATGATAATATTTTTGAATATGAAAAAACATTTAAACAATTTAATTTTGAAATTCATTTAATTAAGAATCCTTCCAGAGGACCCTGTTCAGCAATAAAAGAGGGTTTTAGTAAAGGTAATTCAGATTGTGTAATTGTTTATCCAGCTGACGATTTTTTGAATTTTAAAATTCTTGATCAAATGTATGAACATTATCTTCATGGAAATCATATTGTTGCAGCAAGTAGATTTATAAAAGGAGGGTCTATGAAAGATTGTCCTTTGTTAAAGTCAATTTTGGTTAGAAGCGCATCATTTACTTTGTATTATTTATCTAGTATCCCAATTAAAGATGCGAGTAATGGATTTAGATTGTTTTCAAGACAATTGTTAAATGAAATAAATATAGAATCTAAAGTTGGCTTTGCTTACTCTTTAGAACTTTTAGCAAAATGTAATAGATTAAATTATAAGATTTCAGAAGTACCAGCTCAATGGGAAGAGAGAAGTGAGGGATCGAGCAGGTTTAAGATATTTAAATGGTTACCACAGTATCTAAAATGGTATATTTATGGACTAGCAACAACATGGTTAAGAAAAAAAAAAATTTAAAAAAATGATTTTAGTAACAGGCGGTAGTGGATTCATAGGATCAGCTATCACAAAATATTTAGTTGAAAATAAAAAAAAAGTTATTGTATTTGATAATAACTCAAGAGGCAGATCGAGAAGGTTGAGTACAATAAAAAATAAGATTAATTTTATTAAAGGGGATATTAGGAATAAAAAAAAATTACTTTCAATTAATTATAAAATAGATACTGTAATCCACCTAGCTTATGTTAATGGAACACAATATTTTTATAAGAAACCGTATGAAATTCTAGATATAGCAGTAAATGGACTTATAAATATTTTGGAATTTTGTAGAAAAAAAAATGTTAAAAATTTTTACTTAGCATCAAGTTCTGAAGTTTATCAAAATCCATTAAAAATACCTACAGATGAAAAAGAAATGCTTAAAATACCTGACATTCATAATCCAAGATATTCTTATGGAGGAGGGAAAATTATTTCTGAACTTTATGGCATTCATTTTGCTAAAAAATTTTTAAAAAAATTTATAATATTTAGACCCCATAATGTTTACGGTTATGACATGGGTAATGATCATGTTATACCTGAATTTATTAGAAGATTTAGAAAAATAGGAAATAAAAAAAAATTTCTTATTTATGGAACAGGTCAAGAAGAAAGATCATTTATTCATATTGATGATTTTATTTCTGGTTTTGATAAAGTTTTTAGAAAAGGAAAAAATTCAGAAATTTACAATATCGGAACGACTGAAAAAATTAAAATATCAAAACTTGCTCATTTAATTGCTAAAATTCAGAATAAATCTATAAAATTTCAAAAAACAAAAATATTAAAAGGTAGTCCAAGTAAAAGATGTCCAGATATAAGTAAAATTAAAAAGCTTGGTTTTAAACAAAAAATTACTCTAAAAGATGGAATTACAAAATTATTAAATAGATAAAATGAGCAAATCTTTTTCAAGAGCAATAACAAAATGTCAGATCTCAAATTCAAAAAAATTGGAATCTTTAATTTTTTTAGGCTATCTTCCACCAGTCAATACCTTAAGGAAAATCGGCTCAACACCTGAGGAGGAAATTTCTTTTCCCGCAGAATTACTATATTGCAATAAGTCAAAACTAGCTCAGCTTGGTTGCATAGTTAATAAAGAAATATTATTTCCATATTCATATCCTTATACAAGTAGTACAACAAAAATTTTAAGAGATAACTTTGCAAATCTTTATAAAGATACAAAAAAAATAATTTCATTAAATAAAAATGATTTAATTTTAGATATTGGATCAAATGATGGTAATTTATTAAGTAACTTTAAATCAAATCATAAAGTTTTAGGTGTTACACCTGAAAAAATAGGCAAATTAGCAATCAAGCGAGGTATACCTACTATAATAGATTATTTTAATGACAAAGTTTCTTCAAAAATAATTAAAAAATATGGAAAAGCAAAAATAATTACCGCAACAAATGTTTTTGCGCATATTGATAATATTAATAAGATAGTTAGATCAATTCTGAAAACCTTAAAAAATGATGGAATTTTTATTTCTGAGTCTCACTATCTATTACCATTAATTAAAACTATCCAATATGATACTATTTATCATGAGCATTTGAGATATTATTCTTTAGAAAGTTTAAACTATCTTTTTAAAAAACATAATTTGGAAATTATAGATACAAAAGAAATACCAACACATGGAGGTTCAATTAGAGTTTTCGCAGCTAGAAAAGGTGTTTATAAAGTTTCAAATAATGTAAAAAAACAACTTCAAAAAGAAAAAAAATATTTAAATAAAAAAAGTTTTGTTAATTTTAAAAAAAAGGTTGTAGCATCCAAGATAAATTTATTTAATATTATAAAAAAGATTAAAAACAGAAATAAAAAAATTTTTGGTGTTGGCGCTCCATCAAGAGCATCTACCTTAATAAATTATCTTGGATTAGATCAAGATATCATTGATTGCGTATTAGAAATTAATGGTTCTTATAAAATTGGAAATTATATACCGGGTACAAAAATCCCAATTTTGAATGAAAATATTTTATTAAAAGAAAAACCTGATTTTTTGATACTTTTTTCATGGCATATAAAAAATGAGCTTAAAAAAAATCTTAAAAAAAAAGGCTTTAAAGGAAAATTTATAATTCCTTTACCAACTCCTAAAATAGAAAGTTAAAATTTATTAATATAGCAGTAAAAAGCTGCAATATGTGATGAGTTATTGAATTTCTTTTGTTTTATAAGGGAGATAATTTGCTTTTTAGTTTTAAAAATAATTCTAATATTTTTTTCTGGTTTTTGAATTTTTTTAAGTCTTTTTGAAAAATAACATATACATTTTCTAGAGTTTCTTCCAGGGTCGGCATAATATTCCATTAATTTTTTTGGAACTGATAAAGATTTATAGCCCGTCTCTTCTAATAGTTCTCGCTGAGATGCTTTTAGAGATGTCTCGCCTTTATCAACCCATCCCATAGGAAATTCATAATTAACTTTATTAATCGGCTCTCTTTTTTGTTTTACAATTAAAAATTTATTCTTAATTATTGGAATTAATATCGCATTGTTTGGCTCTCTTAAAAAATGGTAGAATTCTCGTTTTTTATATCTTTTATTAATTAAAGTTATTCCCGCACTCAGTTTTTGTTGTGTTTTCATAAAGTCATTAATATTGATATAAAATTTTTTATCTACAAGATATAATAAAAATTCAAAAAAAACTAATTTAGTTTAACTACAGTTTAAAATTATATGAAAAATATAATAAATAATTTTTACTTAACAATTTTGATTATTTTTTCTATTTTTATATCAACGATTAGTTGGGATTTTATAAAGATTGATTTTGAGGGAGTCGATATTGTTGGAGAATATTTAATAAATAAACATCATGCTTTAAATGATCCATTAAGATACTTAATTTTTATTTTAATTCCAACATCTACTTACTGTCTGTATTCAATTTTCTTTAAAAAAAGATATTTTAATTTTGAAAATATAAAATTTCAAAATGTTAATGCAATTAAGAATTTTGATAAACTTTTCATTTTATGTTTGATCATTATATCTTTTTTATTATTAGAATTTTTATCAATATCATTTCCACTTAACCAAATCGATATTTTTCATGAAGGTCAAAAACTAAGCGCACCATTTAAAAGTATTATAGATGGAAAATTGTGGTCTGGATCAATTGTTTCAACAGGAATAATAAATGAAACTATGGGTATTAAATTTATCTGGAATATTTTAGGTCAACAAAGTATTGGCGCTATGAGATATTTACATTTAATTTATGTTTTAGCCTTTAAAAGTTCATTAATCATACTAACTTATTTTATTTCAAAAAATACCTTATTTCATGAAAATTTTAGATTATTATTTTTTTTAATTATTTCATTCATCAGTATTAATCTAATTGATTACAACTTAAGCTCTGGAAGCTTTTATTCTTATAGAGATTTACCAATTATAATTTGTTTAATATCATTTTTGAAATATTTTGAAAATTCTACGAAATTATATTACCCATTAATTATAATTAGTTTTTTAAGTGTATTTACTTTTTTTTGGAGCATAGACAGAGCGATAGTAATAAATTTATTAATTTTTTTAATGATTATCCATATTTTAATTAATAAAGAATTTAAAAAAGTTTCAATCATTCTTTTTTCAATAGTTTTTTTTTGGAGTTTATCTTTTATTTATTTTGGGGACGAATTTCTCTTGTTTATCGAAAATACTAGTTCCATTTTTCAAAATCATAATTACGTTCATGGGATAATCCATCCACAACCTTTCAGTGATATGAGCAATTCTTCAAGAGCAACAAAATCTTTTATATTAATTATTTTATCAATTTTAATAAGTTTAAGTTTTTTATTTTACAAAAAAGAAATATATAATAATAATTTTAAAACAATTTTAATTTTATTAAGTTTTTTAAGCTTTTGTTCATATGTATATGCTCTAGGAAGATCTGATGGTGGGCATATCAAACAAACAACTGGCACATTATTAATATTTTTTTCTATATTTATTTTATTCAATTTAATAAAATATTTTCAAGATTTTTCTTTTAAAAAGAAATTAGGCTCTAAATTTTCAATTTTAATAAGTTCGTTTATTTTATTAATTTTTGTCTATAATCTAAATATTAATTTTCAAAACATCATAAACTATTCAAAAAGATTAAATCAATTCGTTTCTCTTGATGATAAAGAATTTTTATCAGCTAATCAAAATTATTTTGTTGAAAACATAAAACCTTTTGTTGAAAAATTTAATTGTGTTCAGTTATTTACTTATGATGCTGCTTTACCATATCTAATTAAAAAACCAAATTGTTCACAATATTATTTTATTTTTTCCATGGGATCTCAACAGGATCAAAAAAGATTAATAGAAAGTTTAGAAAATATCGAATTTATTATTTATAGTGGACAGACTGATAATTGGGGTTTTTCTCCTCAAAAAAAATTGTCGCAAGTTGACAAATATATAAATTCAAACTTTCTTAATAGTAAAAAAATATTAGATTGGGAAATTAAATATAAATAATATGGACTATATAAACTTTATCAAAAAATTTTTTAAATACGTTTTTTTTATTTTTTTATTTATATTTTCTGTTTATACAATTTATATTATCAATTCTAGTGAACCATCTAATATTGATTCAAGAAGATTAATTAAATCAATTTTTAAAAAGAATACTATAAGCCAACATATTTTTAATGACTACAGAGAAGAATATTTACCTAATACTCAATTTATTAAATTAAATTATAAAAAGATAAATTTAGATTTTTTAGATTTAAATAGCTGTTATTTTGGTGAATGTTACACTTTTTATCTTGAGCAATTTCAAGATAATATAATTATCACAGATAGGTTTGGTATTTTTCGATATGCAAAATTTGACGAATTTAAAAAAGATAAAGACTCTTTAAAAAAAATTTCTACAAATTTAAACTTTGATACTATCTTAGATACTTTTGTAATAGATGAATATATTTATGTGTCTGGTAAAAAAATAATTGAGGATGATTCTGTTGAACTCCATTTAGCTAGAGCAAACCTAAATTTACAGGAAATGTTTTTTGAGAATATTGTAGAGCTTAAATCAAATAAGTGCTTTTTTAAACACGCTGTGCATTCAGGAAAAATTCAATCATATAAAAAAATTAAAGATAAGATTATTTTAAGTGTTAATTCTTCAGCAGATAATGAGGGTTTAGAAAATTTAAGTTCAGATAGTATATGTGGTAAAACGTTATTAATTGATACAGAGAAAAAAGAGTTTTCAATATTTACTAGCGGACATAGAAACATTATAGGAATGTATTCGGATGAAAATATTATTTTAGCAACTGAACATGGTCCATTTGCCGGAGATGAGATAAATAATATTAAGCAAGGCCTAAGTTATGGATGGCCTGTTTCATCATATGGAGAAAAATATTCGAGAGGCCAATCTAATGAACCTCCTAATTATAAAAAAAATCATAAAGAACATGGATTTGAAGAACCTATTTTTTCTTTTATACCTGCTATCGGTATTTCTGAAATTATAAAATTGCCAAATAATTTTTCAGATAATTGGCAGAATAATTATTTAATTGGATCATTAAATGGCAAGCATCTTTATAGAGTTAAATTTGATGATGATTACAGCAAGATAATTTATCATGAGAGAATATTTTTAGGGGATAGAATAAGAGATTTAATTTACAATAATCAGTCAAAAGAAATATATTTATCTTTAGAGCTTAAAGGTGAATTAGCAATAATTTCGATAGCAAAATAAATTAATTATATTCAATTAATTCTTCTATAATTTTTTTTGTATTATATTTTTGTTTCCATTTTGGATAGTCATTTTTGAATTTTTTTGTATCTGAAATATACCAAATGTGATCACCAATTCTGTTTTTTTTTATTAATTCTTTTTTTATTTTAATCTTTTTAATATTCTCTACTAATTCTAATGCCTCTAAAACTGAACAATTAGAGTATCTTCCACCACCCATATTGTAAACTTCACCAGATTTGGGTTTTTTGAAAAATTCCCAAAAACAATTCACTAAATCAAAACTGTGAAGATTATCTCTCACTTGTTTACCTTTGTAACCAATTAAAGAATATCTTTTTTTTAATAAACTAATTTTTACAAGATAAGAGAGAAAACCGTGTAGTTTTGCACCAGATTGGTTTGGTCCAGTGATACATCCACCTCTAAATGACACAGTTTTTAATCCTATATTTTTTCCATATTCTTGGACAATTAAATCTGCATATGTTTTAGAAACTCCAAAAAAACTGTGCGTACAATTATCGATAGATAAATTTTCAGGTATACCATTATAATAAATATCATTATTTTTTAGCTCCCATCTTTTTGATTTTTCAATAAATTTAAGTTTATTTGGATTATCTCCATAAACTTTATTTGTTGACATAAATATAAAAGGGGAGTCAGGACAAAACTGTTTTGTCATCTCTAATAAATTTAATGTACCAGTTGCATTTACATTAAAATCTAAAATAGGGAAATTTTTTCCATAATCATGAGAAGGTTGAGCAGCACAGTGTATAATTAGAGATATATTTTTTCTATGTCTTTTAAATATTTTTTTCAATCCATTGGCATTTCTGATGTCAACATTATAATTTCTAAATTTTTTATTTTTTTTTATAAGTTTCTTTTTAACCCAATTAGTCGAACTATCTTTTCCAAAAAATAAACTTCTTAAATCATTATCTATTCCAATTACATCAAATCCTTTTTTACAAAAAAAATCTACAGATTCAGACCCAACCAATCCAGATGAACCCGTAATTATTACTACCGACATTTAATTTTAGACCTCATAATATATTAATCCTTTCA
>MDTD01115863.1_pt1 | contig 14558 bp, 13 predicted proteins | sample 811221 | NCBI WGS metagenome assembly MDTD01 (sample SAMN05326646, study PRJNA326480) | marine metagenome | isolation source: seawater | place: Pacific Ocean: South West | collected 2011
CGAAGGTCCATTGTGATAAATTGAATTTATGGTCGCAACGAATGTTAACGATGGAGCTAATACAGCTTTTCCAGGGCCTATCCCCAACGTATATAAAGCTAGATGTAAAGCTTGAGTTCCGTTAACTACTGCTATGGCATTCTTGCTACCGGTTAAGTTAGAAATTTCTTTTTCAAAGCGATTGACGAATTCGCCAACACTCGAAACGTAACCACTATCGATGCATAGATTTAAGTATTTTTTTTCATTGCCATTTAATAGTGGCTCATGAAGTGGAATAGGCGATTTTCCAGGATACAAATCTTGAACTAGATCAAAGAGCTCTTTAAACATTATATATTCCGCTTCGGTATCGAAGAAGATTATTAGGGTTGGAAAACCATTTCACTGTAAGTTCTAAACCGCTTGTTAGACCAATCTTTGGTTTATAATTACATAATTTCTGAATTTTTGTAGGATCTGCTAAAAGGCGATTTACTTCACTTTTTTCTGGGCGAATTCTCTCTTCATGACAGACTATTTCCATATGATCCATATTCATAATACTTAGTAGCCGCTGTGTAAGGTCACCAATCGAAATCTCCCTACCAGACCCAATATTTATAGCTTCGCCAGGTAGACCTCCCATCAATGCGATATCAATGAAACCCTGGCATGTATCGGATACAAAATTAAAGTCGCGAGTTGGACTTAAAGCTCCTAATTTAAGCTGATTGCTTCCACTAAGAACTTGAGAAATAATTGTAGGTATAACTGCTCGCGCTGACTGTCTAGGTCCATAGGTATTAAAAGGTCGAATAATAGTTACCGGGAGTTCAAAGGAACTATAAAAGGATTTGGCTATGGAATCACTAGCTATTTTGCTAGCAGAGTATGGAGATTGAGGTTGTAACGGATGGGTTTCTGAAATTGGTATTTGGATTGCTGTTCCATAAACCTCGCTAGTACTGGTCTGATAAAAAGATTCTATACCTTTTTCTAAGGCGGCTTCGAGCATATTTGTTGTGCCGACTACATTGGTATTGATATAACTGGATGGGGCGTGATAAGAATAGGGGATAGCAATTAATGCAGCTAAGTGAAAAATAATATCTACACCGTCTACTAACTTACGACAATAACCAGGGTCGCGGATATCACCGTTCCACATCTCCATATCTTCTGTGAGAGGGTTATTGTCTAGCCAACCCCAAGAGTTGTAAGAGTTATATTGTGTTAATACTCTCAGTTTTGCACATTGGTTTACCAAGTGTTCTGCTAAATGAGACCCTATAAAACCGTCTCCGCCAGTCAGTAAAACAGTTTTGTTTTTAAGTGTATATGTCATTAAGTAACCACTCGTTGTTTCAGTTAAAAATGATTAAACTCTTCATTGTATTATCGAGTATTAACTCAAGCAAGGTCGAATAATTTAATAGTAGCGAACACAAAACTTATTAGCGTTTGACTAGTAATTAGGTGCGATTTTTTTTAAGTAAATTAAAATAAAGTTCGGCAGTCATTTTGCACATTAAGGTTTCATTGTATTTTTTAATTAGTTTGTCATAGGCGTCTCTTACCTTATTCTCATATATTTGAGAGTCAGATAAGCAATCTATCAAAGCCTTAGCGCCAGCTTGAGGATTATTACTTTCAAACATCCAGCCATCTTTTTCAACTAGGTCTCGATTACCTGGCACTTGAGTAGCTACAATAGCAACTTGTTGACTCATGGCTTCCAACAAAGCCAGAGGTAAACCCTCCCATAGTGATGTACTTAGACAAATGCTGGCCCATTGCATTTGTTCTATTATTTTATTTTCCGACACTAATCCCATCATGGTGATGTTATTAATTCCCTCTAATTGTTTATTCCAATGTTTTGAAGGCTCAACTCCAACTATTCTAAATTCGAAATCAGGTAATATTTTAGCAATTTGGATAATCAAACCAGTATTTTTGGCGGGATCATCCCTTGAAATACAAATGACTCGCTTATGCATTCTGAGTAGATGCTTTCTTTTGGCCACTGATACACCATTAAGAATTGTGAATAATTTGTCTTTACAAACTATCTTGTTTTCAAGCACGCGTTCATATTCTGAATTCGATACGGCAATGCAGGCTTGGGATTGAGAACACAGCCATCTCTCTAATTTTAAGTAAAGCCATTTTTGCCATGCATTATAGTTATCTAAGTGTAGTCCATGAAAGGTATGAACGCTTTTGATGCCGGTTTTGCGAGACAGCAGTCGACCATATAAACCAGCTCCTTTTCCATGGGAGTGGATTAATTGTATTTTTTTTAGTTTTGCATAGTTTGCTAAATCGTTGAGCTTATCAAAACGAAAACGACGATGCGGGACTATTTCCATATGAGATTCATCTAAAATTTGTTCAAACAAATCCCAATACGGTTTTTCGTGAGGGCAAGCAGTAAAGATTTCAAATTGATGGTTTAGATTTTTTATCAATTGATAAAGGTGACGTGGGCCACCCCCGTGGTCTGCGCGAACACTGACCATTAGTATACGAGGCCTGGACACTTATAACCTTTCAATAGTTCTTACGACTCTGGAGATAATTTGATCCAATTTCATAAGATTGCTGCAATTAATTAAGTTGTCTGCATCCAGAGCTCGAGCTTCGAAAAAACTCTGAGCTGACTCTTGTAAACCAATTCCAAGTGATTTTGAGGATTTCTTAGATTTAAATACAGTTTTAATTTTATTAAAATAGCCATTAAATTCATTTTCTGACTTACCAGATCCACTAGCAAAATAGCTACATGTCTCAAGTTGATCATCAATATTTTCGATTATTTGTATAAGTGTAGTTTGAGACTCTCTAAAATCTCTTAGAGTACTGGATTTAAATATTTGTAAGCCTTCGTAGATACCATTATTTAAATCATTGAAATGGTTAAAAAAATTTCGATAACGATTCAATAATTGCGGTTGTATATCTATTAAAATTTGGAATTGTTCGTCTGAAAGTTCGTTGTGAGCTTCTTTGAGTATTTCCAAAATTTTTGTAGTGAGATCTTGTATTTCTTGCAATTGGAGCTTTAGGAATGGGGTAACGACTCTAAAAGCTTTGTAGATAGAATAAAAAGTCAGGAATTTTTTACATTCCGTTTGACCCAATTCTGCGGTAGGAGCAATCCCCATAGAATCTTCAATTAAATCTTTGGCAGTTTCATCATTTAATTCCTTAGTTTCTAATCGATTACATTCATCGATTAGATTTCGAAGAGAATCTTCAATAGCATTTAAGGCATTTATTTTTTTGGAAACCATTAGGATTTGAGAGGCATCTTGAGTCATTCTATTTACTTGTTCAATTATTTCATCTGTGATGATAGTAATCTGATCATTTAGATTCATCATTCCTATAGGATCATAAGGTTTAAATTGATTGGTAGCTAAAATCATAACCCCTGTGTCTAATTTGTTTAAATTAGATTTTGTCTCTAAAACTAATTCATTATTCGAACTGTTATATTGGTTGTCTCCTATATTAGTTTCACAATATTTGTCAAAGTGTTCGCTTATGGCTTTAAGCTCATCAAGTGGATGAATTTCACTAATTTCATTCGAATGATTGGTATGGATAGATTTTTTGTGAGGAGATTTTCTTGATCGAGATGTTTCGGGACTATTCTCAGAGTTGTTTTGGTTTTTTGATAACTTTTTTCCATCATTTCTTAATGCGATGAAAAAAGTTATAGAGATTACGAGTATTAAAAAAAATATTAGAAAGGTAACCATAGCTCTTATTAATTAAATTTTTTGATAAGTAGACTCTAATTCGGTAAGAAGTTTTGTCAAATGTCTAAATCTCTTAACTTTGTGATTTGTTTTAGTATAAAGTTCATAAAAAAGAACTCCAAATATAGAAACCAAAAAGCTAATTGAAATCCAATCTTCAGACAATATGAACCCGCTTAATAACGTAGCTAGAATTAGAATTTTGATCCATTTTTTTTTAAGGAAAAAGGTAACAGGTGATTTTGTTGAGAGTTTTTGCAACTCTTCTTCGAGTAGGAAGATTAATTGGGCATGGGGTTTGAAGAAATCTGAACAAAATGGACATCGTATTAGCTCTTCCTTAAAGTTCATTTTTAATGGTTTGCCACATTTGACACAGTTAACATCTAATTCTTTAGAAGCGTGTTCAAACAGATCGGACTTCTCAGCTAACTTCAAACTTGGAGGCTGAGCCGAGAAGTTAACTTTTTTACTAGCAAAACTGACATCTTCGCTCATATGGAGACAGTTTAACAGGTATATCTATTCAACAACATAGATTTGGCGTTTCAATATTTTAGTGAGTAGTGCTTGCATGGCATTATCCATAGTGGTTTCCTGTAGTTTAAGGAGGGTAAATGGAGAAACTGCTTCGAAATACACTTTTTTCAGAAACTAAGCGACCATTGATGCAATTTTTAAAACAACTTTGCTTAAAACTGCCTAAAGAATCCAGTGTATATATGGTAGGTGGTTTAGTTAGAGATATTTTGTTGAATGCCACTGAAGGAAAAGATATAGATTTGATGGTGGATCTTTGTAGTGCAGAAGATATTATCAATATTTTAATAGCTTTGAAGAAATCAAATTATTTGCGGAGTTTTCAGAAAGTAGGAAAAAGTTTTCCGGTTTTTAAGATAAAAATTTATCAATTTGATGAAGATATTGATTTGGCTTTAGCCAGAACAGAAGTTTCTACCGGCCCTGGTCATACAGATTTTGAAATAGATGCAGAAAGGATATCTGCTCGGCAGGATGGTGAGCGTAGAGACTTTACTGTAAACGCTATATTTATTAAGTTTTTCACTTCAGACAAAGATATTTTGGATTTCGAATTAATCGATTATTTTAATGGATTAGAAGATCTTAAGAATCGAAAAATTCGAGCAGTTGGAGACCCACTCCTGAGGATGCAAGAAGATCCACTTAGAATATTACGTGCATATCGTTTTTGTAATCAAAAAAACTTTACTATTGATAGACGTCTTTTTGAGGTTATTCGTAATAATGCATCAAAACTATTACCTAGTATTTCTTTTGATCGAGTTCAGGCTGAGGTTATTAAAACGGTGCAAGCAAATCCCCGTAAAGCTATTCAAGATTATTTAGAATGCGATATTTTAAACATTTGTTTTCCTGAATTATCATGCTTTTTTCCGCAGCAAACCCCCAATTTTTTTCCCACTAATAAACTTAAATCTGACAAACAGGTGTTTCCTTTGCTTCTTTGTCATTGGTTAGAACTTAAAGCGTTTAAAATAACTTTTGAAGAATTCAAGGTCTTAGAAAGACGCTTAAAACATTTTCATATTCCTTATGCTAAAGAAATAAAAACAATACTTAGTGGTCTTATAAGGTTGGGCAATAGATATAAAACTAATTATCCCGATGCTCTTCAGGAAAAAATCTTAACTTCGCACTGTGGAGAGGAGATATTTTGGCTATACACGCAATTTCAGCGTAGATTTCAGTTTCCTCCATTTTCAGATTTGGTAAATTTACCGGAAAAAATAGACGGTACAATCATAATACAGTGGGGCATAAAAGCAGAATCTGGTTTTGAAGATGTAGTAATGCGTGTTAGACAATTCCAGATAGATGGAATTAGTGATATTGCAGAATTACGAAATAAAATTTTGATGGAATTATCTTTATCTGGAGATTGTTTATAGTGGTTGAAGCTACTTTGTGAAGCTTGTGTCTTTAGTTTATACTCAGCGCGCAAAAATTAAAGAAGGAAAATATGAGCTCAATTGCAGAAGTACAAGCCAAACTCACAGAAGCTAGAAATGAACTTGGACGGCTAATTGTTGGCCAAGAAGATGTTTTAGATGCGTTATTTATATCTATTTTAACTCGTGGTCATGCCTTACTTGTTGGAGTGCCCGGATTAGCTAAGACGCTTATTGTTCATACCCTTGCCAAGGTACTAGGAGGTCAATTTAATAGAGTTCAATTTACTCCCGATTTAATGCCATCTGATATTACAGGGGTAGATCTTATTCAAGAATATCCAGATACGGGTATAAAAGAGTTTAGATTTGTTAAAGGACCTATTTTTTGTAATATTCTTCTTGCAGATGAAATAAATAGAACCCCTCCTAAGACACAGTCAGCCTTATTGCAGGCTATGCAGGAACAAAGAATCAGTCAGGGCGATAAAACCTATGATTTACCCCAGCCTTTTTTCGTATTAGCCACGCAGAACCCTATTGAACAAGAAGGTACTTATCCTTTGCCAGAAGCGCAGTTAGATCGTTTTACTTTCTCTCTTTACATGAAATACCCCAGTTTTGATGATGAAGTTCGAATTGCCCTGTTGGAACAAACTTTTGAAAAAGATATGAAACAATGTATGACCATGGAAGATTTAGCAGAAGCTCAAAGAATGGTTGAATCTATACCGGTTGGTGAAGAAATTGTTAAATATGCTGTCAGAATGAATTTTGCAACGCGCAGCAATAGTGATTATGCCACTGATATGGTCAAAAAATATATTTCGTGGGGTAGTGGCCCTAGGGCTAGTCAGTTTATGGTTGCAGCTGCACGCGCTAGAGCCTTTATGCAAGGTCGACCTAATGTTTCTACTGATGATATTGCAATGGTAGCACCGATGGTATTACAACATCGATTGGTTATGAACTTTCAAGGTGAAGCAGAAGGAATTTTAGTGAGACAGATCATAGAGGACTTGGTAAATAAGTGCCGCTAAATAGCAAAAAGTTTCTTGATCCCAAATTGTTTGCTCAAGTAAAGAATCTTTACTTAGCAGCTAGGTACGTGGCAGAGGGAGCAATTGGCGGATATCATAAATCTCCCTATGTTGGTTATAACGCAGAGTTTTCTCATCATCGTGAATATCAGCCTGGTGATGAACTTCGACATATTGATTGGAAGCGCTATGGTAAATCGGGTAAGTATTACGTAAAACAATACGAAGAATCTTCTTCCTTGAATGGTTTTTTAATGCTTGACCAGAGTGCTTCTATGGGAGCAAATAGTCCATCGAATCTATCGAAAGAGCGCTATTCTCAAATTCTCTGTTGTGCTTTAGCGTATCTGTTGCTGAATCAGAGGGATGGGGTGGGTTTCTTAAGCTTTGCAGATAAGATGCGTGATTTTCTTCCCATTTCCTCTCGAATGACCCAATTCGGGCAATTAGTTAACTTTTTAGAAGGTTCCAACTCTGTAGGGCGAACTAGTTTATTAGATTCTATTAATGAGGTTTTACCCAATCTGAAAAAAAAATGTTTGATCATTATTATCAGTGATTTCCTGGATCTAGAAGACGAACTCATTGAGGCTATTCGCATACTCAGATTTCATAAACATGAGATAGTTGCTTTTCATATTTTAAGTCCTGAAGAACTTACATTTCCGTATGAAGACTTCAGTACCTTTGTTGATCTTGAGACAGGTACCACATTGAGTATGGAAGCACGGTCGGTCAAGAAAAACTATGAAAAGAGCTTACAAGTATATTTAAAAGAAATTCGATCGGTTATGCATCAGTATTCAGTAGACTATCAATTATTTGATACATCAATACCGTTAGAAAAAGCCTTGGTACATTTTTTATATAAGAGATCTAGGTATTTATGAAATTTTTATTAAATTATCATCAAATACTTCTATTTTTTCTATTGATACCTTTATTAATACATCTCTTGAAGCGTATGCAGGCGAAGCAAATAATGGTTAGTTCACTCTATCTTTTGCGTCGTAAGAAAGCTAATTTGTCACAAAAATTAAAATTAAGACAAGTTATTCTTCTTGCAGTTAGGTGCCTAATTGTTTTGAGTTTATCCTTATATTTTTTAAGGCCAGTTATTCAAAAAGCACCTAGTTGGATACAACAACTTTTACCATACGAAGATCGTCTGACGGTACTTTTAGATAATCGTTGGGATAATCGAGATTCTATGATCTCTGAATGGTATAAAATGAGAGGTGATTCTCAAGCAATCGATGTGGAATTTGTAGTTTTGTATGAAGCTAAAACAGATGATAATTTACTGGATCGAGTAACTCAATCCATAGATACCAATGATACACAGCATATTTTATTCAGTAGATTTTATGGAATTAGCTCCGAAGAGCTAAAAGCATTAAGTAAATTATCTTTGCAGTTTATTCCCTTTGGATCTCAAAGGGTTGATAATCGAGGAATCTTGGGAGCTTATATTCAACCAAACGTGGCTTTCGAAGGTGAAGAAGTAAAAATCATAGGTTCAGTTCATACAAATTCTACCAAGGAACTTTCTACTGAATTAAGCCTTTTTGAAAATGATGAAAAAATAATCGAAAAAACTTTATTTCCTTCAGTGACTTCCGCTTCAAATTTTATATTTCCAATGATAGTAGAAAATGAACAATCTAGAGTTTATAAGCTCAAGATTCCAGGAGATATTTTGAATGCTGATGATGAAGTGAGTTTGAAGCTCGATGTTAAATCCAGTTTTACAATAATACTTGTGGATGATGAAGTAAGCTCATCACAGCGTAACTCTAGACTTTATTTTATTAGAAAATTTTTAGAGAGCCTTGAACTAATGTTTCCTAAAACATTGGTTAGAATCATAGATATGGATTCTAAATTATGGGAAGAGTCACAAGAAAAACCAGATTGGTTGATCATAGGTAATCTCAAAAATTTTGTTTGGAAAAATGACGCAAAAAAAATGCTTATTTTTCCACAAAAAGAAAGATCCATTCAGACCCAAATCGATCAAAAATTGGGAATTAAATCCTATGCAGTTGAGGCATTGCCGCGTGAATTAGAGTTTCCTATAATGAACACCGAAGATCGAGGTTTATATTCCGTTCCATGGCAAATTTATAGATACTTACAATTGAAACAAGAGGACGGTGTACAATTGGCAATAGCTGGGGAAGAAGTACTTTTTTTTGAAAATAAAGGGGTGTATTTTTCCGCCTTTGATTTTAGCAAATATGATTTTTCAGGGGTTACTCATCCTTATTTTCCTGTCTTTTTGTATCAGTTGTTTTTAGATCGTTTTCCATTAATCCAGAAAAGTCCGGTATTGAATAATAATTCTTTTGAGCGGCCTAATAACTTAGCCGTTGTTACAGAAAAGGAAACGCAAAATTTGGCCGACTGGTCAGACCTTTCAAAAGTTTTACTTTTGCTTTTTTTGATATGGCTTTTAGCGGAAGTGTATTTAGTCCAAAATATTCAAACTCTAACCCGCTCTAAATCGAATTAATTTTTTTCCAAAAAGTTAGTAAGAGGTTGAATTATGAAAGTCTTTATTCAACTCCGGGTTTGAGTGGGAAAATGGGAATTAAGCCTCCACCACCAGAACTTACATTAACAACTGCTGAACGTGATGCTCTACCCAATGTACCTGCATATTTCCCATTAAAAATATAAGGATTCAGATTAAGGTTACGTTTTTCCTTAACAACTTTTCCTTCACTTAATGTCAAAAAATCATGTTCAGGTACCTCAAAAGCTTCTTGAGCAATCCACCAAGAGCATCCCATACACTGGTCTACCACGGCCTGCCATTTTGCATCATCAGTATGGGCACCCACATAAACATCTTGCCCACCAGCTCCTCCCGTAGGCTTAATAACCATTGTTTTCTTATTACTCATTAAATAGTCATGTAAAGATATGTCACATCCTTCCGGAGATAGAGTTATAGTTTCATCTAATTTACGAGTCCATGGTACATGTTTAGCAATACACTCCGACTCTTCCTTAGTAAACAAATATGAAAAGTCTTCATTTGTCATTAAAGCCATAACCTCTTTGTGTGCACCTATAATAGCTCTGAAAGGGTTAACAGGAATCACGGCTTTGTTTCCAATGGCCGCTAGAAAATCTTTCAATTCGCGAGGATACCTTTTATAAAACAGAAAGCGAATAGCAAGATTTATGAGATCAAATTGAATGTTATTTGAGTATAAGCCACCATCTCGATACTCTAGTTCCCTAGGGTCCAAGTAATTAGCTTCGTAACCTTGTTCTATCATATAATCTCTAACAATTTCAGCATCGGAGCCCACCAGATATGACTTAAAACTACATATTCCAATACGAGGGTTTTTTTTCTGACCACCAGCTTCTCGATAACAACTCAACATACTATCTAAAAACATTTTGAGCGTATTTGGACGTTGTGGGTTTGTGTAAGTCTCGATGAGCTCTTTGCAATATGATTGCTGGCTAAATAATTGTTCATAAACTCCAATCCAGCCACGGGCTCCAGGCATGTCAGTATTGAATTCTATGAATTTTAATGTTTCACCATCGAAGAGTGCATCATGTCTGTTAATAACCGTAGGCTTCTTATATCCGGGGTCCCACTTGATCCATTCTTCTGGAATATCTGGATAAGGAAAGTACTCTCGAACATTTTGATCACCATCAATATAGGCATTAATCACTTTATCAAGTGCACGGTCTAAAGTTTCACCTACATTTGCAATTAAATTAACTGAAGAGTCCTTTAGAAAAACAGGGACTAGAGATATTGGTAATGTTGTATTTTCTCCATAGCTACAACGCTTTTTGTTTAGTCTTCCCAGAAAATCAGTACGTTCTTTAATAATTTCTTTTGGATGGCTTAACATCCAATCTTCCATTTTTTTTTCAGCTAGATCGAAACTTTCGCCTGTCAGTGTCTTTTTCTTTGACATTAGAACTCCTCAGTTGAGAGATTATTAACTGCATTCTGGCACAAGGTTGTCTTTTTCACAAATGATTGAAAAAGAGTCTTGAATTGCATTGAATACCTAGGAATCAATACCGATTAAACAGGCTAAAGGAATAAGTTTATGCACACTATCAGGAACATGGGATTAGTTTTTGTATTGCTTTTACCAATTTCTCCTTGTTTAGCAGTAGATGATGAGGTCTCCAAAAATGATTCACTTTATGAACGAGCAAATGATTGGTTGAACCTGGATTCTTCAGAAATCTCGCATACAAAATCTAATAGAAAAAAGAAAATAGTTGCAGAAAAAGAGTTTTCTTTCGCTCCTTCGCAAGACTCAAAAATGGAAAAGCTTATTAAAGGTGCTAAGCAAATATTTAGTTCTGATCCACTTTCTATAAGTAGAAAATCTGTAGATGAGCAGGGTCGAGTAAGCATGTTTAGGCCAATTCGTTTAGGTTTTGTGAATTTTTACGATTTTAAATTACGACTTACAAATACAATATCTTATGCTCGCGACCTCGGGGATGAGCGCTCAGTTTCATTAGGTTTGAATTACTCTCCATTAGTTCTTAAGAATCCATATGGAAATATGAAAATGCGTTCATGGGACCTTAATTTAGGTTTTCGAAAGTATTTTAATAAAAAGTATTTTTTTCAATCTAATATAGGTTTAAGAAAGTATCACCCTAATCATGTTTATCGATCTTATTACAGTTCTCGTGGACATAGGTTTGAAAATGAGAAGTTGCCTTATATGAGTGTAGGGATAGGCCGTAAGATATGGGACGAAGTTCCAATAATTAAAAGACCCTTGGTACTTATTGCAAACTATACCTTCTCTAAAGATTTAGAATTTCCTGCTGCAGACCCTTTTGGACGCAATGAGATAGATCTTCACGGCTTAGATATTACGGTTTCTGTTAGCTTTAAAATTTAGCATTATGCTTTTTGAAACGAAAAAAAATTCTAGTAGACTTAGGTTTAGATTATTAATCATTGGATTAGTTAGTCTACTCTGGGTTGGTTGTAGTACCGAACAAATGCGAAATATAACAGGAAGCACACCATTAAATGCATACTCTGTTATTCAAGGTTTAGTTACTGGGGGTTCTGTATTTTCCGGAGGAACTAAGTCTAGTTTATCGAGCATTGTTTTTGAAGGTGGTATGCATGTATACCTAGAATCCTCGGAGAATTTGAATTCAAATGAAGATACTGCAGACAATCTTACATTAATATCTCAACCTCAAAACTTTATTTCTTCTCCTGAGAGTTCGTCAGTTTTTTTGGAAACTTCCACGACAATGGATATAAATAAACAGGAGCCTGATGAGGAGGGTTTATTTGCTGGACCAGACAAAATTATAAGTTTAGTTACAGATTCAGGTATCGTGTTACAGACCAGTATTTTTAATCGATATACTGCATCAGGAAAGTTACATTATCGATTTGCTGGTGAATTCCCTTATCAATCATTACGTTTAAGAATTGTAGAGGGAGAAAAGGTTTTAGAGGTTGCAATGGGGAGTTTAAGTGAATTTGATCAAGTAGTGGATGTTCCTGACTTAGATTTAGTTAACTCAACTTTAGCTACACGTATGATGGAGCAAACTAGTGAATATAAAACTTTAAGACATAAAGACATTTCAAGTTTTATGGATTCCATGAATTCAATCATAGACTCTAGGATTGATGGAAAGCTTAATAAGAATTTACTAATTGAAAATATTAATCGTGTGGGTATTAATAATGAAGGAAATTTTGAGATATATTCCACTAATTACGATCCTTTTAAATATCGAGAACCTAATCAAGTTAAGGACTGGGAGAAGCATTTGTTCCATCCGAGTCAGGAAATAGTTTCTGAGGTAGAGCCATATGAGAATATGACTAAAGAAGATATTCCTTTAGATTCATCGATTAATAAAAAGTTAGTTAATTGGATCAGGTTGGTTAGCATTGTTCAACCGGGACTCAACAAAGAAACACAATTATTTAGAAATTTTGATTTTACTCCTCACAAACCTTTTCCTTTACATACTACAAATGTAACTCTGAAAATTCATTTTAACGAGTTTCTACCTATTGAATTTCGTGATTCATTAATAGAGGCTGGAGTATTGAAAGTGCAAAATGGGGATAATCATAACAATCTATTAATTTCTGATATGGATCCTGTATTTCAAAATACTAATGTACTTGAATTAGATATTGACCTTAAACTGTTAGCTCAAGGTGAAAATAAAACCGTATTTATTTTTTTACAACATACATTTCCTAATTTTCGACATAATGAAATTGCTCAAGCTTTTTTTAAAGTTAGTTTAGAAGCATATTAGAACATGGAAGACACTGTAGTTTTTGATTTAATTGCATTCGGTAGGTCATGTGTTGATTTCACTTATGTAGTTGAAATGAAGCAAGATAAGAGCAGTAAAAATCCAATTCTAAATGAAGAGATTTCGGGTGGTGGTCAGGCAGCAACTTCTGCAGTTATAGTGAGTCTGCTGGGCGGAAGTTCAGCTTATGTGGGCAATTTGGGTTGGGATGAGGGCGGAATGTTGTTATTAAAAGAATTTCGTCGCTTTGGTGTTGACTGTAGATGGGTGCAAAGACCAAACAATTACACCACTCCAAAGGCTTTAGTTGTAGTTGATCAATTAACGGGTAATAGGAATATTTTCTATCAATCAAAACAGGAAAACTTTTCCTGTCCATTACCAGAGGAAGCTTTTGCTCGTTGTAAAACACTAATACTTGACCCAGAAATTAGTTTCGAAGATTTGCAGAAGGTTAAAAAGTGGAAACAGCCTGAGACTTTGGTAATTTATGATGCCGAAAGAGATCGTCCGGCATTGAATGCTATGAAAGAATTTGCTGACTTTTTCATAGCCTCAGAAACTATTCTAGATATAGATTCCAATATTAGTAGAGAAACTGCATTACAGGGATTGCTCGCTGATGTTCGCGGTGAATTGATAATTACCTTTGGCGAATATGGTAGTGTTTGGTGGAAAGATAAGAACAAACCCGTGCATATTCCTTCAATCCCACTAAATGACACATCTGACACTACTGGTGCAGGTGATGTATTTCATGCAAGTTTTGCTTATTTTTATCCTCAAGTGAAAGATATGATTTTATCATTGAAATACGCTACGTACTGCGCAAGTTTGTCCACGACGATTTTGGGGACTCGCAAGGAGTTAAATTATAAAGATGGGTTGGTAAGTGCGGTACAAAAAATTCAAGAAACATACCTAAAGGATTTACCCGAATGGTTAATTTTGAAGTAGAGTTAACTCGCTATCTTTGAGCGGTTAAAGCGAACTTCTTCTATCTGATTACACGCTTACAAAGCATCTAATGTTAAATCGTGAGCCAATTCATCTAAATCTTCTCTAAGTGATTTAGAATGAGCTGCATTACTAGGTATATTTACCGGTTGAAGCGGTTTATTCTTTTCCATCCAACTCTGCATGTCTAGGTCACGCTCGGATTTGTCTAAATTACATCTTATTTTGCCCATAATAATGACTACGTAATTTGTTAAGTATAAGTCTTTTGCCTTTCTCTTAAATATTGTAAAAAGATTTTTGAAATTAACAAGCCTAGTTTTGGCAAAGTCTTTCACCAGACATTTTCATTTTTTAAATTTTTGATTAAATCGAGTACTTTTTTAGGTTTAAGACCGATCATACAGGCAAAATCTGTAGGACAAACTCGATTTTTACATGGAGAGCAATGCACTTCATTTCTTACAGGATAAAAATTATCTAGGAAACAGTGGGTCAGATTGGGGTCAGAAGCACCAAAAAGCACAACGGTTGGTTTGCTCATTGACAAAGAGTACCACCTTAAA
>MDTD01099678.1_pt1 | contig 14556 bp, 5 predicted proteins | sample 811221 | NCBI WGS metagenome assembly MDTD01 (sample SAMN05326646, study PRJNA326480) | marine metagenome | isolation source: seawater | place: Pacific Ocean: South West | collected 2011
GAATCGCCTCAATCCATGCCCTCCTGTGATTACCGAAACACCGGAAACATGGGCGTTATCAACCTCAATAAAGCCATCAGAACTGGCTGTGTACGCCAAGTCAACCACCAATCTAGCGGCCTTTTGACGAGTCGGACCTTCCTTACCAAGAAGTTGGTCAGATAGCCGTTTTGGCAGGTCCATGCTCATGGGAATTGGCCAAGATTCATGAATCCACCCCCTAGACTATTGAAAAATTGTCTAATTTTGACCGAAGGTTTTGATACCATTGAGGGTGTTAGACCTCATCATGACTAACCCGCCAAAACAGGATAGCCAGGCATCTATTGCAGGAGAACCTGCACTTGTTCAAAATAACAAAAATTACCCACCAATAGGCCACAGAGGGCATGAAAATATCCCCGACAATGTTGAAAAGCAAGCCGAGAAAAATCTAAAAAAGCCGAGAAAAATAATGGCTGTCATTCAAGTTTTGAGTATTCTAGTTGCGTTGGGAATGTCAGGATATGCAGTTTTAGTTTCAGACACTACGGAGTCGAAAAATAGTTCGAACTTAGATGGTAATGAAATTTTAGTCAGAACCGAGGGACGAACTGCAGACCACATTTGTAGTGAAGGTGGAGCAGATATATTCATCGGTAATGATGAAAATCGCAATGGAATATTAGAGGAATCCGAAGTCACATCAACAACTAGAATCTGTCATGGTAAAGAAGGACTATCAGGCCCTCAAGGTGCACCGGGTCCTAATGGTGTGAGTGGCCAAAATAGTATGATTAATACCACTGAAATCGAGAGTGGAAATTTTACCTGCATTTTTGGTGGGCTACTTATTCAAAGTGGAATTGATGAAAACTCAAACGGTATTCTTGATTCGGTTGAAACTCAATCTGAGCAATTGCTATGTAACGGTCAGATTGGAGTTAATGGCTTGAACGGTTCTCGGGGTGCTTCAGCACTGGTCGAAAAAAGAATCCCGCCCCCGTACCTATGTCAGGACGGTGTAATCATTGAATTCGGAATCGATGATGGTAGAGGACAGGGTTACGCTAATGATGGTTCTTTGCAACTTGACGAAATTAGAGATTCACTAAAGATCTGTACTCAACCCCTTTCCCATGGACCAGTGGCAGATATGTATAGCGGGGTAAGTGATGGGATAAATTCTGCTTGCAGTTCAATGTCATGGCTAGAAACCAGTTCAACCCTGATAAGTGCAGGCAGTAATGGAGCAACTGGCTGTGAACTTTGGACCAGTATGGCGGTACTTGATTCGACCTCCCAGTTATTTGATATCAACCCTACTGGAGATTCTACCCCTGGATTGTGGCTAGATATGACACAAATTCAGACGGATAATGGCGCAATGGTGTTTTTCGATGCCGATGATGGTACTAATGGAAGAGAGTTATGGGCGAGTGACGGTACCGTCGCAGGAACTCAAAGAATTACCTCGTTTGGAGGTGCCGGCGACGGACTGACCGGTAATTCAAAAATCGTTAAATGGATGGGCGGCGTTGTATTTACCAATGTTAATGAAGATTTTATCTGGAGCAATGGTACAACTACTGTAGAATTATTTGATGCACCATTCTTCACAAGCACAACTCAATCCATGCTCGATACCCAGACTTCTGATTTATCGGCATACCCGCTAACTAAACTATGGCCTGAAAGTGATGGACTTTGGTTCTCCGCATCCACAACTTCTCAAGATTTCGAAATGCATTATCTATCTCAGGAAGGAGCCTTCAAATCATGGGATTTGAACACTCTCGAGGGCAGTATGCCAGATTCCTTTTTGAGTGTATCCGGACACAATATAGTGATTGCCGAAGATGGATTCAATGGCCGCCAATTGGTTCGCCTGAATGATGATGGAAGTCATGTTTGGCTAACTTCTCTAACATTGCAGAGTAACGGGGCTGCATCAACCTCGGTAGGAGAAAAAATGGGATTAAACTCAATTGGTGATGTGGTTTTATTTGATGCACAGACCAGCGGGGTAGATACTACATTGTGGTCTTATAATTTGACCACGGGTACATCACAAGAATTGTCTAGCAACATACTTGCTCCTGGTGAAAATTCTGGAGCAGTTATGCTGGACGGAAAGTTATGGTTCGACTGCGTGACTACTATTACCGCAACAGAACTGTGTTACAGTGACGGGACAGTTGAAGGTAGTAAGTTGGCATATGAATTCCAGCCCGGCATTAGTAGTTCAGATATTAGGGCGATTAGTCATGTCAACCAAACCTTGTTAATCATCGTTGATGGCGAAGTCAATGGTGTCGATAGCGGTCATTGTTTGTGGAGTTTCGATACTGCAAACATGGAGGCAAGAATCGCTTATGATCCCTGGATAGGTAGCGGAAATAATTCTCAATCTGGAACCTATGGAAGTCTAGTTGTTTCGGCAGAAATTATCTTCATGGTAGCCAATAATGGAGTCACTGGTCATGAAATTCATTCGTGGAGTCCTTCTTCCATCGGTAATGAATGGTTGATTTTAGATTGATCGATGCGTCGGCCAATGCAATAAGGACAAGAAACTCCGATAACATAGTGTTCGGATTGTTGGTCTTCAATTGACAATGGATTCCGGCAAGCGAAACATTGGGCTACATCGGTTTCATCTAAGTCTGGATTTACCGCAACTCTTTGGTCGAATACGAAACAATCCCCATCCCAATAAGCACCTCCAACCTCTTCAAAATAACCGAGGATACCACCCTTAAGTTGTTTGACATCTGAAAAACCGGCATCCATCATCACCACACTGGCTTTTTCACATCTTATGCCTCCAGTGCAAAACATCACTACTGGAGTGTCTTTGTACTCGTCTGATAGTTCACTAATAGCCCTAGGGAAATCACGAAAAGATTTGATATCTAATTCCATGGCGTTTTCAAAAGTTCCAATACGGCATTCGTAATCATTCCTAGTATCGAGAACTAGTACTTCTTTGCCATCATCTAATAATTGTTTAAAATCTACCGGAGTAATCTCCTCACCGGTAAACTCCGCAGGCTTGATATGGTCAAGTCCAATGGAAATTATTTCTTTCTTTAATCTAACATTCATTCTGTTAAATGGCTGATATTTCGTTAATGAGCGTTTTAATTTAATGTCTCTAAAGCGGGAATCTTGCTCGATATAAGCAATGAAAGAATTGATAGATTCATGTAAACCAGCTAGAAAGAAATTTATTCCTTCATGCGAAAGGAGAATGGTCCCCTTAAGGTTTAACTTCGAGCAAATGTCACGAAAAGGCTGTCTCAACTCATCTCTATCTGGGAGGTCAACAAATCGATATCCGGCGATATTGACTATGTTTCCGTCCATGATTGCGCGTATGTCATTTTGCTTTTGAGCCCATCGTTAAATCAGTCTCGCCAATCATGCCTTGAAGCAAGGGGTCTTCTCCATCCTTGGCCAAAAGCACGACTAGAAACTCTTGGAGCTGGCGACATCTGCCATCTCTTGTGTTCATTTTTCTCTAATCGAGTTAGAACATCAAGTATAATTTTTCTATCCAGACCATGTTCAATCAACGCTTCGGCATCCATTGAATGTTCGATATGAAGTTTAAGGATTTCATCAAGCAGAGGATAAGGAGGTAGTGTATCTTCATCTTTTTGATCGGGTGCTAATTCTGCTGAAGGGGGTTTGCTCAGGGTTGAATCATTAATTGGCGGATTATTTCCGCTGATTTCCGCCCGTGAATTGAATTCATCCGCCATAGCATAAACCTGCATCTTGTACAAATCACCTAGAGGGGTATATCCTCCCGCCATATCTCCGTACAGAGTACAATACCCCTGAGCCAACTCCGACTTATTGCCTGTGGCAATCGCCATACGGCCCTGGGAATTAGCGTGAGCCATTACGATTAAACCTCTGAGTCTGGATTGAATATTTTCGGAGGCGACATCATTTCCGCTTTCTAGCATCGCACCAATTTGAGAGTCCAAAGTTGAATGGAGTTGGTCTATCGATTCAATTAAAAATTCTATACCCAATGCTTCTGCAGTATACTTGGCGTCGACTAAAGAATGCTGCGATGAAAATCTGCTAGGCATGGCGATACCGAGAACATTCTCAGGGCCAACTGCTTCAGCGGCAACACAAGCCGCAACTGCAGAATCTATTCCACCTGACAATCCTAGAACTATCTTGGATATGTTTGACTTTCGACAATAGTCGGATAATCCGGTCACTACTGCATCGGTGATATCTTCAATCAAATCGGAGTCCTGCTCGAAACCGTCATCATTGGGCGAAATGAATTTTATTTGTGAGTCGCCAATTTGCAATGAATCATCAACACTCGAGGAAATCCATTTCGAATCAGCCGGATTATCTATGTCAACCAATAATACTCCTTCCTTCCAAGATGGGGCAATCACTACGGTGCCATCTGGCCATGCTGCTAGTGAACACCCATCAAACAGCAGGTCATCGTTACCTCCAACTTGATTGGCTAGCAGGAAAGGGTGGTTGAGAACTTTTGATGCAGTACGGCAAACTTGTATTCGAGTTCCTACTTTATCCGCGTGGTAAGGAGACGCTGAAAGATTAACGGTAACGTCCAATTCAACGCCTTGCCTACCCCATTCTGCTAGATTCTCAATCGGGTCAACACCGTATTCAGATGGTGTCATTCCGGCGGCTTGCCACGCATCCTCACAAATTGTAACTCCTAAATCTAAGTCTCCAATTGTTCGACAAATTCCCGAGCGATTAGATGCTTGAAAGTATCTTGTTTCATCAAATACATCATAGGAAGGTAGGAGTTGTTTTCTAGCGACTACTCTATTGGCTTGATTACCGTTGGGGTGTGAAGACAACGGTCCTGCTCGGACAACGCCATTAGCGGGGAGTTGGCGTTCACTATCAGGAATTACTGGTGTTCCAACTAAAACCGGAATATTAACCGATAGTGTGCTCGCTTGTTGTTGAGACCTTTTTACAAAGTCAGGTTGTAGTAAAAGATCTCGTGGAGGATAACCGCTGATTGCAAGTTCAGTAGACACAGCTAATACTGCACCATTGTCTTGGGCTAGTTTCGACAAACCCTCGATTCGAATTGCATTGCCGCTCAAATCACCAACAGTGGAATCCACCTGTAGCAGACCAATGAGTCTAGACAAAGTTATCACCTAATCAATCAAATTTGACTATCTCGCCACTTTCGTCTTTGTACCACCATTCGTTGGATTCTTTGTCGTGATACCACCAATATCCATCGGAACCCATTACCCAGTCGGAGTCATCGCCGTCCGCTACTGTATCTTGGACACCGAGTGCCGATGCAGCAGCAGAAAGAGATGCAGATGGCGCAATACTTTGTTGAGACGGTATTTCTTCAGGAACTGATTCTTCCTCCTCTTCGTCATAGTAATCATCGTCGTCAATTTCAGAGGAATATTCATCCCAATCGTACTGTGAGCGAGAACCTCTTCTTGTCGTAGCCTTCTTGGCCCACAGTAGAGCAGTGACAATAATCGAGATGAAAATCAACCCCACTGCGGAACCAATTATTGGATTAACATCACCGAATAATTTCTCAGTGAAGGATTGGTCTCTAGCAGGTCTAACATCAATCGTTGGCCCCTTGGCAGTTTCACCATTTTCTAATTCAACTTCAACCCACTGTAATCCGCTGGAGGTTGGTGCCCAATCTAACGAGATTAATCCGACACCGCCCGCAGGAATTTCGACATTAGGCCGCTGAATCACTTCCTTGGTACCATCAATTCTTGCTACTGAAACTACAGCATCGACGCTTCCGTCCAGAGAACCAACATTGTTAACAAGGATTTTCACAGACGTAGACTGGTCAACTTCAACTAATAGTCTAGTGTATGATACCGCTGAGGTTTCAAGGGCGAATTCTGGTTTTAACCATTCCATGTCCCATTGTCCCACTAGTGTGCCTGCAGGAGTTCCACCCATTCCTAGAATATCGTTGTCAGCTAAATCTCTACCAGTGATTTTGATGAATAAAATCATCCGTCGCTCAAGCATTGATTGAGTGATGTCCGTTAAATCAATTTCAGCAAATACCTCCAGATTCAAGCCATCGATTTCATCACCTTCAAGAGCCATCGGTTCGATGCCATTTCTTAGGTAATCACCTGTCTCAGCGTCTTCTACCCACCACACTAATTCAAGCGATTCGACATCTAAGCCACCTTCTTCATCCATAGCGACTCTTACTTCGTATACTTCTGCCTTGAGAATTGCATTTGGCCGCGGATTTAGAATTTCGACCGGCTCGGGACCCGTACCATCAATCAATATCCACCGAACGCTGGACTGATCGGTTGCATCAACTCCCTGACCCGTAATACAACTAACTTTCCATGTTAGAGAAATCTTTCCAGATGTCAAAGGTGCTTGTAAGCCAGTAGACCAGAATCCGTTAACTGCAGTAACAGTTGTAGTCATTCCATTAAATAGCAAATCAATATCACAGTCGAATGTAGGTCTGAGTGTAGATTCGACGAACAACACCTCACCTCCAACTTCAAATGTACTTCCAGGTGCCATTCTGGCGCCGTCTGAAACGATAGAACCTTGATTCAGATAAAGTCCTAAACTTTCGTCTGGGATAGCAATAGCCGCTGAGAACCTCCACCTTAGTTCAGGATATGACTTACTAGCCGTTTGACCGCCTCTATCTACCACAGTGAGGCTTGGTTCACGACGGGTATCGCCCAAGTCTGGTAAAGTCCACTCGAGGTGGAATTCTATTCTAAGTGTCAATTCCGTTTCATAAGGTCCAGCTATTCCGTTGACGCTAAGCATCTCACAATCATCAACGACTAAATGGATACTTGTCGTCGTGCAGTTACCAGTGTAGAAATCCCACGAAATTGGCAATGTGTCACTACCCTGCTTTGAAGCGAGTTCAACAGTAACTGTAGACAGGTCAGAGCCTCCGTTTGGCTCGCTCATTGATACCTCAAAAGCATAGTCAATCTGAGGATGCAACCAGTTCTTCTTACCGCCGTCCCATGAAAAAGAATTAGAAGCAATAGTTGGTGGTCCGTCGGCATTTAATTGATACATCATAAGATGCATTCCCGGCTGGTCAGTCCCATTGTCTTCCAATGGATGACCGGCGGCATCACTTCCAGTAAGGTAAATCGCCACCTTATCACCTAAACTACCTCCACTGTCATCGATAAGTAGAGTATATTGTCCAACTAATGCGGTCATGTCATTAGGCTTTAGAATCGAAAATGGTTCGAATTCTCCGGTGTTAGGCATTCCGCTGAAATCATAGTCATTGACCCATTCTCGCCATACCATCGCTTCAATATTCGATGGTAAAATGGGCTGATCTGTAATCTGGATTTGGATGGTTTGTGTAGTCGAAGGTGTTCTGTGGTCATACGGCGCCATGTTGGACCAGTAGACTGAAGGGCTCACTGAATCAGCAAAGAATACTCGTTCAAAAATTGCTTCCGAGGTCGTTCCTGAACCATTGAGCGGAGTAACTTGCAGTTTCCAAACAAGTTCACCATTGGTAAATGGTACTACATCAGTGAAATTCCATGTATCGCCATCTAGTGAAGAGGTATTAGCAACCAAGGTTGAACCATGGAATAATTCTACAATAGCCTCACCTGGAGCGAATGATTCGATACCTTCCAACCCCTCAAATCCAACATCAACAGAAATGTCCAATTGCTGACCTGCTGGTAGATAGTATTCATCGCTTGGTAGTTCTCCCATAGAAGTAGTGAATGTCACGCTCTTCAATTCCAAATCATTTTCATATGCCATTGAGTTACCAGAGGTAGAACCCCAAGTGTGAATGGCAGGAATGGAAATCACTCCGTTTGATAGTACCATTCTAGTCGACGCAATCATATATGTTTCATCGTCCCAACCTGGCTCGATTCTAAAGGTGATAGCGACATCGACATCCGTACCTGACTGAGTAACATTGAGCCAGTTAGTTGGGTGTAATTCAATCAAATCGGAATCACCTTGACCAATAGGAGTTCCGCCCTCTATTGGAAGTAACCAGGTTGCGTGATTTATTTGACCGACAACGTCCAACCTAGCTAATGCCGCATTGGACGAACTGATGGAGAACGAGGTATGCATAGTATGCCATCTCTGACTAGGGGTTAGAACCGGAACTGGGTCATCCATGTAGGAATTTGAAACGGATACATCGCTAGAGGTATTGACTCCATTTAATGTCACAGATAGTCCTCCTGAAGTGCTGGACACGAACTCCAAAGGAACAAGGTGCTGACCTGCTATATCACTTAGTCCAGAACGTGCATTATTAATTCCAAGAACGAATAATGATTGCTCATCAGCGTCAAGACTCATTGAAATCGGATACGGTACAGAAAGTCCAGCCATCTTCATTCCACCTGTCCCTAAAACCTCGAATTCGACTTCGATAAAACTCGCACCTAGGAAGCCAACACTTGAGGAAACCGCAGAAGCCGCAAATTGAAGGTCGGCTAATTGTGAATCATTGAAAGTGATGTAATCCGATTTGACGTTATCATATGACCAATTAGCGATGACTTGATTTCCAATCTTGACAAATAATCCGGACATAGTTCCAGTCTCGGCCATAATACCAAAAGAAAAACTCTTGATATCATCTCTTGGCATCCAAGCCTTGGTGGATGCTGAACCGGAAATACCTGGATTAACCGCAATTATATCTTCGCCATTTTGGAATCTATCCTGCCACCCCCAAGAGCCTACTCGAGAATCACTTCCGCCCCATTCAACAATTCCATCCGAACCAAAATCAATGGCTGGTTGAGCAGGGAATTTTCCACTATTTTTGGTAAATTGTATTGAATTGATTACGAGCGTTTGTAGCGGGTCATCGTGCATCATCCTGAATTGCAATCGATAAATTGGTGAGTCTTGCGAGTAGGTGAATGCATTAGGAGATGAAACATTGGTCCAATTCATCATCTCATCGGTGCGAACTTGTAAGACTCCGTTAGTCATTGAAGCAGTTCCCGTGACTTCATCAACTGGAAGTAGTGAGACATACCACGGCGATGTGAATGTACAATTATCATCACTCTGATAGCCACCACCTGCTATGGGTACTTCAGCACCGACGGTATCGCATACAGAGGCCCAATTCTCTTCACCACCATTGCTGAAGATTGTTGAGAACGAACCATCTCCAGATATTGAATGCAATACTGGGATTCCTTCACCGGTTGGTGAGCCCCTAAACTCGAGTAAAACTCTGATTTTAGGATACTGTTCATAATCGATCATGTTCAACGGGATAATCAAGTCATTGCTACCTTTAGCGCCTAAAATTTCGGTTCCTGATGGCGTTATGATTGTCCAGTTCAGGAAAGAGCCGCTAGGGATTTCAACATCCAAATGTAAGGGTGCATATGTACTTCTACTGACAACTTGAGTTGAACTAGAATCCCAACCAATCGTTGGACTAGTCCAGTTAGACTCCGGAGGTGAAGCCAAATGGACATCGTCTATGAACCAATAGTCACAGCAAGTCCCTGAACCTCTAACTTGAGACATTCTAATTTGAGTTGTGGTATGTAATGCTGCAGCAGGTAGAGTTGTGGTCCACTGCTGGGCAGTTCCCCCAATAGGTGTTGCTGAAAAAGTATGAACATCAACCCATGAACCTGAGGTAGATTTGTATTGTACTTTCAAATCTTCACCGCTATCTGCTTCCTCTCCACAAGAGGATGAACCCTGTTTAATCCAAGCATGAAGCGGCATATTGTTGGCGCCGGCGAGATTCAAGGCTGGAGATGTTGCATACTCAGGACTACTACTGGCCTGAGTTTTCAGCGAACCACCACTACTACCGTTGTAACCACATGTGTTGGATGTATAGTGTCCAACATAAGTTGCACTGGAGACGGTCCAGCCTTGTAAGCCAGAATTGAAATCCCAAATTGTCCCAGCAGTAGTACCTGTTAGAGAACCCGTCGAAGTTACCACCGTTCCATTCTTAATCGCATCATTATTAGACCAAATTAGATTGCTATCCCAGGTAAATCCATACTGTTTTTGCATTACTGCAGGGGCAATATCGAGTTGTAAGTCAGTTATTGGTTCCGCTGAAGGAACATCAACTGTAAAACCGGTATTAACTTGATTATCGCCATTTAAACCAACGAAGGTTTCAGCACCAACTGCAGTCATACTTGGTGTTTGTATATCTGCCAATTCATCAGAAATTGGCTGTTTTGCCAAAATTTCGCCATTCATTTGTAATGGACCTATAAGTATCATTAAAATGGCTAAAAACAAGGCACTGCGCCATGAGCCACGGGCCGACATAGCAACCCGTAGTAATGGAAGGACTTCAAACAATCCCTTAGAAATCATGTTTCACCTTTCAGTGTGCCAAAAAATAACTAATTTTTGATTTCGCATTTTTTCTCCGATACAAGGGTGAGGTTCAAGTCAAAAACCAGTGTCGGGGGGTTATGGCTCAGCCAAAACCCGCTGGTGAATTGGATGCAGTTTCTATGGAAAATGCATTACTGGAAACATGGAAGGAAGAAAACGCATTCATGGCTTCTATTGACTCAAGACGTAATGGTGCTCCGTTTATCTTCCTTGAAGGTCCTCCAACTGCCAACGGAAAACCTGGAATTCACCATGTAGTCGCTAGAGCTTACAAGGACCTCGTATGTCGATGGAAAGCCATGGAAGGTTTTCTAGTCGAAAGAAAAGGTGGCTGGGATACTCATGGACTGCCAGTTGAAATTGAAGTTCAAAAGAGGATGGACTTGATGTCTAATGAAGCCATTGAAGAATACGGGATGGATAACTTCAACAAAGCATGCCGAGAATCTGTATGGACCTATGAAAGTGCTTGGAGAGAAATGACTGAGAGAATGGCATACTGGGTCGATTTAGACAATCCATACGTAACTCTGGACAACAACTATGTTGAATCATGTTGGTGGGCTCTCAAACAAATGTTCGACAAAGGCTTGCTGTACAGAGGGCACAAAGTTCTACCTTATTGCCCGCAAACCGGAACTTCGTATTCAAGTCACGAAGTCGCTCTCGGATACAAAGAGGTTGAAGAGCCTTCAGTTTATGTCAAGTTTAAACTCGTTGATGAAGATGCTAGTATACTTGCTTGGACGACAACTCCATGGACATTGCCCGGGAATGTCGGGCTTGCAGTCGGTCCGGATGTAACATATGTCAAAGTACGAATCACCGAAGATGCTGAAAACTGGCAAGGTGCTGGTGGGGCTTCGATTGGTGAACAGGTAATTCTGGCCAAAGATTTGATGAAAGAAGTACTGAGACATAACGTCGAAATTATCGAGGAAATGCCTGGCAGCCAACTAGTTGGACGTTCCTATGAACCGCTATTCCCTGACGCTGTACCTAAAGGTGAATCGGAATCGGGCTGGACTGTTTTGGCGGCTGACTGGGTTACTACAACCGACGGAACCGGTGTCGTACACACAGCTGTTATGTATGGTGAAGATGACTACAATCTAGGTATGGAAGCAGGCCTACCTGCGTACCATACTGTGGGTATGGACGGCTCTTTCAATCAAGGTACTCATCCTCAGTTAGACGGTAAATATGTCAAAGAATGTGATCAAATAATTATCGAGTTGTTATCTGGTCCCAAGGGCAGTAATGGTAAAGGTCCTGAAAGTGGATTACTTTACCGAGAAAAAGAGTACTTGCACGACTATCCACATTGTTGGAGAACTGACCATCCGCTACTTTACTATGCCATGGATTCATGGTTCGTAAAAATGACAGCAGTCAAAGAAAAGTTACTAGAATTCAATGATGGTGTTGAATGGGCACCTGACTGGGTTGGTGAAGGAAGATTTGGAGAATGGCTCCGCAACGTCAAGGATTGGGCCATTTCTAGAGAACGATATTGGGGAACTCCACTACCCGTCTGGAGGAGTGCTGATGGTGAGATGAAATGCATTGGTTCCATTGCTGAACTTCAAGCAGAAGTGGCTAAAGCAGTTGCTGCAGGAATTACAAATCCAGAATGCCCTGATGATGTTGACTTACATCGACCAATTGTTGATGGATTTACCTTATTGAGTTCCAACGGGAAACCGATGAATCGCGAACCATTTGTCATGGACTGCTGGTTTGATTCTGGATGTGCACCATTCGCACAGTGGCACCATCCGTTTGATGGAGGAGAAACCTTCGATGCATCATTCCCTGTTGATTACATCTGTGAAGGTGTCGACCAAACCAGAGGTTGGTTCTACACACTACTTGCGGTCTCTACCACGGTATTCGATATGCCTGCATACAAGAGATGTCTTAGTTTGGGACTAATCTTGGATGCTGAAGGGAAAAAGATGTCAAAATCTCGAGGAAATATTGTCGACCCATGGGATCACTTTAATCGCGAAGGTGCGGATGCTACCAGATGGTACATGGTAACTGCTGGTGCTCCATGGAGTCCGCTAAAATTTGATTCTAATGGAGTTAGAGAAACTTACGCTAAGATGTTCTTGACTCTGTGGAATATTTACAAATTCCATGCTGATTATGCCGCACTAGATGGATTTGACCCTGAAACTGACAACCTAGAAGTATCTTCTAGACTGGCACTAGATCGCTGGATTCTTTCAAGATTGGCCAGCGTTGCTAAATCATATCACAACGATTTCAAATGTTGGAACTTCCACAAAGCATGCAGAGATTTAGAAGAATTCGTCGTCAATGACCTATCGAATTGGTATGTACGTAGAAGCCGTAGGAGATTATGGGATGAGGCAGAAAATAATGATAAATTGGCCTGCCAAAATACTCTACACGAAGTTCTGTCAACCGTGTGTAGATTAGTTGCTCCTGTTAGCCCGTTCATGGTCGATGTAATTTATCGAAATCTAAACGGTGAATCGGTCCATCAAGCCGCATGGCCATTGGGTACACCCGGTTCACTGGAAGGCGCAACTGCCGATAAGTGGGATGAAAAGGCCGCTGAAGCCACTGCACAGTTACCACCACAAGATTTGAGTTTGGAATCAAGCATGTCTCTCGTCAGAGAATTAGCCGAAACCGGCAGAAGAATCAGAGTTGATGCTGGCAGAAGACAAAGATTACCCTGCGGCGAAGGCTGGATTGTTTCGGGGCCAAACCTTTCACAATTTCATGATATTTTAGCAGAAGAGTTGAATGTCGAAGGTATTTCTGTTGAACGAGATTTAGACCGTTTCCAACAAATCGAGTTGGCTCCAAATTTTAGGGCTTTAGCGCCCAAGGCTAGAAGCGATGTTAACACAATCGCTGGAGAGATTAAGAATGCTGAAGATCCAATTGCACTGCTCGAATCAATTAAATCCGGTAATTGCGAAATTATGGGTGTCAAGATTGAAGAGAGTGATGTCGAGATAAGAAGAACCGAACGCTCGGGCTTCGCTGCTTCGACAATTCAAGTTGGACAAGGTGATGATTCCAGCCATATCAGCCTTGTATTGGATATGAATGATACACCTGAATTACTCTCAAAAGGTCTCGCTAGAGATATCACCAGAAGAATTCAAGCGAAGCGAAAAGATTTGAATTTGGAAATCGAAGCAAATATTGATCTTGAAATCTGGATGATTAATGCTCCTGAATTATTTGATGTGGACCGACAATGGATTGTCAATGAAACCAGAGCTGCAGGAGTAATTTTCCATTCAGAGAGTGAGGAAATTACTAGCGATTGTGATACCTTTGAAGTCGATGGAACCACTATCGGTTTCACTGTCAACTAACCACACTAATAATCGACGCATTCAAACGATACAGGGTGTAGGGGAAATCATGCGCAGAGCGTTGCTGAGTGTGGCGTTAGTTCTTTCCATGCTAACGGCAGGATGTTTTGGCGAAGGCGAGGCTTTAGTAGAGTCTGAAGTTACTGCCCCGTTATGGGACTCTTACCAACTCATTGACCAACAGGGCCATGAAACCGAGCGAATGTTTGTTTCCATAGACTTGGCAACAAACCAATCCACTAACCTATCATGGGCTGTTTTTGATGCCTCTTATGGTGGTAATTGTTGCGAACATTATCTAGCTACAACCATTGAAGGTCAGATTCTTAACATCGGCGGTGAATACCCGGTATGGAGTTTTGATCGAGGTCATGTTTGGGACACATACATTCCTGAAGTATTACCTGCACTTGGTCAGTGTGTTACTGCCGTACCTACCAATCCAGGTCAAGAGGGATTAGGTGAAGGAAGCATAGTACAAGCAACCAATGGAGATATTATCTCGATGTCTTGGTTCCCTTATGTCGGTGGAGATCTGAAACTCGACAAGTTTTACGCTATTCTATATGACGAATCAGAGGACCAGTGGAAGTGGTGCTACAATCGGATTACTGAGCCATTCTATGATCGCTCGTGGCAGGTTGAGGTAATCGGACCAATTCAATCTTCTATGGGCAGTGGTGATTGGGCTAGCATAGTGGTCTCAAACTTTTGGCATCAAAGTCTCAATGCAGGCGGGCAAATCAGTGTTGATGGCTTGAACTACTATCCATTCCAATTCCCTGGA
>MDTD01103670.1_pt1 | contig 14556 bp, 10 predicted proteins | sample 811221 | NCBI WGS metagenome assembly MDTD01 (sample SAMN05326646, study PRJNA326480) | marine metagenome | isolation source: seawater | place: Pacific Ocean: South West | collected 2011
ATATCCAGTACCCGGCTACCTTCCTTTGCACAGACCCAGTTTTCCAGATAGGCCAGCCTGGCTTTATGACCGCCAACTATTTCCTGAAAGTAGGTATACAAGGACGGGATGGACAACAGGAACCGCACTGGAACTCCGATAGTAATGGACCAGGAATGTGAAAGGTCACGAAAGGTGGCACCCTCTACCCTAGTTTACAAGAGTCAATTCAGTGGTGTTTTCAACGCAGCAAGTCCTCAGTGCACCTAACCCGGAACCATTTATGAAGACGCATCAAATCCACTGACCTGTTCCAGTGTATTGTAGACAGCCAGTTCGCGAATATAAGGTTCGGCTTTTGAACGGATGACTCTGAGCCTGATGCCTGATGTTCTGATCGCAGGAAATTTTTGGATGCACTTATGCCCAATGCTTTCGCCACTGCAAAGCACCTTCCATTCCTGATCCGCACCAAGGTATTCTACGACATATTCCAGAATCCTCTCTCCATGTGCAATGTCTTCCATGAGCACAACATGATCAATTTGCTGAAGTCTGTTCAAGTCCAGACTGACTTTGATACCTGTTCCTTTGGTCGATGCGACGGCTGTTGAAAAGCGTCGCTTGATCTCCCTGCCGAATTCCTCATACCGACGCATGTCTTGTTCAGGGACAAGACCATCCGTATTGGGATTCGCGTTGATGAGAAGGTTGCAGTTCCGCCCTACTGAGCAGTAATACATCTCCATCAACTCATCCAGAGAATAGATCTTGTGCTCATCACCTTCTTTCCAGAACCAGGCATGATTTCGGATAGGAACGTCACATTCACCGGGTATCCAGCGGCTCCCTTGTGAGTGTCCGGCGAAGCATTTTTCTACCGTCCCACCTTCACTTGTGCCTTCATCGGAAGTATTCCAGCAGGGATAGGGAGCTACCCCGCGTTCATTACCGACCCAACGCACTAAATTATCCGCTCCAGGAGGCCCTTGAAATGAGATTGCGTTTGGTTGATAGCGCTTCATGATTGGAATCAGATCTGGTCCATTCTGTTCTGGCGGCAGAGCACCACCATCGAACCACAATTCAAATAAATCTCCGTATCGGGACCATAGCTCGGTTGCCATCTGCTCACAGATTCCATTATAATCGCGTTGACGAAGGATATCTCCACCTTTCCCACGATTAACTAAACCGGGATTATCAACCTCCAGATAAGCATTGGCGGATACTGATGCATAGAGACCTGGTTTGATACCATATTTGTGACAAGACTCTATAAAGTCGGCAACGACATCCCCTTTGCCACTACGCCAGGAGGTTTGCTTGAGCCCGTAGGGGTAAAGGTCTGATTGCCACTGTAAAAAGCCACTGCAATGCTTTGCCACAAATACCGCATACCTGGCCCCAACAGCCTTAGCTGCTTCCATCCACTGATCGGTATCAAGTTTTGTGGGTTGATAAAGGTTCGGATCAGGAAGGCCTGTCCAACTTCTCCATTCCCAACCCGGTTTATAAACAGGAATGTCAAAGTGAAAGAACATGCCCATTTCCATATCATGCCATTCCAGTTGCGCAGGACTGGGATGGGCTAAACTATCGCCACTCATAATGATCGCCCTCACACTTATTTGTAGCACTTTAAATTAACACAACATTTGTATATAGCAATAATTAAACGGACTAATTGTCATTTCATTTGGGGGGTCAAACGGCCTTGCAGATAATCAAAGCGCAGATCGGACGTGATATCGACATGCCCATCCAGAAAGGACAGATTGGCTTTGCCTTGGTGGCGCATGCTCCAACCATGGTTTTCTGTCAGGTTGAATTTCGCCCATTTATATTCCTTTTTAACATCAATCAGGGAAAAGACTTTGGCCGGGTCTGATGCGGCTGATACCCGGCGCCAGATGCGGGTATCCGAAGGATTACGCGCTCCATCAACCAGCCCGGAATTAAAATTATTTTTAGGCCAGTCGGAATCGTTATATCCGATCCAGAGTTTGTTGCCAGGAAAACCAACATCCCTTCGGCCTACCGGACAGAATCCAGCATCCGTTGTACAGGATTGCCTGCTTTCCGGGAATGCAGTACTGGCAATATTCTGGTTTCCAAAATATGTCCCTGCCAGGGTTACCGAATGCCATGGCAAATAGGCATTTGTCCGGGTCATACCGTTCCAGGTGATGGATGACATTTTGTTATGGACAGGAGGGTAAAAATCCTCATTATCGTTCATGTAAAGCATCAGTGCGCCCTGCAATTGCTTCATATTTGCAGCACAGGTTATCGACATGGCTTTTGCTTTGGCCGCACTCAAAGCCGGCACCAGCATCGATGCAATCACAATAATTATGCTGATGACGACCAATAGTTCGATCAATGAAAACAGACTGATTATTCTACGTTCAGTCATTTGCTGGACCCCCCGTTGTCACCAAACTTGTCACTTTCCGCTCTTACAATTTTACAGCAGGAATCGGGCCAAGCAACAAGGGGGAATAAACAGTGGCCGATTCCTGCCCACCGGATTGAAGGTAAAGAATCGGCCACCGACTGCTAAACAAAGGAGATTTTCTGGTTCTGTCAGTCCTTCAGGAAGACCTCAAGAACAGGAACTATTACGTCTGGTTTGACCACCGGAAGGGTACAGGTCACGGTGACTTCATCCATTTCCGGTTTGGTATGGCAACCAGCTTCAAGCTGCCAGTTTTCCAGACCTTTGACCTCAATTTCGGAAGCATCATTGAGCAATTGGACATATTCAATCCGATCTGCCCAGGCTTGCCCTTTCAGGTGCAGGTGTTTGAACGGCCAGGCATAAAGGTGGATATAAATACGATTCGTATCTGGGTTATAGGTCAGACGGCTGTCGGCCGGTGCTTTGAAGTCAGCAGGGGCCTGAGTGCACCCATAAATCGAGCGTGAATGATGATGCATCCACTTGCCAAGGCCCTCAAGGCGATCCAATGCCCGGACGTCAAACTCACCACGACCCGTTGGGCCGACATTAAGCAGAAGGTTTCCACCTTTACTGACCGTATCAATCAGCATCTGAACCAGCATGTCGATACTCTTCCAGGAAGACTCATCACGGTGGTATCCCCATGATCCGGAGAAAGTCTGGCACGCTTCCCATACCACAGGTTTGCCATCGACATGCACCCAGCTTTGGGGCTGGAACTGTTCCGGGGTTTTAATATCCCAGGTCCCATCAACATCAATCCGGTCATTGAGGATGATGGAAGGACGCAGTTCGCGCACAAGTTTATAAAGTTCTTCACTGCGCCAGGCCTGGCGTCCCTTACCAAGGGAGAAATCACCCGGATTTGTTTTGTCAGGGAAAGAGAAATCGAACCAGAGGACGTCAACATTGCCGTATTCAGTAAGCAATTCCCGGACCTGACCATGCAGGTAGTCCGCATACTTCATCTGATTCCGCTTCTGATTGAGAGCTGCCCGTTCCGGGTTCTGCCGTTGTGGATGGTTACGATTGTCAATCACGTATTCCGGATGGGTCCAGTCAATCAGCGAATGATAGAACCCGGTCCGCAACCCCTCGGCATTGAAAGCTTCTACCATGGGACGGAGGAGATCTTTGCCACAAGGGGTTTTGGTGCTCTTCCAGTCAGTAAGCTTACTATCCCACAGACAAAAACCGTCATGGTGTTTAGTCGTGATCACAAAGTATTTCATACCAGCATATGCTGCGGCTTTGGCCCAGATTGTCGGATCATAGAGATCGGGGTCAAAATGCTTGAAATAACGCTGGTAGTGTTCATCAGACATCATCTCATTGGTCTTGACCCATTCATGCCGGGCTGGCATCGCATAAAGGCCCCAATGGATAAAAAGTCCGAAACGGTCGTTGGTAAACCAGGATGTATCACCGGTTGTCGGTGCAGGTTGTGGGACTGATAATGACATCTTGTGGCTCCTGTGGTGATCGTAAACGAGAACGCGGGTTGGCTTTCTCTAATATGAATGAGATCGGGACACATGCCTATTGGAGAAATGTCGAGATTTGATTGGACTTTTCACAGATTATACGATCTTATTACGAGATGATCCCACAGATACATGCTCTTGATTTATCGGTTATTATGGCCAGGCGTACCTTGATCCAGGACGATTGGCGCCTGAATTATCAGGTGCATGACCCATTTGCCCGATTGTACATCATCACAGATTCAGAAGGGGGGATGCGTCTGCGCGACCAGGATATTGCACTTACTACAGGTGATATGGTGCTGGTGCAGGCCGGTGAGCGTTTCAATCATTACCCTTCTGTGGGAATGGATCATTACTGGTTTCATTTCACCGCCCATCTGCGTTCCGGTTCCAGTCTTTTTGATCATATCCTCGCTCCCAATCTGTACCGTCCCCCGGACTATAACTACGTCTTATCACTGGCTCAAAAGGCACCCCAGCTCTTCGCCTCTGAGGCACCGGCAGCATTACTTGAGGTCAAAGGAATTCTGCAGTTGCTCTTGTCGCGATTCCTGAATCTGCCAGAAACGAAATGGGACCTGGAGGCAATTGGCCATGTCGAACGGTTTCGTCCGGCCTTGCGCTATATCGACCTGCACCTGAATCAGGATCTGCCGATTTCATTGCTTGCCAGACAGATGGATCTGCATCCTACTTATTTCGCCAATATCTTTTCAAAGGCGTTCGGCATTGGCCCACGTGATTACGTGCTGCGCAAGCGCATCGAACGGGCACAGACGTTGCTTTTCCATACCGATCAGCCCATCAGGGATGTGGGCATGCAGTCCGGTTTCCCTGATCCCGCCTATTTCAGCCGTATCTTTATGAAGCAGACTGGCTTTTCTCCATCAGCCTATCGCCGTTGGGGACGCTCTCAATCGGTCCAATCCGTTGACAGTGTAACGATTCGTCCGTTGGTCTGAATCAGGCCAGGAAAGATTTCATCAGGGGAATAATCCTGTCGCTGGCATCTTCCACGACATAGTGGCCAGCGTCCGCAAATTCATGCACCTCTGCATCTGGAGCCGCTTTTCGAAACTCCTGAAGAAATGCCGGAGTGAAGCAAAAATCTTTCATGCCCCAGCTGATCATGGTTGGCTTCTTTGCCAGCTCAGGAAATCCTTTTTCCACTTTCATCGCTTCTTCATAACTGGGATGGCTGGGACTTAGTGGAATGTCCTGCACAAAACGAAGATTAGCAACCCGATTTGCATACGAGTCGTAAGGTTTCAGGTATCCCGCTTTGACTTCAGGAGTCATTCTGTCGCGATTACAGCAGGCGTGACGCACCGCTTCGGTTGCGAAAAAGTTCAAACCGCGAATCCCAACAGGTCCAACCAGAGGCCAGAGGCACATCAGGATACGCTTGGGGTAGTCATCGGTGACGGTACAGGTGGTATTGAAAATGACCATCTTCTGCAGGGCATTCGGTCGCCGAATGGAGGTACCGAAACCAATTGGCCCACCCCAGTCATGACAGACCAGTGTATAGGCTCCGATACTCAGATGATCCAGCAGGCGTTCCACATTATCAATGTGAGTTTTCAGCCGATAGGAATAAGTCTGGGGTTTGCTGGAATAGCCACAACCAATATGATCCGGGACCACCACGCGATAGGTTTCTCGAAAAACCTTGACCAGATCACGGTAATAAAAAGACCAGGTCGGATTGCCGTGAAGCATGAGCAGGACCGGAGCATCTTCAGGACCTTCATCAAGATAATGGTAGCGTTGACCTTCGATATCCAGATAGTTGGATTTAAAAGGATACAAATCGTTGAATGTGGACACGGATAATTGGTTACTCTGTTGGCTGTGTAGGTAATACGTCCTGGGATGGAAGCTTATTTGGCTTTGGTGGAGAGGGGTTCAGCAGAGCACTTATGGCATGCTGCGCATAATCAATACGAATTTCCAATGAGCGCAAATTTCGCATGAGAGCATCTCGTTTGAACGAACCGGCAATAGGAATAGATGTATTGTACAAGTCCTGATCTACTGCGGTGAACTGCCCTCGTATAATGAAGCGCAGGCAGGAAGAAATGGATTGTTCCCATTCACTTAAAAGATCGGGAGTGGCAAGTCGTGCCGTTCGCTTGACTGCCTGGATACCTTCCAGTCGAGTGCTGTTTGCAGCTATCCCCAAATTGCCTGTACCAAGAGCTCCGGTCTGTTCTCCTTCCTTCACCAAGAAGTTGAGCTCATCCCTACAATAGTGAATCGCTTCTTTCAGCAAACGGTCCCGGGTCCATACGTCTTTACCTGGTGATGTTAGCGGGGCCAATTTCTCATCCTTGAAATGTGGCCAACACATTTCAAGAGCAATCAGGCTCCAGTGATCACAGGCTTTTATCCGCTTGCCGCCGGATTCATTCTCAAGGTGCCACCGATTAGCCAGATATATCATCAGCTTGTGGATCGCATCTTCGACTTCTGCATGTGGGTAGGTTCGTTGCAGTAGTCCAAGCGCGACCAAAGCTTCCCCTGGATAATAGTCGGACTGCCACTCTGACCACTTTTCACGATCTACATCATACTTGGAAAGAATATTACCAGAGGGCATTTGAATGGCAACGAGAAATTGTCCAAGCGCCTGTGCCTGCGTCTGGTAGGTAGTCGTGCCCCTGATATGATCCGTATACAACAATGCAACCAATCCCAGAGCAGCTCCACCTGCTTTGACAATCAGGTTAGATTGCCGCCGTCCATTAATTTCATTGTCCGAGACAACAACGGTAAGCTCCCTGGCTTCTCCATTGATATTAATCGGGACAGTTCGTACCTGAGTCAGGAGAAACTCGGCAGCTTTAATGGCAGTCTCCCGATAGGCTTCATGTTGCGTTGCTTCATATAGCTGGCACAGCGCATAGATGGTACCACTGTGACGAAGCATGTTATAGTCGTTGCGCTCAAGATTGCGCTTTACATCAAACCGGTATATAAACTGCCCGTTGGACTTGAGATGCGCCACTAATGAATCACCCGCTTTACGGGCTGCAAGAAGACGCTCTTCCGCCGACAACAAGGATTCCTCGACACTTACTGACGACTCTGCAGCTGGAAGATCCTGAGCTACTGGCTCTGGGGTCTGATTTGCTTCCTCCGCCATCATGACATGACAGCAAAGCCAGGCGATCAAAATATATGCGGTTGCTCGCAGAGTCATGGGCAAGGAAAGGGAAATAAGATGCATGAGCATGGCACCCCGGGTTGGGATCGAACCAACGACCGACGGATTAGAAGTCCGTCCGGGGAGGGCTTTGGAACTTAACTCTGAACTGTATTCTTTCAAACTATAGTCACTCTTTGTGATTCTCAAAAGAGGCGTCGAAATTCAGAAGAGCAATGGGCTAAGAGCCTTTTAACTGCTTGGCAAACGTTGTACTGGTTATTCGTAGGACATCTCCAACACATCAAGGAAAAAACAAGTCCTTAAACACGCTGACAAGCACTTGGATGATCTGGATGGCTTGGAGGTACTTACTAAGCCCAAATGCGCCTTTCGAACCTGGGCCGTTTGGTGGCGTATAATAAGGCTTAACATAAGTAGCGATGCGAGCTGTAGCCCCGAACAACGGCATGTTCTGGACAACGGCTATTGGAATCTCATTACGCCCTGAAGCATCCACAAAGCGGAACTTCTGCGACTTCTTGGAGAATGCCATCTGGATTTGTCCAGTCTCATTCCCATCACGATCTTTATGGGGCTTGAAGAGAGGGTTAGTGGGAGGAAGTTCTTTCCCCTCTACCATCTCGAAAACCTTACCAGCCTTTTCGAGCTGTTCGTTCATCCCACTGAGCATCTCTACTGTTTCAGGATCGCTGGGGTCCAGGATCAGGGATACGGAGTACTTGTTGAACTGGTCCCGAGAAGTAAGACGAGGAAAGGCGAACGTTCCGATTGGAGTCATGTAAGACTTCTGAAGTTTCTTGTTAGCCCATGCTGGATCTTGTTGTTTCGCCAATGGAAACCTCTTGAATAATGATAATAATAATACTAAAGGCTCCCATAGTATTCCTTAGGGAGCCCTTTCGCGGATTTTAGGGGCTCCGGTTTAGAGCCCTATTATCGTGAGCTATAAATCAAATCAGGCAAAAATTAGTGTGTGAAGAAAGCTGAATTCAGGACCTGACGGATATCCAAAGATCCTTGCTTCGGAGGCTCAGGAATCTCAACTTCTGGACGTTGATTAATTTGATATTCTAAGGTTTTTGCGGATTCATGTAACAGAAATTAGGCCCCAAAAACCCACAAAAATGGACTTAAGGGGCCCCAGAGAGACCATAAAACAGCGCTTAAGTTTGTGTCGTAAGTCCCTGAATGCCAACAACTTACACAGATGGTACCCCGGGCTGGGATCGAACCAGCGACCGACGGATTAGAAGTCCGTTGCTCTATCCACTGAGCTACCGGGGCACAAGCGATACCTGTAAGCGATCACTCAGGAGTTTTATACAGCCATTCCGACTGAACGTCCTGAACAGGAGCTGCAAATATAGTGCGGAGGTAGTCGAGGTCAAAGGATTACAGGGATTTTGGCACGGTACAACCAGTACTTCAGGATCACAGAATCTAAGTGCGCAAAGGAGAATGTGTTACACATACCGTAGTGCTGATCCTGCTGAATTAATATCGACCATTATTGGAGTGGGCCGATCAATTGCTGGGGACCGCCCAGGATTAGAACTGCCGTTTCAGGATAAGCGACCTGATAATGGGTATTAATGTTGTTGAAGGTGTTGCTCTTCATGATCACCTTATTGCTGTCGAAGATGTTGATACCAATATCCGCATCCTCAAAAGTGCAATCTTCGATCAGGACTTCGTCCATGAACTGTCCGTCACCTTTAGTTTTGACCACCAGGCAGCCTGTCGCGCTGTGTCTGGAAGCCCAACCGCTGGTCCGGAAAATACAATCACGAATCGTCACATCTTTTGGGAAGGTACCTTCTCCTTCTGGTACAGATGCCCCAAGCAGGATGGCCGGATACATGATGTATTCATACGTACAGCCTTCGAAGAGCGCGGTCTGATTGCGCAGGATGCTAGCGCACCCAGCTATATTCCGAAAGACAGAGTTCTGCAAAGTATAGCTGTCGATGTCCCACTCATGCACAGAGGTTAGCGTATCAATCGTGACGAACGGAGGCAGGACTTCGGTCAGTGTCAGAGTCGCTTCGGCCCGGGTATAGGGAGCGTCAGTCTTTATTTCACCTTCAGAACAGGTTGCCACGATCCGGTCTACCTCTTGAGTACCGTCCCAGAATGAAACGCGAGAACCCGGCGTCAGGGGTTTGAAGGTGGTGTAGCGCTTGTAGACCACCAGTGTCTGGTCATTTACCCGCTCTTTAACCAGCATGAAAGTGCCATGGACATTCTGACCATCCCAGCGAACGCCTTCTACATACATATTGTCAACTACGACATCCCCGTCACAACCATAAAGCTTCCAGGCATCACGGGAGCCGACTGCCAATTGATTACCTTCTGCCTTGAAAACGACTTTGTCAGCCTGAATATCATGGCAATAGGACGTGGATATCCCGAAGCCGATCGCATTCACCGTAAGCAGGTTATCCAGTGTCAGTCGGTCGCATCGATCAATATTAATCTGAATACCTTTGAAGCCAAAGTGCCAGGAGAGTAGATCTCCTTCCTCCACTTTGGATGCAAGATGTTCACCCGTCAGGCTCAGATAACGGCCGTTTCCCCCTGGGACTGTCTGCCACATCAGGTCATTTTGTTCTGTATCGCTACCATAGGTAGGACTCGCAACCTGGCGTAAATTTTTTGTCGTGGGATCCCAGAGATTGGAACAATATGGACGGACATTGCCGACGACCGGTAGTCCTTCCAGGACTTCTACCATGATCTGATCACCAACTTTATCCACCACGGTCGCCGCAGATGTAAACTGCGGAAAGTTATCAAAACTGATATTTTTTAGGGTAAAGTCATCGCAGTTTTTCACCCGCAGAATCGCCTTGGGGTAGTTCCCGTTAAGATGATAGTCATGTCGACGTAGGAAGCGGGTTGCCGGATTTCCCTGAGCATCGACTGCTCCCTCCAGAATCAGGTTTGGAGTATCCTGAATGAGCAGGCAATCCCCCCAAGGCTGATCCAGCTCATATACGCCGGTTGCAAATTGAATCCGATAATTCCCACCTTGGGCAACAGCCTCATCGATGGCTGCCTGAATCCCCGGCAGATCGTCGATCCCATCACCGGGGGTTGCTCCGAAGTTCTGAACGTGAATTGTTGTCATTTGTGCCATCACATGTACTCCTGTCAGGCAGGAACCAGCCATCAGGATAATGGCCAATCCCATAAATAATTGTTTGGAAAGTTTGAGAAACATCATGAACATCCTTTTTGTCAGATCTCTGGGGCTGGGGATATCGTTCATCCAACTCAGGAAAGAAAGTTCCTTTGGATGTTTTAGGGATTATGCAGAGATAGCCTTCGACACTTCCATTTTTACGAAAAGTGAGGTGTAGGATTTTACCTGAGGCATCAACCCGTCATGCTCAGTAACCGCTTGGTTTCTGGAAGTTACCCGCACCCGTATCGGTAACATTATAGTTGGAAACATACGGCACATTCGAGGTGCCCCATGACCGTCTGGCATCTGTCGCCAGTGTATAGATGGATGAGGCTTCCACGTGACCATCATAGAGCTGGAAATTCATCATTACCCCATGCGCCGGCAGGTATCCTTTGCTCAGGTAATCGCCCAGAATCGGGGGATCGCTAACGCCCCAGCTCTCTTTCAAAGGACGATTCGGGCGGAATCCGTTTTCATCCACATCTTCCGTCAAGCCAATGCACCGTTCTGGAGATTCAAGCTGAGCCAGTTTCAACAGGCTTGAATCATTATTATCACCGTAACCTGTCATTCCATATGAACGATTGATGAAATGGTCTGCGCTGGAGACGGCACTGGTTGCCATGCCAATTTTTGCTGCTGGATCGTGGTAGGTCATCGCAGCTGAATTAAAACCTCCCATGTAAAGAATACGCCACCAGGTATGTGGATGGGTCATCGTGCTGCCCCAGGGCGTGGTCACCGGGCCGGCCCAACCGTCCTGAGTTTTGCTGGGTGGCAGGAACTCGTTATTTTCATCGGCGTAAAACTGAAAGGCCATTCCAAGTTGCTTGAGATTATTCAGGCATTGAATGGAACGAGCCTTATCACGGGCTTTACTCAGAGCAGGTAAAAGCAGGGAGGCCAGAATGGCTATTATCGCAATCACAACCAGAAGCTCAATAAGGGTAAAGCAACTGGGTGGGGTATTGGATTCACCAACGGGCTTTTCTGGTAAGTGGTGTGGTTGGTATGCAGACATGGTTTATTCTCCTTGACGGTGGAGTGAGTAAGTTAATAAATTGTTATCTAATTATTGGCCTGTGATTGAATTATAAGTATATTTCATGGCTGAATCAATAACAATATTTAAAATCTGGCAAATGAGTGATGAGGTGAGTTCTCATTCTCTCACGAATCATGCCATAGCGACAAAGGTTGTCTGATGCCAGAGTCATTTTTTAAGAAAGTCCTCCTTTACCTCGACTGGTATGACCAGGAAATCTGCCGCGGTGTTGCCGAATGTTGTCGGGAGCATGGATTGACGCTGAACCAGACCTATACCTTTACACGAATTCAGCCCACCCATATGACGTTCGACGGCATTATCTGCGGATTCTCCCGGGGGAAAAAGAAGCACAATCAATTTCTCCTCGACCAGCCCGAAAATATTCCCATGGTTAATATTGACGAAATCACAGTGGAGCGGGAATGTCCACAGGTGCTGACGGATGATCAACGTATCGGTCAGCTCCAGGCCGAACATCTTCTGGCTTGCGGCTACCAGACATTCATTTATGCAGGCAGCCATGTGGGATACCACATCAAGCGCTATCAGTCCTTCAGGGATACACTGAATAATACCGGTTGCGACTGTCATCTTCTATTTCTTCAGGACTTTACCGATCACGATGAACTCGTTCATTGGATCACGGGCAAAGGTGAGGTCATTGGCATTGCAGGCTCAGATATCCATGCCCTTACTCTCATTGAGCTTCTCAGCCATCACAACATCAAAATCCCCCATGAAGTCGGCATCATCGGGGCCGACAACAGGGCCGATATCTACGATTTTACGCCCCAGGCTACCCTCACCAGCGTCGATACCAATCTTTATCAACTGGGCTATCAGGCGACCCTACTCCTCATCAACCTGTTTCAGGGGTATGCTACGCCGCCACCACCAGTGAGCCTTATTCCACCGGCTGGCGTCATCAAGCGTGAATCAACCAGCCGCGATTCTCTCCAAAATGACGATATGGCTTTGGCCCTTAAAATCGCCCGTACCCAGTATCACACCCCTATCCAGGCCAAAGATCTGCTTGTCTATGCCAAATGTTCCTGGCCCACTCTCTGCAAGGAGTTTCAAAAGGCCACCGGCCGCAATCCATCAGACTATCTCACCCACTTGAGAGTCAAAAAAGCCAAAAAGCTCCTCGCTGAAACCGACCTGAAAACCTACGACATTGCCGAACAGTGTGGCTATCAGGGCAATGTGCAGTTCCTCAGAGCGTTCAAACGCGTCACCGGCATCAACTGCACCGAATACAAACAATCACTTTCTGGCAACCAGAAATAAATCACCGCAATGCCACATTTACATGGCATTGCGGTGTGGTTTTGCTGGCAGGTAGCAAATGGTTATGTGTGATCGTTTCGGGACAGGTTTATCAGTTGGCTACCCCGTAAACTTCAATTTCATAGATCTTGAGATAGAGAGACCCAGCCGTAACAACAAAGCGTAATTTGCTTACACTGACTGGAGCAAAGGAGACCACCACATCAAAATCTGTGTTGCCGGTACCGGATGCAACGGTCACCCAGGATGATCCATTCCAGATTTCCACATAGTAGTCATCGGTGCGCTCGGTATGTTGTGCGAGGACAACCTGATCAATCAGATAAGTTCCGGCCAGGTCAACTTCAATTGATTGAGGGAAACCATAGTCGGCAAACCAACGGCTGTTGTCGTTATAGACCCCATCTGTCAGGTTGATCCCACTACCACCGGAACTGGTTGTAGCTGTCTTACCCAGAGCCACATTGGAATAAGGATCTGGAGGCGTAACAGGTTGCTCCGAATAAATCTCAATTTCGTAAATCTTGAGATAGAGATACCCGGCAGTGACGACGAATCTGACTTTGCTCGCCATGACCGGAGTAAAGGAGACCACCACATTAAGCTCGGTATTGCCAGTACCCGATGCGACGGTCACCCAGGCTGAGCCATTCCAGATTTCCACATAGAAGTCATCGGTGCGTTCGGAGTGTTGAGCCAGAACCACCTGATCAATGAGATAGCTCCCCTCCAGATCGACTTCGATGGATTGCGGGAATCCATAGTCCGCAAACCAACGACTGCTGTCATTGTAGACGCCGTCCGTCAGGTTGACCCCACTGCCACCGGAACTGGTCGTAGCCGTTTTGCCTAAGGCTATATTGACAGATTCAGTAGCTGCTGGTGGTTCACCATAAATCTCAATCTCATAGATTTTGAGATAAAGATATCCAGATGTGACGACGAACCGGACTCGATCAGCTTCCACTGGAGTGAAAGACACCACGATATCCAGATCCGTGTTACCGGTGCCGGATGCCACCGTCGTCCAGGCTGAACCATTCCAGATTTCCACGTAATAGTCATCGGTGCGTTCGGAGTGTTGAGCCAGAACCACCTGATCAATCAGGTAAGTATTCCCCAGGTCGACTTCGATGGATTGGGGGAAACCATAATCAGCAAACCATCGGCTGTTATCATGATATTCACCATCCGTAAGGTTCGCACCTGTACCGCCTGAACTGGTGGTGACAGTTTTGTTCAGCGCCACATTGGTGTAAGCTGGGATGGGTTCAATCAAGGGAATGTATTGCGGTGCTCCCGTGATCAGCAGGTCGAGCGCCGTGGTGGAAGTGGCGATATTGGTCGTGTTTCCAAAGATATCAGTAACCGCATACGACCCGGCAACACCTACGGGCAGGGACACCGTGTGATCGACTGGCAGGCGCTGGGTTGCCGGCATGGAAAGATTAGGTGTTGTCCAGGCGACCAGCTTCTGATTTCCTGATATATTTTCGAAGATCACCACATAGTCGTCCTGAGAGCCCATGGGAATGCGTCGGAGAAAACGGTAACCGGCCAGTTCGGTGGTAAGAACTTGTGCTGCAGTAAAGGTCGGACGTTCACTCAGATTATCTTCCAGAATCCCCCAGGTTGGAGAGGTCAGTTCATACCAGACCGAAACGTGGATATCACTCATGGCATCGACGATGTTCTGCCGGACAAATTGCCAGGCCTGAGCTTCTTCCACGATGCTGGTGGGAATCCCTCGCTCGGTCAGCCAGCCCTCCACATAGCCAACTTCGCTATTGATGATCATCAGGTCCGAACCACCGTTATCATCCATCATCTGACGGATAACCGGATAGCCGCCGGTCATGGCCAGTTCCGGCCAGCGAAAACCGTAGGGATGAACGGATATGCCATCAATGCCTGTCGAGA